>SESH01042034.1_pt1 | contig 33780 bp, 32 predicted proteins | sample 3171561 | NCBI WGS metagenome assembly SESH01 (sample SAMN10866947, study PRJNA518727) | freshwater metagenome | biome: subpolar coniferous forest; feature: holomictic lake; material: water; isolation source: holomictic Lake 442 2011 16.5 m and 2014 13 m | place: Canada: near Kenora, Ontario
TTAGATACATCATTTTACCAGTCTCTCATGGGTTACTTTTCGTAAACTCTTTGGGATACCAGTGATAAAATGACTCTGTATAAAATAACTTCCCTGCTATCCGTGTCAATCAAATATTCCATACTCCGTGGCGGTACATTTTACTTTTATCGGAAAGTGCCCATTACCTTTCAGACTATCGAGGGAACATTCGTTAGACAGAGTACCGGAACAGCAGACCCGCTCAAAGCCGCCCCCATTATCAAAGCAATGAACAGTGAAGCTGAAGCCCGTTGGCGGGGTAAAGCTAAGGCGCTGGACAATGAGACACTACAGACCAAAGCGATCCGCCTCCTCGCACAGTACGGCCTTGAACCTAATGTTGATCACGACGATGTAGCCTTAGATCATTTCATTGAAGCTGTAGTTACCCCGCATCGTGAGAGATATGCACGGGATGGTGATAGCTCATGGGGTAGTCAAGCCGCTGAAGATATTCGGGAGAGGTACGACAGCTTTACCCGTCAAGGATTAAGCCCCATTGAAGCGTCAGCAGTTGACCTACTCAACAAGCCCCCCGCGTTACTGCTCAGTGATGCCGTTAAGATATTCCTAGAGCGCAGCCAAAAGACAGGCGTGGACTTTGTCGAGGATACCAACCGCAATTGGAACACCCTTATAGGCATATTGGGCGATAAGCCTCTCATGGAAGTTAGCAGGGATGATGCAAACAAATATATTCAGCATCGCTTACCACTGGATACGACTGCTCGGCTCAGCTATGTGGTTATTCCAGCGTGAACCTACCGAGCAACACAGAGCGGCACTAATGGCAACCATCAATGATTACCAGCTAGCAGCCTCTCAAGGTGTCAGCTTAGGCCGCGCCATGCCGCCCCCACTTGAGCCAGCGGATAACCTATCGGATTACTACAGGCGGGAACTCAACGAAGCCCTGATTCAGTTCAAGGTGCGGCCGGAGGATGGCTATGGAATGTTGGAGCAACTCACCACTCAATACATCAATGCAGTACAACAAGGAAGGATCAAACCATGAACATCATCACCAAGACATTCAACGGGCAGCCTGTAGGGATCACTGAGCAGGACGGTACTGCGTGGCTAATAGTCGCTGATATTGCCACGGCGCTGGGGTATCAACGCACCCACAAGGCCACCATGAGAATCAGCAAGGCTAACCTGAGCAGCACCATGAGAACAGGCTGGAGCGTAGGTACCACCAATGAGGCAGGATTGGGGGAGTTGCTGCTCAACAGTCGGAAGGCCAAGGCCAGAGAGTTCAGCCAATGGGCGGCAAGTGAGGTATTCACTAAGGGCGCATCCAACGGTTGCCATTTGGGTGCAATCATCCAATTACTTCAGCAGATGCAGCGAGACGGGTGCGCCTGTAGTTGTTCCGGTGGGAATCACTGAGAAAAACAATAGGCGCGTGGGGGTTCGATTCCCCCGCCTTGAGGTGCTGGAGATGCCGCTTAATCATTGGGTTACTTTTTGTGATACCATTTGAGTTACCACATGAGATGCAAAACAGGTAACTAATTGAATTTAAACGGTGTTTAAGCGTATGGATGACGGTACTGACTCCTATCTTCGGCACCAAACAAATCATAAATCAATAAGATATACGCAATAAGCCTGCCTCCGCGCTTCTGTACTTACTGCCATTTCCCGTCACTCAGTGTGCCAATTGTGTCGCAAGTATTAAAAATACCACTGCCATTTTGGATACAACACAATTCCAATTTAAAAAAATGATTTTAGAGAAATCTATTACACTGTCAGCTGCTTTTTTACTCGGCACACTTTTTACGACATACGTCATGGCCACTGAAGAACCAACATTTAGTTTAATTGAAAAAAGCGGCGACTTCGAGTTAAGGTTATACAAACCGATGATCGTTGCAGAAACTTATGTAGATGGCTCACTGAGCGAGGCATCTAACGCGGGGTTCCGATTGATCGCCGGCTATATCTTTGGTGGTAACAAAAATCGTCAAAGTTCGACACCGGAAAAGATTGCCATGACCGCGCCGGTCATGCTTGAGCCAAGTTCGCAAAAAATCCAGATGACGGCACCTGTGGTGGTTGAAAACACGAATAATCGATGGCGTGTACATTTCGTTATGCCTTCCGGATATACATTAAACAGTTTGCCTATTCCAAACGACGCTCGTGTATCCCTAAGAGAAATCGTTGAGCATAAAACTGCGGTCATTGTATTTTCCGGCCTGACAGGGGAAGATAAGGTTAAGGATAAGACGGCCGCGTTGCTTGATTGGATAAAATCAAGAGGACTCGATGCGACCTCACCCCCACAACTTGCACGTTATAACCCACCTTGGACGCTGCCCTTCCTGCGACGTAACGAAATTCTGATCAATATAGACTGAGTCGGGCAGTAGAAATAAAATCGGTTATGCGTGCTTTTTAGGGCGACCACCTTTACTACCTGTCAAGTCCTCAAAACCCGACGAAACGCCTAAAGCCCCGGCGAAATCCATAGTACCTGTGTGGCGTTGTTAATACCCAGACAAAGTTTGTGATGCCTCGGGGAATTTTTATTTTGCATTGCCAACTCAATGAATAAACCAACAAATTTTTGCCCTTATATTTGAGATATACTGGCAACTCGCCACGGTGAATACCGCAAATTTAAGCCAGTATTCACAAGGGTTGCAGACGAGTTTCAGGATTAACCTCTCTGTCCGCACCGAATGACTCTGCACGCAAAAACAGCACGACCGGAACACTATTTAAAATAGCCCGCTGCTGACACACCATCCAGCGGAAAACTTTGCAGGGGGGAGTATGACCAATGCTCAGCAAGTAAAGCGAAATATCTGGATATTGCCAACGCTTGCGGGGTTGCTGTTGTTAGCACTAACAGCCTGGTACTTCACGCGTCCCGCCCCGCCTCAGGTTCAGTTAATCAAAGTCACCCGCGGCACAGTCGAGGCGACCGTCAGCAATACGCGCGCCGGCACGGTCAAAGCCTGCCATCGTGCAAAACTCTCCGCGCCGTCGGGTGGTCAGATTGCACACCTGCTAGTCAAAAAAGGCGAACGGGTCAAAGCTGGTCAAATTCTGCTGGAACTCTGGAACAACGATCTAGAGGCGCAGTCAGGCCTCGCGCGTGAACAACTCGTTACCTCCCGGACGCTGTCCAGACAATCCTGCCTGCAAGCTGATTTGGCTGAAAAGGAAGCCGAGCGCTCGCGCCAGTTGCATACAAAAGGCTTCATCTCCAACGAGGGGCTGGATCAGCGCATATCCGCCGCACGCGTGGCCCGTGCCGGCTGCGAAGCCGCAATAAGTCAGATCGAACAGAGCAAATCACGCATAACCGCGGCAAACGCAACACTCGACCGGATGGTGCTGCGCGCACCCTTTGACGGCATCGTCGCCGACATCAGCGGAGAACTGGGCGAATACGCGACGCCCTCCCCGCCCGGCATTCCAACGCCGCCTGCAATTGATCTGATCGATGACCGCTGCCTGTTCGTCAGCGCACCGATCGACGAGGTGGATGCAGCCCGAATCAAGACAGGACAAGTGACCCGCATCACGCTCGATGCGATCAAAGGCAAGTCGTTCGCCGGCCGCGTCAAGCGCATCGCCCCCTATGTTCTGGAGCTGGAAAAGCAGGCACGCACCGTGGAAGTGGAGGTCGATTTTACAGCACCGCCCACCGCCGAAAATTTGCTGGTGGGTTACAGCGCAGATGTTGAAATTGTGCACAGCACCCGTCAAAACGTGCTGCGCATTCCAACCCAGACGCTGCTCGAAGGCAATCGCGTGCTGCTCTATAAACCGGACGGCGTACTCGAAGCAAGAACCGTGACAACCGGCCTTGCCAACTGGGAGCAGACCGAAATCACCGCTGGACTTAATGAGGGCGATCAGATCGTGCTGACGCTCGACCAGGCAGGCGTCAAAGCAGGCGCAAAAGTACAACCCGACACAAAATGATACAGCTGAGCGAAGTCAGTCGCAGTTTTCTGGTCGGCGGGCAGACCGTCTCGGCGCTGCGCAACATCGATTTATCGATCGCAGCAGGCGACTATGTTTCCATCATGGGCCCCTCAGGCTCGGGTAAATCCACCCTGCTCAATCTGATCGGCCTGCTGGACCGGCCAAGTTCAGGCTCCTATAAACTGGATGGCGGCAACGTCACCGCGCTCAATGACGAACAACAGGCTCGCGTGCGCAGCGAAAAAATCGGCTTCGTATTTCAATCCTTCCATCTGGTGCCACGCCTCTCCGCCGCCATGAACATCGAGTTGCCGCTGATTTTAGCCGGCATACCTGTAGATGAGAGACGCAGGCGCGTTGCTCAACTGCTGGAAAATTACGGCCTGACCGAACGTGCCGACCACCGGCCCGACCAACTCTCAGGCGGACAGCGGCAGCGCGTGGCGATTGCACGGGCCACCAGCATGCACCCTTCCGTGCTGCTGGCCGACGAGCCGACAGGCAACCTTGATCAGGCCACGGGCCGCGAAGTCATCAATTTGCTCGAGCAGCTGACAGAACAGCAAGTCACCCTGATCCTCGTCACCCATGATCCGGTCATCGGCGGACGCGCAAAACGCCAGCTGCACATGGTAGACGGGCAGATCATCAATGAACTGGGTTCCCGCCGCAGCCTGCCACCGAAAGGGGTAGTCGAGGGCGGGAATGACGGCCAGTGAAATTTCTCGATGTCGTGCAGTTTGCAGCAGGGAGCTTGCAAGGCAGCAGGACAAGAACCCTGTTGATGATCCTCGCGATGTCGATCGGCGTCGCGGCCGTGGTGGTGCTCACCGCCTTAGGAGAAGGCGCGCGCCGCTATGTGATCAATCAGTTCTCCTCTCTGGGCACCAATCTGGTTTTGGTGTTCCCCGGTCGCACCGAAACGGCCGGCATCGGTCCTGGCATGCTGCTGGGTCAAATTCCCCGTGAACTCTCGCTGGATGACGCCGAAGCCCTGCTCCGGAGCCGCTCGGTGGGACGCATCGCCCCGCTGACGGTCGGCTCGTCGCAGATTTCAAAGGATGCGAAGAACCGCGAAGTGATCGTACTGGGTTCGACGGCGGATCTCATGGCTGTGCGCCACATGACACTGGGACGCGGGCGCTTTCTGCCGCCGGGTGATGTGCATGCCAGCGAATCGGTCTGCGTGCTGGGCGCAAAGATCAACAGCGAACTGTTCGGCAAGGAGTCCGGTGTGGGGGCTTGGGTCCGGCTGGGCGATCGTCGTTTCCGGGTGATCGGCATCATGAGTAGCCAGGGCGAATCGATGGGATTTAATACCGACGAAATCGTCATCGTACCGGTCGCATCGGCCCATATGCTGTTCAATACCTCGGGGTTGTTCCGCATTCTGGTCGAGGCAAAAAATCGTGACAGCATCGAACAGGCGAGGAAAGATACCGAAACCATCCTGTTTGCGCGCCACAACGGCGAAAAAGATGTCACCGTCGTCACGCAAGATGCCGTATTGGCCACCTTCGATCGCATCCTGCGCGCACTCACGCTTGCGGTCGGCGGCATCGCCGCAATTAGTCTGGCGGTGGCGGGCATCCTGATCATGAACGTGATGCTGATCGCTGTCTCGCAACGGGTGCAGGAAATCGGTCTGCTCAAGGCGCTCGGTGCGCCGGCAGCCAAAATCCGCACCCTGTTCTTTACCGAAGCCGTCCTGCTCTCCGGCATCGGCAGCATCACAGGGCTAGTGATAGGCGAAGCCGGCGTACTGGTCATCGCGCGCCTGTACCCGTCCCTCCCTGTCGCCGCACCCTGGTGGGCCGTTTTGGCGGCGGTCGCAACGTCGCTCGGCACAGGCATCCTGTTCAGTGTATGGCCTGCGCGCCGCGCTGCACAATTAGACCCTGTGACCGCACTGGCAGGACGCTGACATGCGACTCCCCGACCTCATCCGTTTAACGACGTCGAGCTTTCTGGCCTACCGGATGCGCAGTTTTCTGACCGCGCTCGGCATCGCGATCGGCATCACGGCCGTCATCCTGCTCACCTCGATCGGCGAAGGTTTGCATCAGTTCATCTTGTCCGAATTTTCCCAGTTCGGTACCAACTTGATCGCCATTCAGCCCGGCAAGACGCAGACCCAGGGCGGCAACGCGGGCATCTTCGGCTCGGTCAGGACAATTTCCATCGAAGACGCAGAAGCCTTACGCCACTTACCCAATGTCGAATACGTCAATCCCAGCGTGACGGGCAACGCCGAGCTGCGCGCCAACGGCAGAACGCGCCGCACCACGGTGATCGGTGCCGGACACAACCTGCCGCAGGTGCTCTCAAGCCGGATGCAGAGCGGCAGCTTTTTACCCGACGATGATCCGAGTCAGGCGCGCGCGCAGGTGATACTGGGATCAAAAGTCCGTCAGGAATTATTCAACGGCCAAAATCCGCTCGGCAGCTATCTGCGCATCGGCGGCCAGCGCTACCGTGTCATCGGCGTGATGGAATCCAAAGGGCAGATGCTGGGCTTCGATATGGATGACACCGTATTTATCCCGGCCGCCCGCGCGCTGGAACTGTTCAACCGGCCGGGGCTGATGGAAATTCAACTCAGCTACAAAGCCAGTGCGGACCTGAACGGTGTGACGCGCGCCATCACCACCCTGCTCAAAGAGCGTCACGGACGTGAAGACTTCACGCTGATCCCGCAGGAGAAGGCGCTTGAAGTATTAGGCTCCGTGCTCGATGTGATCACCTTCGCGGTGGGTGCATTGGGCGGCATTTCGCTCTTGGTCGGTGGCGTCGGAATTTTGACCATCATGACCATGGCAGTCAGTGAACGTACCGCAGAAATTGGCCTGCTACGCGCACTGGGCGCGCGGGAAAATCAGGTACTGACATTATTTCTGGGAGAAGCGATGCTGCTATCCGCTTTAGGCGGACTGGCAGGACTGGCGCTGGGCATCGGGATCGCCCAGAGTTTGCACCTGTTCATCCCGGCCCTGCCTGTGCACACACCCTGGCTGTTCGCCGTGCTGGCCGAACTCTCGGCGGTCAGCATCGGTCTGGCGGCCGGCGTCATCCCGGCCCGTCGCGCCGCAAGACTCGATCCGGTCGACGCGCTCAGAACCGAATAAACCCGAACAAGCGCAGAAATACCTGAGCGGCGCGTTTGATTTACATCAATATGAGGTATGATCAAGAAGCGTAAATTGAACGCATTATTTTTATACAAGGAGACCCCTATGAAACTTCGTTATATCCTCGCCATGACGGCTGCCCTGTCAATTTCCGCCACTGCATTTGCCGATGACGGTGAAGCGCTGTTCAAGAAAAGCGGCTGCGCTGCCTGCCATAAAGTAGAAGGCAAAGCTGTTGGTCCGTCTTTCAAAGATATTGCCGCAAAGTATAAAGACGACAAGGGCGCTCAAGCCACGCTGGAACTGAAAGTACGCAATGGCGGCAAAGGTTCGTTTGGTGGTATGTCCATGCCGCCTACCGGAAAAGCGGTCAGCGATGACAGCATCAAAGCACTGGTAAGCTGGGCACTAAGCCAAAAGTAAGACTGCCTCACCTGCCTATCCAGCCGACGCAAGTCGGCTTTTTTACGGGCTAAAATAGGTGACAAAACCCTGATCACGCGGAGGCGCGGAGAACGCGGAGAATACCTTCTGACAAACATAGCAACTATCTGATTTATTGAGTTTTTTAGTAAAAACCAAGGACAAGGCGCCTGAAAATTATGGCATGGGATTTTCCTCCGCGTTCTCCGCGTCTCCGCGTGAAAAATTGTTTTCCTTAACCATCTGCAGCAAAGCTTTATTTTCGCGACCTTAAAATCCTGCTCCTCACCGCAAGAGCCTGGCCGAACTGTTATAATCCGCGCCACTTTTTTGCGCACGCCTCCATGAATATCCTTTACGAAGAAGACGGCAGTTTCAAGGTCGGCAGCATCATGACCGACAACACCAGTTCGCTGCAGATCGAAAGCCTGTCCGGCAAGCGCAGCAAGATCAAGGCTGCCAACGTGATGCTGCAATTCACCCAGCCCGAGATGAGCAGTTTTATTCCTCAGGCTGAAACGCTGGCCTCTGACATCGAAGTGGAATTTCTCTGGGAGTGCTGCCCTGCCGACGAATTCGGCTTCGAAGACATTGCCACCGAGTATTTCGGTCATAAACCGAACTCACTGGAAGCGGCAGCCACGCTGATCCGCCTGCACAGCGCGCCGATCTATTTTCACAAGAAGGGCCGCGGCCGCTATCGCGCAGCCCCGCCTGAAGTGTTGAAAGCGGCGCTCGCAGGTGCCGAGAAAAAACGTCAGGCACAAGCCCTGCAGGCGCGCATGACGGAACAATTGATCCGCTTTGAATTGCCCGCCGAATTTAAAGATCATCTCAATCAGATGCTCTACAACCCCGACCGCAACACGCTGGAAGTCAAGGCGCTGGAAGCTGCATGTGCCGCAACGCATATCAGCGCCCCTCACCTCTTGCATCGCTGCGGCGCACTGCCCTCGACACAAGACTACCATTACCAGCGCTTCCTGTTCGAAAACTTCCCGAAAGGCACCGGTTTTCCGGCCATTGAGCTCTCGACATGGGACGAATTGCCGATGGGCGCCTCCAATGCGTTCAGCATAGATGACGCGACCACCACCGAAATTGACGATGCGTTCTCGGTGGAAAAACTGCCCAATGGTAACTGGCGCATCGGCGTGCATATCGCCGCCCCGGCCCTTGGCATGCCGCGCGACTCGGACGGCGACAAAATCGCTGGTGCGCGCCTGTCGACGGTGTATATGCCCGGTTCAAAAATCACCATGCTGCCCGACAGCGTGGTGGAGGCCTTTACGCTGAGTGCTGATCGCGTCTGCCCTGCGCTATCGATGTACATCGAAGTCGATGCCGAAACCCTGGATATCCTCAGTTATGAAAGCCGCGTCGAACGCGTGCATATCGCCGCCAACCTGCGTCACGACACACTCGAACCGCTGTTCAACGAGACCACGCTGGCAGAAGGCCGCCTCGACTATCCCTATGCAAACGAACTCGCGTTGCTCTGGAAACTCGTGCAGAAGATGGAAATCGGCCGCGGCAAAGCGGACAACAACACGCAGCTGGACTACAACTTCCACATTGAGTCCAGAGGACTTTTGGACGGGCACCCGAATGACCATGTCACCATCTCCAACCGCCGTCGCGGCTCACCGATCGACAAGGTGGTGTCGGAACTGATGATTCTGGTCAACTGCGAATGGGGCAAACATCTGGCTGAACACGGTTTCCCCGGCATTTACCGCACCCAGCAGGGCGGCAAAGTCAGGATGAGCACGGTCGCAGCACCCCATCAGGGCTTAGGCGTTGCGCAATACATGTGGTCGAGTTCTCCCCTGCGCCGCTATGTCGATATGGTAAATCAGCGTCAGATCATCGCCATGCTGCGCGACGATCCCGCGCCGTATCCAAAGAACGACACCGGCCTGTATGCCATCCTGCGCGACTTCGATACCACCTATTCGACCTATAACGAATTCCAGCGCAACATGGAACGCTACTGGTGTCTGCGCTGGTTGCAGCAGGAAAATATCGAACTGATCGAAGCGACCGTCATCAAGGAAAATCTGGTCAGAATGAACGACATTCCGCTGGTGTTCCGCGCCCCTTCCCTGCCTGAACAACTGCCGTCCAAAACGCGCGTGCAACTGGCGGTCACGGGGATTGATCTGCTTGATCTGTCGATACTGACCCGCTATGTAGCGACACTCGCAACAGGCGATGGCATCCAGACTGACGAGGACGCCGACCTCAGCGAAGCGGAACCGGAAATGCCCCCTCCTGAAGCGGCCACTGCCGACAGCAGCGCACCTGCTGAGGAGAGCGCTTGCTAGATAAGCTTAAATCAGGCATTTCGCTGGCGATGATGTTTTCCATCGCCGTGCATGCATTTGCCTTATTCGGCGTCGCGCTGGTATTGCCTGAACCTAACAAGGCATCCGATATCATGCAGCCGCTGCATGTCGTGCTGGTCAACAGTAAGTCGCAATCCAAACCGCTGCAGGCCGACGCATTGGCTCAGGCTAATCTGGATGGCGGCGGCAATACCACGGAGGACAGGCAGGCTAAAAGCATGCTGCCCAATATCGGCGAGGACAGTCAGATTGCTCCTGAGCAAACCAGCAAAAGCGTGGCGCATCTGGAAGAAGAATCCCACCGCATGCTGACGCAAACGAAGAGCAACTACAAAATGGCGCCGCAACAAAAGCCGTCCGACACGACTCCCGGCAGCAGCGCCGACGATCTGGTGCAACGCAGCATGGAAATCGCACGTCTGGAAGCACAGATCAATAAAAACAACGACTATTACCAGAAATTGCCGCGCCGTAAATTCATCGGCGCACGCACACAGGAATACCGCTTCGCACAATATATCGAAGACTGGCGCGTCAAAGTCGAGCGCATCGGCAACCTGAACTATCCGGAGCAAGCAAGGCGCGAACAGGTCTACGGCAAACTGCAGCTGAGTGTTTCAATCAGGGCGGATGGCAGCATCGAAAACATCGAGGTAAGCCGCACTTCCGGCCACCGCATCCTCGATGCCGCCGCGATGCGCATCGTCAAACTCGCAGGCCCCTATGCGCCGCTCCCGCCCGACATCACACGCGATGTCGACATCCTGACCATCACCCGCACCTGGTCCTTTACCCCGTCCGACAAGCTGGAAAGCGAATAAACTCCTTGTCCAATTTATGACAGTTGGTTAAAGTGCGCCCCATGTCTTACTCCCTGTTTGCCCGATTCCTGCTGATTTTCGCGCTGCTGTTCGCTCAGACGGGCGGTTTGACGCATGGCATTTCGCACGCCCTAGCGGATCAGGCTCAGGATCAGTCGCTGCCGCACAACTGCGACCTGTGTGCCGCTTACGCGCAACTGGGTCACGGCATCGGCAGCAGTGCGGTGCACCTTGAACTCACGGCAAGCCACGACACGCCGCATTGCGCGATTGCCTCTGCAACGGTTTCCAGCCTCTTCGTCGCCTTCTCGGCGCGTGCCCCACCCTACTCCGCCTAAATAGATATTCGTCCCGCCGTAACGCGCCGGGATTGTTTCCATTTCAGGAGTAAAAATGTTCAAAAAATCCTATTTGAGCGTGGCAATTGCCGCGCTATTATGCCATCCACTCGCGTCCCTTGCCGCCACTGACGCTGATCTACAAGCGATACGCGAGCAGATTAACCAGCTAAAACAAAGCTATGAGCAGCGCATAACGCAACTTGAGCAGCGTTTGCAACAGGCCGAAGCGACCAGCCGTCAGGCTGAAAGCGTGGCGTCGCAAGCTCAAGCCGCCGCACAACAAACCAGTGTGCAACCGGCTGGCGAAGGCGCATTCAACCCCGCCGTCTCACTGATCCTCGGCGGCAGCTACGGCTCATTGCAACGCGACCCGGCGATCCCTGCCACCGGTTTTGCCATGAGTGCGAATCCCGGCCACACGCAGGGCTTTAATCTGGGCGAATCGGAGCTCGGCATCTCGGCCAACATAGACCCTGACTATCGGGGCGTCGCCACACTGGCGCTCGCACCCGCCGGTGGTGTGACGGTGGAAAATGCCTTCGTGCAGACGCAAGCGCACGGCCTCAATCTGAAACTGGGCCGCTATTTTTCAGGTCTGGGTTATCTGAACGAAATCCACGCCCACGCCTGGGATTTCGTCGATCAACCGCTGGTGTATGCCTCGCTGTGGAACAATCAACTAGGCGAAGACGGCGTGCAGTTGAAGTGGCTAGCCCCCACCGACACCTACATCGAACTGGGCGGCGAGTTAGGACGCGGGCGCGGATTCCCGGGCTCTGATCGCGCCAAGAACGGGACGGGCTCGGGCGTGTTGTTCGCGCATATCGGCGATGACATCGGCATCGAACAGAGTTGGCGCGTGGGCGCATCGCTGCACACCACGCGGGCGGAAAATCGCACCAGCACCGGCGTTCCCGACTTAGCCGGTACGGTCGGCGGCGTAGCCAACAGTTTTTCCGGCGACAGCCGTACCACCGGCCTCGACTTCGTGTGGAAATACGCGCCCAACGGCAACACGGCCAATCGCTACATCAAGGTTCAGGGTGAATATTTTCAGCGCACGGAAACCGGCCAGCTGACGTATAACCTGGCAACCGCCGACACTTACGCCAACACACAAAGCGGCTGGTATCTGCAAAGCGTGGTTCAGTTCATGCCGCACTGGCGAACGGGCTTGCGCTACGACAAGCTCGATCCGGGCATAGCTGCTGTCGGCGCACTCAATGCCGGCAATCTCATTAGCAATTATGGCTTTATGCCGTCGCGTGCAACGTGGATGCTCGATTACAGCCCCAGCGAGTTTTCCCGCCTGCGCCTGCAACTGGCACGCAACAACACGCGGCAAGGCTTGCCCGACAACCAGCTTTTCCTGCAATACATCATGAGTCTGGGTGCGCACGGCGCACACCAATACTAGTAAGTGGTAAGTACTGAATTATCGATAAGGAATCATCATGAAAAAAATATTATTTTCCGTACTCTTGCTTCTCAGCAGCTCCGCTCATGCGGCACTCAACGTGTTCGCCTGTGAACCTGAATGGGCAGCGCTCACGCAACTGCTCGCAGGCGACAAAGCCAGCATCTACACCGCCACCGGCGCCTTGCAGGACCCGCACCGCGTGGAAGCGCGCCCCAGCCTGATCGCACGCGCACGCCGCACAAATTTACTAGTTTGTACCGGTGCTGAACTCGAAATGGCCTGGCTGCCGGTGATCCTGCGCGAATCGGCCAACAGCGCCATCGCGCCGGGTAGTGCGGGCAATTTTGAAGCGGCACGCTTTGTACGGATGCTGGAAATTCCGGCGCATCTCGATCGCAGCGATGGCGATGTCCATGCCGCAGGCAATCCGCACATTCAGACGGACCCGCGCAATTTTTTACCCATTGCCGATGCACTGACAAAGCGCCTGATTCAGCTCGATGCCGCCAACACGACTTATTACCAACAGCAACTCGCCACCTTCAATCTACAGTGGCGTGCCGCGATCACGCGTTGGGAAAAGCAGGCCGCCCCCCTCAAAGGGGTCGCCATTCTCGCCCAGCACCGCGGATTTCCCTATCTGAACAACTGGCTGGGACTCAAACAAGTGGCCGAACTCGAACCCAAACCCGGCATGGAGCCCAGCGCCGCCTATCTGGGTCAGGTGCTGAACGAGTTGCAAAAAAATCCTGCAAAAATGGTGCTGCGTGCCGCCTATCAGGAGGGTCGCCCGTCCGACTGGATTGCTGAGCGCGCACACATCAGGGCGGTCTCCTTGCCTTACACGGTCGGTGGAACAGCTCAGGCAACCGATCTTTATGCACTGTTCGATGACACGATTGCGCGCTTATTGGCGGGACTCAAATGAATTCCATCGAACTCGATATTCTGATTCCAGCCTTCATCGCAGGCCTGCTGGTACTCTCAACCCACATTCCGCTCGGCATGAAAATCATGGCGCGCGGTGTGATCTTCGCCGATCTGGCGGTAGCGCAAATCGCAGGGCTGGGTATCGTGTTAGCCTCGATGCTGAATCTGACCGAACACCCGCTGATGGTGCAAGTCATCGCTGCGCTGAGCGCCCTGCTGGGCGCCGCGCTACTGACATGGATAGAACAGAACCTGCCCGATGTTAAAGAAGCCTGCATCGGCCTGACCTTCGTGCTGGCCGCGTCCGGCGGCATCCTCTTGATGAGCCACGACGTGCATGCAGGCGAGCACCTCAAGGATCTTCTGGTCGGACAAATCCTCTGGGTGAATCCGGCACAACTGGTCGCCACCGCCCTGTTAAGCGCCGTGTTACTGGCCGTATGGCGATGGCAGCAGCTCGGCCATCTGGGCTTTTACGCCCTGTTCGCGCTGGCCGTGACCGCCTCGGTGCAACTGGTCGGCGTTTATCTGGTGTTCGCCAGCCTGATCGTCCCCGCTTTGGCCACCTATCGCATCGAACGGCACCGCGTCCTCTACGCATTTATCATCGGCGTCGCGGGCTACGCCGCAGGCCTGCTGCTCTCGGCTCTGTTCGATCTGCCCGGTGGCGCCGCGATCGTCTGGGCAATGGCTCTGGCCGGCGGCGCGGCAGCGGTACGCTTTAGCAGACACAATACGGCGTGATTCATATGCTGCCCGTCAGTTACAATGCGCGCCTTGAAGCTCACCACTTACCACTTACTATTCACCCGAACTATGACTGACCGCTACGCCGTACTCGGCAACCCCATTTCGCACAGCAAATCGCCCATGATCCATTCCCTGTTCGCAAAGCAAACCTGTCCTGAGCAAGGTCGAAGGGCGGGACAAGACATTTCATATGAGGCCATTGAAGCACCGCTGGATGGTTTTAATGCAACCATAGAACGCCTGCGCCGCGAGGGTTACAAGGGCTGCAACGTCACCGTTCCTTTCAAATTTAACGCGTTCAAATGTGCGACTGAACTCTCAGCACGCGCAAAATCCGCACAGGCGGTGAATACCCTCAGTTTTTCCGATACTGACATTCAGGGCGACAACACCGACGGTGCGGGACTGGTACGCGACATTGAGCTCAATCTTGCTGTGACGCTACACGGTAAACGCGTGCTGCTAATGGGCGCGGGTGGCGCGGCATATGGCGTGGTGCTGCCGCTGCTCAGCGCCGGCGCCTCACTGACCATCGCCAATCGCACCGCTAGCAAGGCCATCGAACTGGCGGCACAATTTTCAGGCATCACGGGCGGCAGTTATGAGAATTTGGCGGGCCGGCAGTTTGACGTAATCATCAACGCCACTTCCGCAGGCTTAACTGACAGCGCCGTGCCGCTACCTTCCTCCCCCCTTTCAGCAAAGGGGGGCAATGGGGGAATCTTCGCCCCCGGCGCACTGGCCTACGACATGATGTACGGGCGCGAGACGCCTTTCATGGCCTTTGCCCGCCGCGAAGGCGCACAGGTTGCCGATGGTTTAGGCATGCTGATCGAGCAGGCCGCCGAAGCCTTCTTTATCTGGCGCGGCGTGCGTCCCGACACGGCACCTGTGATCGCTGCGCTGCGAGGATAACCATGAAAACACTCTGGGGTTGGCTGTGGCGCGGCGTAGCACTCTTTTTTGTCTTGCTGCTGTTATATCAAATCTGGATCTTTGCGCATGTCTGCTGGTGGATCAAGTTTAATCCCTCGACCAGCGCCTTTATGGACGACCGTCTGGCCATCATGCAGAACGACAATCCCGATGCTCAATTGCAGCATCAGTGGGTGCCTTATGCCAAGATTTCCAACAATCTCAAGCGCGCGCTGATCGCCTCGGAAGACGCAAAGTTTGTCGATCACGAAGGCTTCGACTGGGATGGCATACAAAAGGCCTACGAAAAAAACATCAAGAAGGGCAAGATCGTTGCGGGCGGCTCCACCATCAGTCAGCAACTAGCCAAAAATCTGTTTCTCACCGGCAGCCGTTCGCCGTTTCGAAAAATTGAAGAAGCCGCGATCACCGTGATGATGGAGGCGATGATGGACAAGGAACGCATTTTCGAAATCTACCTGAACGTCATCGAATGGGGCAATGGGGTATTCGGTGCGGAAGCGGCGGCGCGTCACTACTATCATGTCAGCGCAGCGCAGCTTAATGCGGCACAGGCGGCAAAAATGGCCGCAATGGTGCCCAACCCGCGTTATTACGACAAACACCGCGACGCGCGCGGCCTGCAGAAAAAAACCGGCATTATTCTGGGCCGCATGAACTCGTCGGATATCCCGTAACGCGGCGGATCAAAACGCCGCACGATTAAAGCTGTTTGGGATTGCGCACCAAATCGCGTATATTGGCGAGTCAACTCCACACATTCCGACCATCATGGAAAGCATCAAGATACGCGGCGCGCGCACCCACAACCTGAAAAACATCGACATCGACCTGCCTCGCCACAAACTGGTGGTGATTACAGGCCTGTCAGGCTCGGGCAAATCATCGCTGGCCTTCGATACCCTGTATGCAGAAGGCCAGCGCCGCTACGTGGAATCGCTGTCCGCCTATGCGCGCCAGTTCTTGCAACTGATGGAAAAGCCCGATGTCGACCTGATCGAAGGCTTGTCGCCTGCGATTGCGATCGAGCAAAAAGCCACTTCACACAACCCGCGCTCAACGGTCGGCACCGTCACCGAAATCCACGATTATCTGCGCCTGCTGTTCGCGCGTGCGGGCGATCCGTATTGTCCGCAGCACGATCTGGTCTTGCAGTCGCAAAGTGTCGGCCAGATGGTCGATCACGTACTGGAACTGCCCGAAGGCACCCGTGTCATGATCCTCTCGCCGCTGGTGGTCGATCGCAAGGGCGAGCAACTGGATATGTTCGACGAGCTGCGCGCACAGGGGTTTACTAAGCTACGCATCAACGGCACGGTGTACGAGATCGACGCGCTGCCCGCTTTGCAGAAAACCAAGAAGCACACCGTCGAAATTGTGGTCGACAGACTGAAAGTGAACGTTGAGTCTAAGCAGCGTCTGGCCGAGTCGTTCGAGACCGCGCTGCGCCATGCAGATGGACGCGCAGTCGCCGTTGAAATGGATAGCGGCATCGAGCATATGTTCTCGGCGAAATTCGCCTGCCCGATCTGCAATTATTCGCTGCCTGAACTCGAACCGCGCTTATTCTCGTTTAACAATCCGATGGGTGCCTGCCCTAAATGCGATGGCTTAGGCGTCATCAGTTTCTTTGACCCCAAGCGCATCGTCACCCTCCCCTCGCTGTCGCTCAGTTCGGGCGCAATCAAAGGCTGGGACAGGCGCAACCAGTTCTACTACCAGCTGCTCTCCGGGCTCGCACGCCATTACGACTTCGATCTGGAACAGTCTTTCGAGAGCCTGCCCGATCACATTCAGCAGGCGGTGCTGTACGGCAGCGGAAAAGTTGAGATCGCCTTCCAGTACACCAACGAGCGCGGTCGCCCCATGTTGCGCGAACACGCCTTCGAAGGCGTCGTAAATAATCTGGAGCGCCGCTACAAGGAAACCGACTCCCCCACGGTCAGGGAAGAGCTGTCCAAATATCTGAACAGTTGCACCTGTACGGAATGCAACGGCACGCGCTTGCGTCTGGAAGCGCGCCATGTGCGCTTTCTGGACAAGAATCTGTACGAAATCAGTGCGCTGCCGCTGAGCGACTCGCTGCATTTTTTTCAGACGCTCAAACTGAGCGGACAAAAACTCGCCATTGCCGAGAAGATCGTGCATGAGATCGCCTCCCGCCTGACCTTTTTGAACAACGTCGGGCTCAATTACCTGACGCTGGAGCGCTCAGCCGAAACCCTTTCAGGGGGCGAGGCGCAGCGCATCCGGCTCGCATCGCAAATCGGCTCAGGCTTAACCGGCGTGATGTATGTACTGGATGAGCCGTCGATCGGCTTGCATCAACGGGACAACGACCGCCTTTTAACAACTCTGTATAAGCTGCGCGATATGGGCAACAGCGTGATCGTAGTCGAACACGACGAGGACGCGATCCGCCATGCCGACTACGTGGTAGATATGGGTCCGGGGGCCGGTGAACACGGCGGCATGATCGTCGCCCAAGGCACGCCTACAGAGATTTGCAACAATACCGAATCGCTCACCGGTGATTACCTGACCGGCCGCCTGCAAATCCCGATGCCCTCCAAACGCCTCGCACCCAATCCCGAGCGCATGCTCAGCATCGTCGGCGCATCGGGCCACAACCTGAAAAACATCACGCTGAATCTGCCGGTAGGATTACTGGTCTGCGTCACCGGCGTGTCAGGTTCCGGAAAATCCACGCTGATTAACGACACGCTTTATCCTGCCATCTCGCAGCATCTGTATCGCAGCAACACTGAGCCTGCGCCATTTGCCGAAATTTCCGGGCTGGAATTTTTCGACAAGGTGATCAACGTCGATCAAAGCCCCATCGGGCGCACACCGCGCTCGAATCCGGCCACCTACACAGGACTGTTCACACCGATCCGCGATCTGTTCGCGGGTGTACCGTCTTCGCGCGAACGCGGCTATGGACCTGGGCGTTTCTCGTTCAATGTCAAGGGCGGCCGTTGCGAGTCATGTCAGGGCGATGGCGTCATCAAGGTCGAAATGCACTTCATGCCGGACATTTATGTGCCGTGCGATGTCTGCCACGGGCAGCGCTATAACCGCGAGACGCTGGAAATTCAATATAAGGGTAAAAACATCCAGCAGATCCTGCAGATGACCGTCGAAACCGCCCATGAATTTTTCAAGGCGGTCCCGGTCATTGCGCGCAAACTCCAGACGCTGCTCGACGTCGGCTTAGGCTACATCACGCTGGGTCAATCAGCCACGACACTGTCAGGCGGCGAAGCGCAGCGCGTCAAATTGTCGCTGGAGTTATCCAAGCGCGATACCGGCCGCACCTTGTACATTCTGGATGAACCCACCACCGGCCTGCATTTTCACGACATCGCGCAGCTTTTGCGCGTGATACACAAGCTGCGCGATCAGGGCAACACGCTGGTTGTCATCGAACACAACCTGGATGTCATCAAGACGGCCGACTGGGTGATTGATTTAGGTCCTGAAGGCGGCAGTGGCGGCGGTCAGATCATCGCCCAAGGCTCACCGCAGGACATCGCCAAAAACAAAAAAAGCGTAACAGGTGTGTATCTGAAACCCGTCCTGAACAGAAAACCCCTCTAATCGACTCACGCGGAGGCGCGGAGACGCGGAGAAAACCAACCTCAATACAAAATCTGTAACCTAGGTGAGCGCTGTTGGAACTCTGTGATCTATTACAATTTTTTTCATCTAGTTCTAGACAGGTTTATTGGGTTTCTCCGCGTCTCCGCGCCTCCGCGTGAAACTGCTTTTTTCAGGACATCTAAAGCTTATGCAAATCACCAATGATATTGACCTTCCCGAATCCGAGATCGAGCTCAATGCAATCAGGGCTCAGGGCGCTGGCGGGCAGAACGTCAATAAGGTATCCAGCGCCATCCACCTGCGCTTTGACATCAATGCGTCTTCCCTTCCTGAAGAGTACAAGGAAAAATTAAGGCAGCTAGCCGACCGGCGCATCAGCAACGACGACGTGATTATCCTCAAGGCACAACGCTTTCGCTCTCAGGACAAGAACCGTGCCGATGCGATGGAGCGACTGCAGGCGCTGATCATCAGTGCGGGGATTTCGGCCAGAAAACGCACGCCGACCAAACCCACCAGAAGTTCAAAGAAGAAGCGCCTCGAAGGGAAAACACGGCGCGGCGAGATCAAAACTTTGCGCGGAAAAGTCACGCAGTAAGCGATTCTGCGCGCCCACTGGCCATTTTTTCCAGTGCAGCACAAGTCACTAGCGTCACGCCGCCCGGGCTGACATAAAAGTGCTTGCGATCCTCAACCTCGTCAACACCGGCCGAGAACCCATCGGGAAGGTGACAGTTTTTTTCCACAATTACCTTTTTCAAGACGACGTGACGCCCGATATCCACGTTGGGCAGCAGCACAGAATCTTCGATACGGCTGTAGCAATCTACCCGCACGTCATAAAACAACAGTGAGCGGCGCACCATCGACCCGCTGACAATGCAGCCGCCTGACACCAGAGAATCGATCGCCATCCCGCGCATGCCGTCATCGTCAAAGACGAACTTCGCCGGCGGCGATTGCTCATGCCGTGTCCAGATCGGCCAGAGTCTGTCGTAAATATTCAAATCCGGCGTCACATCCGTCAAGGCAATATTGGCAGCCCAATACGCATCGATAGAGCCGATATCGCGCCAATATGGCTCAGCGCCTTGCCCCATACAACTGAGCTTAAAATTCTGCGCGAACACCGCGTGATTTTTAACCATGTGCGGAATCAGATTTTTCCCGAAGTCATGGCATGAGTGTAGATCCTCGCCATCACGCAACAGGTGATCAAACAAAAATCGGCTATTGAAGATATAGATCCCCATATTCACCAGTGAGCTGTCCGGATTATCCGGCAGCGCAGCGGGTCGGGAGGGTTTTTCATCAAACGATACCACCCTGTCATTTTCATCCACACCGAGCACGCCGTAGGCTGATGCACAACTGACCGGCACTTCAACGCAGGCCATCGTCATATCGGCACGGTTTGCGACGTGAAAAGCCAGCAGTTTTCCGTAATCCATTTTATAGACATGATCACCGGACAAAATCAGCACGAACTCAGGCGTGTGAGCGCGCAAAATATCAAGATTCTGATACAACACATCCGCCGTACCCCGGTAACAGTGTCCCGCACTGACGCGCTGCTGGGCCGGCAACAAATCGACAAATTCGCTAAAGTGTCCGTTTAAAAATGACCAGCCGTGTTTGATATGCTGAATGAGATTTTGCGAACGGTATTGTGTTGCGACACCAATGTGACGAATGCCGGAATTCATACAGTTGGACAGCGCAAAATCGATGATGCGGAATTTTCCGCCGAAGGGCACGGCAGCCTTGGCACAGCATTCGGTGAGTTGTTGCAAGCGATGATCCTGACCGCCTGCTAACACCATCGCATAGGTATTTTTGGTGAGCTGATCAACAGAAGGCCGCGCACTGGCGACGCAGTGATATTTCCTTTTCAAATACCCCTGTTCAGCATTCATTTGGTTTCCAAACAATGAGTCGGTAACGGCAGCATTTATCTCATGAGTGGCATGAGAGGGATAATTCTACGCCTTATAAAAGCAAACTGCCCGGACGATTTCTCGGCCGGGCAGCAGACTAAAACAGAAGCGAGGGATTAAGCGCGCTTTTTAAACTCGTTGGTACGTGTATCGATTTCGATCTTGTCGCCGATTTCAACAAATGCCGCAACAGGCAGTTCGAATCCGCCGTTGATCTTAGCAGGCTTCATCACCTTGCCTGAGGTATCGCCGCGTACTGCAGGTTCTGTGTAAATGATTTCGCGCACGATGGTGTTCGGCAGTTCGACAGAAATAGCCTTGTCATTGTAGAACACCACTTCACACGGCATGCCGTCTTCAACGTAGTTGAGCGCATCGCCCATACATTCCGCTTCGATTTCGTACTGATTGTATTCTTCGTCCATGAACACATACATCGGCTCGGCGAAGTAGGAATAAGTCACTTCCTTGCGATCAAGGATAACTTGGTCAAACTTGTCGTCGGCGCTGAATACGGTTTCTTTAGCCGACTCAGTCAACAGATTCTTCATCTTCATTTTGACGACTGAACCGTTACGACCGGAGCGGCTGTATTCTGCCTTCAGGATGACCATCGGATCTGGACCGACCATAATGACGTTGCCGGCGCGTAGTTCTTGTGCTGTTTTCATGTTCACTGCTCATCAATTTCGAAGGCGTGCATTCTACCGATTTCCTGAAAAAAATCCAGCAAATTCAATGCCAGAGTGTTTTGTGATAATTCACGCGCCCACGCCATTGCACAGGGATTCAATTCGATCTGCTGCGCCGCAAACCTACCCCACGCATCCCCCGCAGACTGACCGCCGTTCCACAATTTCCACAGCCCCTGCACAGACTCACGCACATCCGGTGACAGATGCCTGGTGTACAAATCAAGAAAAGCCTGCAGTTTCTGCCAGTGCACGGCATCATGCTGGGGATAGATCTGCCAGATAAACGGCTTGCCCGCCCACTGCGCCCGCACGCAAGAATCCTCCCCCCGCACAAAGTTGATATCACACGCCCACAGCAACTTGTCGTAATTTTCCTGTGCCACAAACGGCAATACGCGTACGGTCAAATTGCCGCGCGAATAACTCGCGCGCCCCAACGCTCCCTCACCGAAGTAGTACGCCACCTGAGGCAAAATTCGCCCCTCAGGCACCAGACACAACACGGCTTGGTCGCCGCTAACCCAGACATCAAACAAACCCGGCAGCGCCGCATTTTCATAGGAAAACAGGGATATTTTAAGTGTCCCGGCGGCGGGCACTTCCATGCCGATGGCGCGCCAGAATGCCTGCTGTTGTGAGGTATCGCCTAAAAATGCATCGCGCCTCGCCAGAAGATCACGCTCCAGCAAGAGTCCGCCGGTTTTTTTTGTAAAACCGGGAAAGAAGAAATAGCGGGTCAACGGGGGCTTCGGAGATGGTAACTTATGACACCCTTCGACCCAGTCTTCGGCAGAGAGATATTCGAGGTTAATCCAGACCGATTTTGCAGTCATTGCTGCAAGGTAATTGACCGGCATCTTGCAGCCGAAGGCTTCGATCACCAAAGCTGCCGGCAACACCTCGGGAAAGGCGTTGCGCCACCGCCGCACTTCCACGCCCCGACAGGACTGACTATCCAGCGCGACATCGGCATCCGGACACAACTTAGCGAAACTTGCCAGATCATCCACCCACAGCCGAACGGTGACGTCAAACTCACTCGTCAGTTGCCGCGCCAGCCGCCAGCTCACGCCAATGTCGCCGTAATTGTCGATAACGTTGCAGAAGATGTCGCAACTGCGCGGATTCATTACGCCTTGGGTTTTCCGTAGCCGACAAACTGACGCTGCGCATCAGCAAACTCATCAGCGGTGAGCAGCACCGGTTCACCGACAGCTAAGCTGCGCAGGTAAAGCTCGCTCAGGTTCTCCACTTCGACGGTATATTTGAACGCCTCATCCAGATTTTTCCCCGCCGCAATCATGCCGTGATTGGCCAGCAGACACGCTTTGCGTTCTTTCATTGCGAGTAGCGCGTTATCCGACAGCGCTTGGGTGCCGAAAGTCGCATAGGTGGCGCAGCGCAGACTGTCGCCGCCCAAGAGCGCAAGCATGTAATGAAAGGGCGGGATGTCGCGCCGCAGACAGGCGAGCGTGGTCGCCGCATTCGAATGGGTGTGAACGATCGCGCCGAATTCGGGCCGTTCAACATAGATATCGCGGTGAAACAGCCATTCGCTCGATGGCTGCCAGCGCCCCGTCGATGCGCCCGACAGATGCACGAACACGATGTCCTCTTCCGTCAGCCCTTCCGCCCCGAAACCGGACGGCGTGATTAAAAACCCCTCGCCCGAGCGCACACTGAGATTACCTGAGGTGCCATGACTCAACGCCAGCGCATCGAGTTTTTGTGTGATGCGCACGAGTTCGCCGCGCAGTTGTTGTTCGTTCATGTCACGTCCTCAATCGGCTAAAGCGGCGAGTATGGCCTCGGCATTGGCAGAAACTAATCCGCGCTCGGTAATCAGTCCGGTCACCAGCCGCGCGGGGGTCACATCGAAACCGAAATTGGCCGCAGGAGATCCGCTCGGCGTCAGTTGCACGCGGCGTATATGTCCATCGTCGCACAGTCCTGACAGATGCGTGACCTCCTCCTGTTCGCGCTCCTCGATGGGAATCTCCTGCACCCCGTCGCGCAAGTTCCAGTCCAGCGTAGAGATCGGCATCGCCACATAGAACGGCACGCCGTTATCGAATGCCGCCAGCGCCTTCAAGTAAGTGCCGATCTTGTTGCACACATCCCCGGTTGCGGTCACCCGGTCCGTGCCGACGATCGCCAGATCGACGCGGCCGTGCTGCATCAGATGCCCACCTGCGTTATCGACAATCACCGTGTGCGGCACGCCGTGTTGCGCCAACTCCCACGCGGTCAGGCTCGCGCCCTGATTGCGCGGACGCGTCTCATCCACCCAGACATGCAAAGGGATACCCGCCTCGACGGCGGCATACACGGGCGCTAACGCCGTTCCCCAATCGACCGTTGCCAGCCAGCCCGCATTGCAGTGAGTCAGTATATTGACCGTACCTTGTTTGGCCTGATGAATCGCGCGAATAATCTGCAAGCCATGCTGGCCGATCGCCTGATTGATCTGTACATCCTGATCTGCGATGCGCCCCGCTTCCAGCCAGGCCGCCTCCGCCCGCTGCTCGACCGGCAACGGCGATAAAAAGGCTCGCATCCGTTCGATCGCCCAAGCAAGATTCACCGCCGTGGGGCGCGCCTTGGCCAGCATATCGCAGGTGGCTTTTAACGCCGCATCCGTCGCATGGTGTTTCATCGACAGCGCCACGCCATAGGCGGCAGTCACGCCGATCAGGGGCGCACCTCTGACCTGCATGGAACGGATCGCATATTCCGCATCGCGCATGGTTTCGAGACGAACGGTGACAAACTCGTGCGGCAAGCGGGTCTGATCGATGATTTCGACCGCCCCGTCATTTGTTGCCCAGATTGTGCAATAAGGAATGTTGTTAATTTTCATATGAATAGTTGTTCTCGTTCGCAGACAAACTCACATCGCGCCATGCACCCGCGACTAGGCCAGTTCTTTCACCAACTCGGGGTGTTTGTCCAATATTTTGAATAAATTAACGACGGCGCGCATGGGAACGGCTTCGCCACGCTCATAGCGACTAAAGGCGTTGTGTCCGCCCCCCGTCAGCTCTGCCGCCTGTTTTTGCGTCAGTTTCAAACGTTTTCTGGCATGAATGAGTAGCGCTGCATCACGCAATTTTGCCTTTTCGCCCAGAGCTTCAAGCGCATTCCACACCCGAGTAGAACTATCCAAATCAGCATATTCAATTTCGCGACACACAGGGCAATGCCAGCCTGCGACTTGCGGTACCACGCATGACTCGCCTCGCGCTTCAACGGTGATATCTTTCGTTTGGAATTCTAAAACAGTGCCGTCATCGCACTGCAAACAAAATTTTCTGTTCCCGGCAGAGGGCGACAAATTTCCCATGCTATTTCTCCTTGAACTGAATCACGACCGAGCCTGCCTGTACGGTCAGTTTGATATAAGCGATTTTTCCGTTGGGACACGGTGCGTGATACACGTCTTGCCAAACCGTGCTGTCCGAATGCGTCGTCATACTCTTGTAAAGCCAACTGCTGTTTAAAGCCAAAACCACGCCTATCGCATCAACACGTGACAGCCCCTACTTTCCGCACCCCGCTGAGCGGTGAAGGTAAAAGCACGACTGCCATCCCGCACCACAATCGCCTGAACTTCTTGCAGCGGGTAATGAGCCTTGAACTTTTCCATACGCGAATAATACCCTTACAGGGTTTTATTGGGAAATAAATTTATGGCAGGAATGAAAGTATCAGTCACCTTCAAACTCGCACAAAGCGAATACCTTCTGCCCCTGCCCCTCCAGCCTGGCACGCCCGCCGATATCGGGCAGATCGATCACAAAGCAGCATTCAACGACAATCCCGCCCATATCTTCGATCAGCTTGGTGGCCGCCTCCGCCGTGCCGCCGGTTGCGATCAAGTCGTCCACCAGCAACACGCGATCACCCGGTTTGATTGCATCAACGTGGATTTCGATGCGGTCGCTGCCGTATTCCAGCTCATAGTCGCGGCCGACCGTCTCGGAAGGCAATTTGCCGCGTTTTCTGATCGGCACGAAGCCCAGATTCAGCTCATAGGCGACAGGCGTGCCGACGATAAAGCCGCGCGACTCGATACCTGCGACGACATCGATCTGCATGTCTTGATAGCGCGCAACGATTCTGGCCACCATGTCGCGCAAGCCTGCCGGATCTTTGAGCAAGGTGGTGATGTCGCGAAACATGATGCCCTGATGAGGGTAATGAGGAACAGTACGGATGAGAGATTTGAGCATGATAAATTCAGGATTGAGGATTGAGGATACGGCCCGCCACAGCGGAGAGTTTTTCGAGCATCGCGGCATCGCGCGCTTCAGGCGCGGTCAGGATCGCGTATTGCAGCGCACTGCGACAGGCGCAAGTGTCAGCACAGACATCCGCATGCACAGGCTTTGCGACTGCTTTCACCAGTGCACGGGCCTTGTCGGCATTAGCCAGCAGCACTTTGACGATCGCATCGACCGTCACATTATCGTGTTCCGGATGCCAGCAGTCGAAATCCGTCACCATCGCCACCGTCGCGTAACAAATTTCCGCCTCGCGCGCGAGTTTCGCTTCCGGCATATTGGTCATGCCGATCACGTCACAACGCCACGAACGATACAGTTCAGATTCCGCAAGGCTGGAGAACTGCATCCCCTCCATCACGAGATACGTGCCGCCGCGCGCAACCGGTATATTCAAGGACTCGGCTGCCGCAAACAGATGATCGCCCAGCCGGGTACAGACCGGGTGCGCCATCGAAATATGCGCGACCAGACCCGTACCAAAAAAACTCTTCTCGCGTGCGAAAGTGCGGTCGATGAACTGATCGACGATGACAAAGGTGCCGGGCGGCAAATCTTCACGCAATGAGCCTACCGCACTGACCGAAATGATATCGGTCACACCCAGACGCTTCATCGCGTCGATGTTGGCGCGAAAGTTGATATCAGAAGGAGAAATGCGGTGCCCCCTGCCGTGGCGCGGTAAAAACGCGATGGGTTGCCCCGCCAGTTCGGCGAGCAAAATCTCATCCGAAGCGTCGCCAAAAGTGGATTCCGCCTTCACCCAGCGCGGATTCTCCAGCCCTTCTATATGATAAACACCACTACCGCCGATAATGCCCAGCATAATTTAATTCTCCAACATCGATTTATAGATAAAGTTTTGCAGCAGCGTCAGATCCACGCTCAGCGTCTGAACAAACTCCATGCCGTGCATGACGACCGCTTCCCCTGTCTGACTATCATTTTCAACGTGCACGTTGCGTATCACCGAAGAGACCAAAAACACCTGTGTTTCGCCCGCCACCTGCATACGCAGACTGACCGATACCGTATCACCCACCTGCCCAAATGATTTTCCGGCATGTATGCGCGCGCCGGAAATACTCATGTCCTCAATAATGGCGGACAGCTTACCTCCCAACGATTCAGATTCAACCGAACACACTAGCCTGAGCTTGATGCGCACCGCATTACGCATACAGGTGGTTTTGACCTGAGGCGGATAGGCTAAGTGCAGGTAAGGATAGGGCGAGAGGCAAACGCTGATGACATTACTGCTAAATTCAAACGTTTTGGTGCCGGCAAAGCCGCGCACCATGAAGCCATGTCCTTCCTTGATAAAACTCAGCTTCTCGTCCTGACGGGGATGGGAGACAAGCACGCTTTTTTTATTCATGAAACCGATCAGCTTCACAAAATAGCGCTGCTTGTCCGACGAAAAATCCTGCAGCTGTATCGTATCGCCAATGGCGAGCTTGACCGACAGCAAGTCCTCCGTTTTATCCGGACTTTTTGACTTCACTTCATCAGGCTCAGTTGCAGCGCCTCTTCTGGAGACATGCACGCCGCGGCGCTCGCGGAACAGCCCATTTTCGAGCAGGCCCTCGAGCTGGCGCTGCGACTCAACAACTACACCTTCGCGAAGCAACAAGTGGCCAAGTTTATCGTACACTGACCAAGCCAGCGGTATCCCTAAGGGAATATCGGCAGGTTTAACCGGCTGAAATTTATCGTCCATATCCTCTCCCGTTACAGCCGGACAGGCACGCGGGCCGTCAACGCACACATCAGTTCATAACTGATGGTACCCGCAGCCGCAGCAACTTCTTCAACCGGCAAACCTCGCCCCCACAGTGTCACCTGCGCCCCGACGCCGCTTTGCGGCAGTGCAGTCAGATCGACGCACAGCATATCCATCGAAACACGCCCGAGCAACTGGGTCTTGCGCCCGTCGACCAGTACCGGCGTGCCATTGGGCGCGTGACGCGGATAACCGTCCGCGTAACCACAGGCCACCACGCCGATGCGCATCAGACGGTCTGCACGAAACTGCCCTGCATAGCCCACTTCGTCGCCGGCCTTTAGATCCTGAACGGCAATAATCCGGCTGGAGAGCGTCATGACCGGTTTCAAGCCCAATTGCTGCGCACTGGTGTCAGCAAACGGTGATGCGCCGTATAACATAATCCCGGGGCGCACCCAGTCGCCATGCGTCGCAGGATAGCGCAACAGCGCGGCCGAATTAGCCAGACTACGCGCCACCCGATATTCAGCAGCGATTTCATTGATCAGCGCCAGTTGCGCTGACACACCGCGCGCCTCATCGGCATGGGAAAAGTGACTCATCATGGTGATTTCGCGCACCGCAGCATGACGACGCAACGACGCCATTGCGGCGCCCACCCCATCAGGCGCAAATCCCAGCCTGTGCATGCCGCTGTTTACCTTGAGCCAGACATCGAGCGTGCCGCGTCCCGGATAGGCGTCGAGCAACGCAATCTGCCAGTTGCTGTGGATGACCGTCGTTAATTCATAGGCCGCAATCAGCGCTAGATCGGCCGCGTCAAAAAACCCTTCAAGCAGCAATATCGTCTGGCGATAACCCGCCTCCCTCAGGCGCACGGCATCCTGTATATCGAGCAGCGCAAAACCCTCGGCCGCGGCCAGCGCTTCGGCAACGCGCAGCAGCCCGTGTCCATAGCCATCAGCCTTAATAACGGCCATGATGCGAGATGACGCAACACGGCGCGCGACATGCAAATTATTTTCGAGCGCATTCTGATCGATGAGGGCTTGTATGGGACGCGGCATGAATCGTAGGCTTTGGCTGTGATCGGAAGATGTAATGATAGCAGGGGGGATACTTTCATGATATAAATCGCCCTGATTAAAAATACGTCAGATTTAATGAATATCGGCTTCTACATCATACTTGCGGCGCAATTCCTGTCAGCGCTCGCAGACAATGCGTTGTTGTTCGCCGCCATTGCACTGCTCAAAGACCTGCACTCACCCAGCTGGCACACGCCTGTGTTGCAAGAAGCCTTTATCTTTTCCTATATCGTGTTAGCACCATTCGTCGGCGCATTCGCCGACTCGCTGCCCAAAGGGCGCGTCATGTTTGTCAGCAACAACATCAAAATAATGGGTTGCGTCGCCATGCTGCTGGGCGTCAATCCGCTGCTGGCCTACGGACTGGTGGGTCTGGGGGCTGCGGCCTATTCGCCTGCCAAGTACGGCATCCTCACCGAATACTTGCCTCCTGAAAAGCTTGTGCTGGCCAACAGCTGGATGGAAGGGCTAACCGTACTGGCCATCGTGCTGGGCGCCGTGGTCGGCGGCGTGCTGATCAGCCCGCATATAGGCGGACCGATGCTGCTATGGTGGGATGTACCCTTCATCAATACCGGCATCGACACCTCGCCTGAACTGGCCATCGCCATCATCGTGCTGATTTACTTTTTGGCCGCGCTCTTTAATTTGTATATCCCGCGCGTCGCACTCGATCACAAGCCGCTGAGCCACAACCCCCTGTTCCTGCTCTCCGAGTTCTGGCATAACTTCAAGCTGCTCTGGAAAGACCCGCTAGGCCGTGTATCACTTGCTGTCACTACCCTCTTCTGGGGCACGGGCGCGACCTTGAGATTAATCGTGCTGGGCTGGGCGGCTGTCGCACTGCATTACGACATCGCCAATGCTGCCAAGCTGACCGCATGGGTTGCCATTGGTATCGCCATCGGCTCCGTGCTGGCCGCAAAATTCGTCAAGCTGGAAAACTCGGTGAGAGTATTGCCGATCGGCATCGCGATGGGCATCGTCGTCCTGTTCATGATTCCGGTCACCGACAGCACTTTAGCAATCCTTCTGCTGATCGTCATCGGCGCTATGGGCGGCTATTTCGTCGTGCCGATGAATGCACTGCTGCAACATCGCGGCCACCTTCTAATGGGTGCGGGCAGCTCGATTGCGGTTCAGAATTTCAACGAAAACCTGAGCATCTTCGCGATGCTGGCGCTGTATGCGGTAATGGAAAAACTGCAATTTTCCATCTATATCATTATTCTAGTGTTCGGCCTGATGCTCTCAGGCGTGATGACCGCGCTCTACAAGCGGCACGGCCACGATCAGGACAGCGGGAAAATCTAAAAAATTCTAATTAGCATCCCGCTAAGTGACAACGGTGTAAGAAATATTTGCAGCAACTTAAAACAGATTTCTGTTGATATCAAACACTTCATCGGCCAATTAGTGACCGCATCTGTTCAGTCACCGCACAGGGCAACCATCGATGAGATCCACGTCGAATTATTCATGCCGCAACGACTGGTCAAATGCCTCAATCGGCACAGGTTTACCGAATAGATAGCCCTGAAAGTGGTTACAACCATTTTGCTGAAGAATTTCCAGCTGTTCTGCCGTTTCGACGCCTTCAGCAATCACATCCAGATTCAAGCCGTGCGCCATAGCAATGATAGTGCGTACAATCGCCTGATCATTAGCTCCCGCAACCAGATCTCTTACAAATGACTGATCTATCTTGAGCTGATTTAAAGGCAGAATCTTCAGGTATTGCAGCGACGAAAAACCCGTGCCGAAATCGTCCAGCGCAAATTGAACGCCGAGGATTTTCAAAGCGTTCATAGTTGCAACAGCGTCTTCTATATTTTCGAGCAAGATACTTTCAGTTGGCTCCAGCTTTAACTTCGCCGGATTAATTGCATGCTGCATCAACACCTGACGGACTTGATGCACAAAGCCCGATTCGTGAAATTGTCTGGCGCTCACGTTTACCGACAGTGTCAAATGGCGGGTAAGCTCGTTTTCCTGCCAGAGGGCAAGCTGGGCGCAGGCAGTATCGAGCACCCAATGGCCGATCGGCAGTATCAGGCCATTTTCTTCTGCCAGCGGGATAAACTGTACTGGTGAAATAAAACCACGTTCCGGATGATTCCAGCGTATCAAGGCTTCTGCGCCTAAAGCCTGACCGGAACTATCCACCTGAAGCTGGTAGTACAACTGAAACTGCTGACTTTCAAGGGCTGCATGCAACTCAGATTCCATTCGAGCTCGCTTGATGATGCTTTCCTGCATGTCAGGATCAAAGAATTCCAAGGTATTTCGGCCGTTTTTCTTGGCATGATACATAGCAATATCTGACTGCTTTAGCAATTCTTCAATACTGATTTTGTGACCTATAAATAGGTTAGCCCCTATGCTGGTCGTACTGTGATACTCATATGTGGCAAGCTGATACGGCAGGTTGAGTTCAGCAAGAATCTTTTTCCCGACGGCGACTGTCTGCGCTGCAGCCTCTATCGTTTTCTCGCTTAGAGCATTGATTATAATGACAAATTCGTCTCCGCCCAGGCGCGCCACGGTATCGCCTTCACGCACACAGGATTCAAGTCGTTCTGCTACGGCCTGCAGTAACAGGTCACCGATGTCATGCCCCAGTGTATCGTTAAGCGCCTTGAAATTATCCAGATCCAGAAACAAAATCGCGCCGTAATTTTCGGTTCGCGCACTAGAGGCCAACGCAAGTTTGAGTCTTTCCAGCAGCAATTGCCGATTGGGCAGACCTGTCAGCGCGTCATAAAACGCCAGATGCTGAATTTCATCCGCAGCATTCCGACTCATAGTGATATCGGTCAACGTTGCAACGTAATTCCTGAGCACACCTTCATTATCTTTGACTGCCGTGATGCAAACGGCTATTGGGCTTGCCTGGAATAGTCATTTCAATCAGACCTGCGTTGAGTGCCGGCAGCAAATACAAGCGACGGAAATTATCTTCCCCCTTAAGCCCCAAAGACTCACACAACTCCCGTCGACTCATCGCCTGTTTGCAAACCTGTAACAGCCTGGCGACTTTACCCGTGACTTCACCCGTGACTTCACCCGTATTCACTGGGGAATTTTTGGGGAAGGCAAATTCGATCCAAATTCCCGCACTATCACAACTGAATTTTGGCGCGGGATAACCCTCTGCAAGACATTCATGGCGAATCAGGTCAATGCCTCTACCCCACGATTCAATCTTGCCCGCACGAAAAAAAGTATTCGCAATATCAGGATTGGCAGGCTGGGATGAATGTTTTTCGAGTAGATGCCACCCATACAACGGCGGCAAAAACAAGCATGGGAAACAGGTCTTCAATTATCTAGCAACTGCACAACGTTAATAGTCAACGAGTTATAGAATAAATCCAATCGTAACTAGTGACTAGTCCACAGCAATCAACCCCCATCACCGGCAGCTGGGGTAAGTGCAAAATTTTATTGTAATATTTTGACCGTTTTCTCAATCCGCGTATCCAGGTAATCCACCACGTTTTTGATAACAACTTTTTGCATGGCTGAAATGACGAGGGTCATGTAGTCGTAATTGGGGGTGCCGTCGGTTTTGACGGGTAAATTAATCTCGGTGCTTTTTAGTTCAATTTTCGTGGCTTTTGAGTTGTAAGTGTATTTTTGGGAAATTACTTTTTTGATCGAGCCCATTAAAAATTGTGCCGTAATTTTATTCAGATATTTGGATTGCAATACAGTGGTTGCGCCATGTCCGTCCTTCAGGTAGAAAGGCGTATCAAGGTAAACTACATTCTGATTATTTGAGTGAATTAGAATCGTAGGTTTGCCTGATTTATTGTTCAGCACTTCATCCTTTAAGTGACGATATTCAATGATTCCATTGTTAGTTGTTGATTGCCCATAAAAAGGATATTTTTTCTCTTCAGAAACGGTCAACGAGTCCAGGTGCAATGGATTTAGCTCAGAAATATTTTTCTGCCAAACAAGTACATCCTCGATCTTAAAGGTACCCCAAGCCACCGTATCCAACACGTCTAACGCTGCTTGCTCATTATCTGTCAGGGTGCAATTATTCAAACCTGTCACGGTTAAATGAGCTTGCAGCGTAGCTATACGCTCTGCGTTAAGCGTGGCGATAAACTTCTCGATGAAGTCGAAAGAAATTTCTGTCTTGCCATTTTTTGTTACGGTTGGAACATGAATTTTGATCCCGTCTTCTTTCAATTTTGAGCTTGAAAGTTGATTTCCATAAGAATACCGTTCTTTAAAGCGTATATTTAATATGGTGGCAAAGAAAACACCTATTGATTGCGTGAAATCACGACTTTTCAACATTAGTGTATGCACTTTCATTTCTACACTTGCACGATAAGGATGATAATAAGAAACGCCAAAAAAATTAACGCTTAAAAAATTCTCAAAATATCGTGCATTTTCAATTGGCTCTTCGTAATACCCTAATATTCCATTATCTGTCGTTTGTACGGATATGCGCGGAACCTTACCATTCTTTGCTGATTTAATATCAATCAAACTACCTGTTCCAATTTCAAACAAATCATCAATCCTATATTCTTTCCATTCAATGCCAGAATCTTTTTCTATCTGTTCTAGTTGGCTTTGCATATTGAGCCTTCCATTTTTAATAGTTGGTCAACTTCCCACGACAGGTAATCGGCTACGGTTTTTCGAAAATCGTCAAAGGTGGGTTTCGTGTCGATGGTTTTATGCTGATCGAAATTCCAGTCTGCACCTGAGTTTGTAATGAAATCTTCTACGTAAACTTCATCTAACTTCCAGTCAGCTTCAACCTTGGCGCTTTTCCCCGCCTTGTAGATTTTGATAATGTCGGCGTAACGCTTCGTTGGATCGTCAATTTCCTGAATGGCGCGGCTCGTGCGTTTGTAACCATCATTTCTAAAGTCAATAAACTTTACCGTTTTCTCTATATCATGAGGAGTGTGAGCTTCAAAAATGTAAATACTTGTTTGCACGCCTGCCATTGGTTGAAATAAATCAACTGGCATTTTTATGCTTGCGATCAATGTATGGTTTTTGAGTATCGCTTGGTTTGTCTTAACTGCTTTACCAGAACCTGCCGAGTCTTGGATGATAATTGCGCCAAGTCCGCCTTTTTCCATTTGGTTCAAACCAAAGGCGATAAATGGCATACCGTTTTCTGAATAGCTAAACGGTGGGTTAAGCAATAGCTTAGTCGCATTAAAATCTTTATAGAGTTTTTCAGGTGTATTAAACGTATTGCCTTTGTAAATATTAGAGCTACCATCACCCCTTAAAATCATGTTGGTTGCGGCAAGTGTGAACATTTCCGCATTGAGTTCAATACCAAGCAATGGCGGATTCAACTCTGAAGTGCAACTTTTGTAAGTGAATTTAGGT
>SESH01080458.1_pt1 | contig 33697 bp, 20 predicted proteins | sample 3171561 | NCBI WGS metagenome assembly SESH01 (sample SAMN10866947, study PRJNA518727) | freshwater metagenome | biome: subpolar coniferous forest; feature: holomictic lake; material: water; isolation source: holomictic Lake 442 2011 16.5 m and 2014 13 m | place: Canada: near Kenora, Ontario
CGGGGGGGCGCTTCCACTGGCTGGCGGGCCTTTACTGGGAAAAGACCCGGGATAAGGACTCGGGCAGTACGTTCTTCACGCCCGGCATGCAGACCGATGGAGCTGCGTTCCAGTATTACCAGGCGCTGTACGGAACGACGGCCTCGTCGTTGCCGGCTGGGGTGTCGTATGCCTACCGGACCCGTTCGGACTACCTGCAGACTACTGAATTCGCGAACATCAGCTACGACATCACCGATCGGCTCAATGTCGAGGCGGGCATAGTGCAGTTCAGCGCTAATTCGAAGTACTACAGTCCGTATGGCCAGTTTGCCTACGCGCCGCCTTCGCCTACGTTGTCAGAAGGTTCATCGCACAAGACCAATGGCCGGGTCGGCATCAATTACAAGGTAGGCGACAACTTCCTGCTCTACGCGGATGTGTCGCAGGGCTTCCGTGACGGTGGTGCGAACTCCGGCTACCCGGACTCGTGCTACGCGAATGGCGTGCCGCGCGCCTATGTGCCCGATACGCTCAACAACTTCGAACTTGGCTGGAAGTCCACCAGTCTGGGCGGACGCTTCCTGTTCAACGGTGCGGCCTACCTGATGAAGTGGAAGGACCTGCAGACGATCATCTATGACGTCGACATCTGTGCCCCTAGCAGCTTCAACGTCAATGTCGGTGATGCGAGGGTTTACGGCGCCGAGTCGAACGTGGAATTCAAGCCCGACCAGCACTGGTCGTTCCAGGCGTCGGGTAGCTATACGGACTCTCATCTGGTTTCGAGCCCCTACCCAACGTTTCAGGCGAACGTCGGCGAGCGGCTGCCATTCGTGCCGTACTTCAGTTACAGCATGAATGTGCGCTACAAGCATCCGCTGACGGGCAGCCTGAACGGCTATGCCCAGTTTGACGTTGCCCACAAGGGTGACATGTGGAACGACCTACACGTTGCCGGCTCGAACGGCTTCGCGCGAATCAACCAGCCAGGCTATTCGCTGATGAATCTGCGGGTCGGTATCAACCCGGAGGGCGGTCGCTGGCTCGCTGAGTTGTACGTTCGCAACCTTACGGACAAGAACGCGATTCTCTACAGCAATACCGGCAACTTCGACCTGCGCCAAACGACCAACGAACCTCGTGTGATCGGTCTGCGGCTCAACTACCGATTTGGCAAGGAAGCGAATTCGGAGTGATGCGCACGCTTCAATCGTGCGCTCGTTCGTAGGCGACTTTGCCGTCTATCACCGTCATGTCGACGCGTACGCTATGGATTCGCAGTGGCGGCGTGTCGAACAGGTTGCGCTCCAGCACGACGAAGTCCGCCGCCTTGCCCGGCGATAGCGATCCTCGTGTCGCCTCTTCATGCATCAGGTAGGCGCCTGCGCTCGTGTAGGCCGTGATTGCCTCAGCGAGGCCTACCCGTTCGGCCGGATTCCACGCCTGGTCTTCCTTGCCGGCCAGGTCCAGGCCGCCCGGGTAGCGGTGCGTAATGGCCGTCTCCAATCCATCTAGCGGCGCGACGCCGGTCACGGGCCAGTCAGTGCCCCATGCCAGCACGACGCCAGCGTCCAGCAGTGTTCGGGTCGGCAGGACGTGCTCGTTGCGTACTGGCCCGAAAAGGCGCGGCGCGTCCTGCGCTTCCCAGACATCGCCCAGGCTCCATAGGGGCGTCATGTTGGCGATGACGCCGAGTGTTCTGAATCGCGGTACGTCGGCAGGGTCGACCAGGCACAGGTGAGCGAGCGTGTGGCGGCTGTCGCGCGGGCCATTCGCCACTCTTGCCGCGGCAAAGGCATCCAGTGCGGCACGGACTGCGCCGTCGCCCTGCGTGTGCATGTGGATCTGGAATCCGGCAGCGTCGAGCCTGGCGACCAGTCGGTTGAGCCGTGTCTGTTCCACGAACAACGTGCCGCGCCCGAAGCGCGGTTCGTCGCTGTACGGCTCTAACAGGACCAGGGTGTGTGATGCGTAGGCGCCGTCGAGAAAAATCTTTACGCAGGTCGCGCTGAGTCGTTTGCCCTGCAGCGCTGCACGCTGCGCGATGAATTGCTGCAGTTGCGCGTCATCATCATCGGTTGGCCGAAATGGCAGGCAGAGGTTGGCGCGAACTTTGAGTTGCCCGCTTCGTTCCATCGCCTCATAGGCCGCGACTACCGCGGGTGTGGCCATGGCATCTTCGACTGCCGTGATTCCAAGACGGACCATTTCCGCAAGTGCCACCTGCAGGTCCTCCCGCTGATCCTGCGCAGAAGTCGGCGGAATCAGTGGTGAAACGAGTTCCATCGCCGCGTCTTCATGCAGAACGCCGGACGGTTTTCCGCGGGTATCTCGCTCGATGCGGCCGCTGGTTGGCTCAGCTGTCCGTTCGCTGATGTGTGCCATCGCCAGAGCGCGGCTGTTGACCCAGGCCGAATGACCCGAGTTGTCAGTCAAAAAGACCGGCCGATCTGATATCAGCGGGTCGAGCATGTCCCGGGTCGGCATGCCGCTGGGGAGGAAGGCGACCTTGTCCCAGCCGTCCCCAACGATCCAGGGCTTTTTGGGGTGCGCTTTCGCGTACTGTTGGACTCGTTGAAATATCTGCGCGCGGTCCGTGAGGCCATGCAGATCCAGTGAAGTGGCGGGATTGGGGGCGTCGGCCGGATGGGCATGTGAGTCCTGAAATCCCGGCAGTAGCATTCGCTGGGCGAGATCTACGACCCGAGTCGTCGGCCCGATGAAGCCGCGTGCCGTTGCATCGTCACCGACATAGGTGACTTGTCCCGCGCTGACGGCAAGAGCCGTCGCCCAGCTCCGAGCTGCGTCGACGGTGTATACCGCGCCGTTGACGAAGACCATATCGGCCGGTGGGGCTGCAATCACCAGGCTCGCATGCAGGAGTGCGAGGGTTGACACTGCAGCGCGCAGCCTCGTCATCACGCGCGCGGGTGTTGCAGTCGGATCAGGCTTGAAACGCATGAGGAGGTCCACGAGTGGCTTTGGGCGGGTCGGCTCTTTCGCTCGGTTGTGGGCGCGAATTTGAACTAATAGCGCGGGCAGCCACGCTGTGTAAGCGCTGTCAGTGGGTAACTTGGGTACATCGTATTGTCGAGGAACACTGCGCATTTTTCCTTCTCCGACAAGTTTGGCGCGGCCCATAGGGCCTTGAGTAGCTCGTTCTCGTCGACGAGTTTGTCGTCCCAGGCCAATGCGGTGTTCGTGAAGACTAACTTGCGCTGGCTCGCCTGCCAGTCGCGCCATTCGGGCAGTTCCTGGCGCGTGCCGCGACCCGGGTTTCCCGTCCGGGCGAACTGAGCCCAGTATGACATCATCGATTTTGACACTCGTGAGCGGCTCGTGCGATTGGCCTCGTTGAAAAGGGCTCGAAACGGATCGGCGACTGTCTCGCCCTGGTCCGTTGCCGGCAGCGAGTCACGGATGAAGGCCGACTCAAATGTGCCGAACACGAAGGCGAGTTCAATCCCATGGGCGGCTCCAAAGATCTTCTGTAGATCCGTTGGGGATGTCGGTTCGTCGTCCCATTCGAAGCGGTAGCCGTATACGCGTGAGTGCAGGCGGGGCAGCAGGTCGTCGACCGCCGAATAGTTCCACCAGTCGGAGTACAGCCGGTTGAATGTCGCGTAGCGGCTTTCATCGATGACTTCGAGCCGGTCGCCGACGGTCCGCACGAAGCCTGGGTCCGAGGACAGAAACAGCTTCTGTTCATCCCGGTTGCCGCCGATGATCATCGGCACGGCGTTGTAGGCACCGCGTGCAAGCAAGGAACGATGGTTCTCTGCAGGGATCAGCACCCCGTCGTACACGACACTCGGCAGGTCGTATTCAGCGTGGGCAGCGTGCAGGTAGGGCGCAAGCACCGCCGTGGCGGGCAGTGAGCGTAGCCAGTGGGCGAGTCGGGCCGGCCGTTCGGTGTGCTGTCTGGTACGTGCTGCGTTCGAATCGACGGCTTTACCGTTCGCCATCAAAAGTGCATTGACGACTTCGCGCGCACTAAGTGGCGTTCCCGGCACCGGGTCGTCGCGGAAATTCACGGCCTGCGGCAGGCTCATGTTCCAAAAGCCCCCGCTCTGTGCGATGGCCTTCTGGAACAGCCCTTGCGCGGGGCGCGCGAGCACGAGTGCATAGACGTTCTGGGCACCGGCCGATTCGCCGAACGCCGTGACGTTGTCGCTATTACCGCCGAAGGCGGAAATGTTTGCTCGCACCCACTGGAGGGCCGCTATGGCGTCGAGTAGCGCGAATTGCCCGGTGCTGCGCCGAGCACCGCTACCGGTGATCGCCGGGTGATGGAACCAGCCAAAGGGCCCAAGCCTATAGTTGATGGTGACAACGACCACATCCTGCGTCGTCGCCAGTTGGGATCCGTCGAATCCCGCTCCGCTGCCATAGAGTTGGCCGCCGCCGTGTATCCAGACCATCACCGGAAGCTGATGGGAGCGGGGGCCCGGCGGGCTGAATACATTCAGCGTCAGGCAGTCCTCCGAGCCGGTGACGGCGATATCGCCCTGGGCCCTGACGTCGGGCTGCAGGCACGGCGGCCCTGGCGCGACGGCTGCTCGAACGCCGTGCCAGGGGATGACCGGCGCGGGGGGGCGCCACCGGCGCTCGCCTACGGGCGGCGCCGCGTAGGGGATGCCGTACCACGCGCGTGCCCCACCCTCGGTCTGCCTGCCGACGACACGGCCTCCTTCGACCTGGACGCCGAGCACGGCCGGCGAGCCTGGCTCTGCGCTGGCACGGTTGAGCGGCGCAAAGATCGCGATGAGGCCCGCTAGCAGCAAGGTCGATGGCTTGTACATCATGGAGATCACGCCAGATGAGGAGGGCAGGGCCAGGGGGAAGTGTCGCTGATTCAGCGGTGCTTATGCGATCGACTTTGCCCCTGGCGGGCACAGGGTGGGGAGCGGAGTGATTGTTGACGAACGGCCGTTCGGCCTCGATCGCGGATCGGGTAGGCTTGGGTCAGGGTCTGTCCTGTGAAGTACAGCAGGCAGGGCTATGTGATCAAACCCGGTTGCGGCCAGAAAGATGTGCCGCCTGTAGCTGCGGCTGCCGGTGATCGGCAACCTGACCGCTCTTTTTGAATCGTGAGACAGAAAAATGTTGCCAGGGATATTTGCAAAGGCCGCGACGTGGCAGCCTCCGGCGGATTGGCTGTGCATCGAGGCAATCGAGATGCATACCGGCGGTGAGCCGCTACGGGTCCTGCTCGCCGGCCTGCCGGAAATCGGCGGCGGAACTGTCCTCGAAAAGAGGCGGTACTTTCGCGACCATCTGGACTGGCTCAGGAGGGCACTCGTCTGGGAGCCGCGGGGGCATGCCGATATGTACGCGGCGGTGGTCTCGCCGTCGGTGGACGCCGACGCGGACGTATTTTTCCTCCATAACGAGGGCTACAGCACGATGTGCGGCCACGCGATTATCGCGTTGACGACACTGGCGGCTGAGCTGGACGTCCAGGCCGCACCGGCGCTGGCCCCGTCTAGGACGGTCACGATTCGCTACCGGGTGCCTGCGGGAATCGTCGAGGGGCGAGCCGTGATTGACGCTGCAGGCAGCAAGACGATCAGCTTTACGAACGTCCCGTCTTTCGCCTACGCCTTGGACCTGCAGATCGATATTCCTGGTGTAGGCCCGATCTCGCTCGATATAGGCTATGGCGGCGCGTTCTACGCGGTGGTCGAGGCTGAGCAGGCGGGCGTATCGCTCGCTCTTGAGAGCTCCGCGGCTCTGATCGATCTTGGCCGCAGGATCAAGAAAGCGGTGATGGACGCCTGCGTGATCGAGCATCCCTTCGAGCCGGATCTGAGCTTCCTGTATGGCACGATATTCACAGGGCCGGCGACGTCGCCCTTGAACCACAGCCGCAATGTCTGCGTATTCGCTGACGGCGAGATCGACCGCTCGCCGACGGGTTCTGGCGTGAGCGCGCGCATAGCCATAGAGGTGGCTCGCGGCCGCATTCCGCTGGGCAGCACGATTTCCATCGAGAGCATCGTCGGAAGTACGTTTACGGTCCGGGCGCTGGAGCGGGCGGTCGTCGGCAAGTATCCGGCAGTCGTGCCGGAAGTGTCCGGCACGGCGTTCATCACCGGCCGCTCAAAATTCTGGATTGATCCGGCCGACCCGTTCCGGACGGGCTTTCTGATTCGCTGATTGCGCTCGCCGTGCCCCTCAGGGCGTCGTCGTTGAATACTCGATCTCCTGGATCCGCGGCGGTCGCGTCGGCGCCAGCAGCACGTGACCTGCAATCCGGCCATGTGCGCAGCGCCACTTGAATTCACCCGTCAGTGCGCTGGTGGCGGTGATTGCCGCGGTTGTATCGCAGTCACCCACGGAGGCCTTGAGCACTGACAACTCCCGTTGCCAGCCAGCCGCATCGCGGTCCAGCAGGAAGTTCATCGCAAAAGCGTCGCCGGCACCATCGAGCGAGCCATTGCGATAGACCGCCCCGACGGTGAGGTAGCTGCGGGCCAGATCCGCCTCGAGAGGAACCGGGCGCGGGCTAAGCAGTCCAGTCTTCTGCAGCAAGACCGCCGCGTCCCAGACCGGTCCGGAAGGGCCGGCGTACGTGCGGTTCGCCAGCGCAAACAGGCCAATTCCAGAGTCAGGAAGCAGCAGCACGTGTGAGCCGTAGCCGGGATAGCCACCGCCGTGGCTCAGGGTGAGTCCGAGCTCGCAGTCCACGGCTATCTGCATGCCCATGCTGTAGTTGACGGGCTGGCGGCAGCTGGCTTCTCCGGAGTGGCCAGGGCGTTGACGAAGACGCGGAAAGTTGGAGCCCTGCGCAAGCTCGCGAACGGTCGCACGCCGGACCGGTCCTGTGTCAGCCCCGTCCCGCGGTGGCCACGCCGATAGCAGGTAGGCTACCCACTTCGCGTAGTCGACTGCGCTCGTCTGCACGCCGCCCATTGCGCCGAACGCGCCGGGGCCGAGCGTAGGTTCGAGCCGCCACTGGTTGTCTTCCCAGCGGTAGCCGAGCGCCCGGCGTTCCTTTGGCGCTGCGTCGGCACGGAAGCCCGAGGACTCCATGCCCAGAGGTTTCAGCAGCGTCTGGGTAATCGTGTCCGCGTAGGGATGGCCGGAGACGTTGCTGATGATGCGGCCCAGTAGCGCGAAGCCGAGGTTCGAGTACTCGTAGGCCATCTGCGGTGCACGCGCGAACGGGACACCCTCCTTCAACAGCCGCGTGAACTCCTCCTCCGGCAGCGGCGTCTGCCGATCGCCCCACGGGTCGTCGGTGACGAAGCCGGCCACGTGATTAAGCAGGTCCCGGACGCGGACCCGGGGCGAGTCCTCGGTGGGGTACGTCCACTCGCGCATTTCCGGAACGTAGCTCTGCGCAAGTGCGTCAAGCCGTAGCTTGTCATCGTCGCGCAGCTTCAGCACGGTCAGTGCGGTGAACGCCTTGGTCATCGACGCGATGCGAAATAGCGTGTCCGGCGAGACCGGTCGCTTCGACTCCAGGTCTTGCACGCCAAGGCCGCGCACGTAGACGAGGCGTCCCTCTGCAACGATGCCGTAGACCATGCCGGGGATGTGCGAATCCAGAGCATAGTCCTCGAATATCCGGTCGATGCTAGTGAGCGTGTCGGCGTCGATCTTGCCTGGTGCGGTGGAGGCCGCGACAGGCTCCGCGCCCGCGCTGATCGAAAGCACTGCCAGCGATATCGCCAGCCCGAACCGGGTGGCAAGACCGACGATCCTGGCGAGCGTATGGCGTGCGACGTGGAAATTCGCCGTGATCATGGAGGGTGTTTCCTGCGTCACCAAATGGAGTCTGCTTCGATGCGTCAAGGTGTTGGGACTCGTTCCCAGACCTTCGTCTGTACGCTCTGGTGGGGCGGGCTGCCATGGCTGCGCGTGAATGTCAGCCGTGCCCCGACGACGTGCGCCTGTTGTGCATAGGTCGCCGCCTGTTCGGGCGGATACAGCGCGCCTGCGGCGTGGTGGGTCACCGTGGAGGTCGAGGCGTCAAAGGACCAGGTGCCGTAGTACGCGTAATAAGTGTCCAGAGTGCCCTCCTTGGCCGGGCCCTGCGCGCTGCCAGGCCGCTCGGGGCGTACGGTGGGCATGGTCAGTGTTGGCCGGGCTCCACTCATGATCTGGACGCTAAACCAGCCGCTCTTGTCATAGATCAGCAGGCCATGGCTCTCCGCGCCGTAGAACGAATCCGGCTCGACGCCTTGTGGGGTGCGCACATCGATGCTGACCAGTTTCCAGGCGCCGATGAGATCGTCGCGGGACGTCGGCGGTGGGTCGGCGGCCTGTACGCCCAGTGCCAGCAGGCCGCAGAGCAGCGCGGTCAGTCGCCAACGCGCGGCGGCGCTCATGGCGTTGCGGCGGGGCCGGCCCGCAGTGCGCTGGCAAGCCCCATGGTCGCGAGTCGACGGTTCGGGAACGTATCGAGCGTGCTCCTGAAGGCAGCCGCGGCCTCGGCGTTGCGATGCTCGGCGAGCAGCATCTCGCCGAGCAGTTCCTCCAGAGGTTTCGCCGACCAGGGTGGCCCGTATTCGAACTCGAACATCGCGGCGGCGTTGATGGCGCTGTGTAGCTGCTCCAGGCCTGCGGCGGTGTTGCCTGAGTAGAACGAGATTGCGCCCTCGAGGGCGGTGATGAGCGTGCGTGATTCGGCCAGTTCGCCGTCAGTCATCGCGTCGTACCAGGCGGGGTTCTCGCCCGGCGGCTGGATGTGCGCCGCCTCGCAACGCGCACGTAGCATCTGCAGCGCGGCTCTGGCCCCCGCCAGGTTGCCAGCCTGCGCTGCGACTATACCGCGGGCAAAGTCATGAACCGCGAAGTAGCCGATCGAAGTCACGCCGCTGCTGTCGACGGGATCTGCGGCGTCGGTGCCGGCAGCGCCGCGGGTCTCGACCAGCCAGGCCGCGCGCGCATACGCCAGTCGCAGTCGGTTCTCCTTTGTCGCGCCGGCCGCGACGTCGTTCGCTACCGACCGGACAAGCTCGGCCGCAGGCTCACTCTTGTTCTCCTGGAGGTAGGCGTACTCGAGCCAGAGCAGCGAGTGATAGTTGCGATTGCCCTCGGCATGGGAGAGCCGCAGCGAGGCTTCGTTGGCCGTGATCGCGTCGTCCCACAGCCCCAGTGCAAAGAAGATGTGCGCGGTCATGTGCTGGGCGTGCGATGCGGCGGGCGCGACCTTTGAGTAGAGGCGCGCAGCGCGCAGACCAAGCGGCGCATGCACCGGGTCGTCGTATGCATGGATCATGTAGTGCAGGCCGCCGGGGTGGTGTTTGTCGACGTCGTAGACTGCCTCCGCCTCGGCTGCCGCGAGCATGTAAGTCGCGTGGTTGCGTACCGGCGACCGCCCTAGCAGCGATAGCGAGTAGAGCGCCCTGGCATCGAGGTCGTCGGGGTACTTGCGCGACAGCTCGTGTAGTGCGGAGCAGTAGGCGGCGTTTCGGTCGCCCTTCTCGCCGGGGCCATAGAGTTTCTCGACCGACGCCAGATAGTCACGCTCACGCACTGTCTGCCCCTTGGCGATGCGTTCCTCAGGTGTAGCGCCGAGTTGCGCGAGGGCGTCGCGGGCAGCCGCGGTGTCCTGTTCGTTCCACAGCGAATGGTTGTAGGTCAGCGCCACGCCCCAGCTGGCCATGGCGAACCTAGGGTCGATCCTGCGGGCGTCCTGGAATGAGCTACGGGCCGCGCGGTACTCGAAGCTGTGTAGCAGCGCCAGGCCCCGCAGGAACGACTTCTGCGCCGCGGGTGCGCCGGAGTTGGCGAAGTGCACGGCGCCAAGCTCGCCCGATACCGTGTCTTTGGCAGGACTCGCTTCGTGACCGAGTGCCGGGAGGGTCCAGGCCGCGAGCAGGGTGCAGGCGATGAGCTTCAGGAGGGGTTCGCGGGCGCGCTTCATGCTTTGGCTCCGGAGTTTGGGGGCGGCGTCGAAACGACTTGCCGTGATGGCCCATCCTACGACAGGACCCCTTGTCTCCGGAATCGCCCGGACGGCGATTAGCGATTCTCGAAAGTGGTGTCGCGCAAGACGGCTTTCCGGGCCGGATGGCTGCGATAATCAGCAGCTTGCGGCCTGGCTACGTCCTTGGTCTTCTGGGTGTCTGGCCCGCATCGGGCAGAGATGGATGTTCGGCGCTTACTAGGAGGGGCTTCGATGATGTTCGGCGCCCTGCGGCTGGCATGAAGGGGTGGCTCGCCGTTGCGGCGGTGCTCTGGCTGCTGGGCGCGTGGGTGCCTGCCGGTGCCTCGATTCGGGTCGATGTGCAGGGGGTGGATGGAGCGGTTCGCGATAACGTCTTCGCCTACCTGAGCCTCAAGCGCTACGCCACGCTCGATGACCTGACGGCCGACGTGGTGGAACGGATCTACCAACGTGGCGCGGGCGAGATTACCGACGCGCTCAAGCCGTTCGGCTACTACCAGCCGACCGTGACTGGGTCGCTGAAGGCGGAAGGCGCGAACTGGGTGGCGGACTTTTCGGTCACGCCGGGACCCGCAGTCATGTTGACCGCGGCTAGCGTCACCCTGACTGGCACCGGAGAAGGCGAGCCGTTCCTGCGCGAACTCCTCGACGCACACCCATTGACTGCAGGCAGCCAGCTCGATCACGCCGCCTACGACCACCTGCGCGACGAGCTGCAGCGGCGGGCGACCGCGAATGGCTACCTCGACGCTCACTTCACCGTCAACGAACTGGTGGTGGATGCTGCGGCGCTGAAGGCGTCTGCGGCGCTTGCGCTGGAGACCGGTCAGCGCTACCGATTCGGGGAAGTGATCATTGAGCAGGATGCGGTTGCCCCAGCGTTGGTGAAGCGACTGCTGCGCTTTCATGCCGGTGACTGGTACGACTCGATGGCGCTGTTGCGCACGCAGTTCGCACTGGACGATACACGTTACTTCCAGATGGTTGTCGTGCTGCCGGGCGACCGCAACAGCGAGCAGCTGACCGTGCCGGTGCACATAGACGCCCGCCGCAATGATCGCCACAAATACACGATTGGTGCCGGCTACGACGCGGATTACGGTGCCCGTACGCGGCTCACCTGGGATGACCGACGGTTGAACCGTCGCGGTCATCGTCTGCATCTGGAGACGATCATCTCGCAGCGCGCCCAGAGCGCCACGGCGACTTATATCGTTCCCATCGGCGATCCTGCGCTGGAGAAGGCGCAGGTGGACTTGACCGGCTCTAACAGTGCTCTTGCCGACGTGCAGGTGAGGTCGATCAGCCTGCGGCCAAGCGTAACGCACGTGCGCGGTCATTGGCAGCACGTCAGCTTCATGGACTTTCTGCGCACCGAGTCACGCGCCGGCGGCGCGTCGCTGCACGACACACTGGTGGTTCCCGGCCTCAGTATTGCCCCATTGCCGCCGACGTTCCTTGGTGATACGGCCGGAGTCGGCGTCGGTCACGGTCTGTTCGCGGAAGTTCTGGGCTCGTTCACCGGTCTTGGCTCGCGGTCGACGTTCCTGCGTCTGCATGTGCGCGACGACTGGCGTGTGCCGCTGGATCGAAAGTGGCGCCTGCTGTTTAGGGCGGAGCTAGGCGCGACCGCCGCCCACGACTTCAACGATCTGCCGACCCAGTACCGGTTCTTCGCCGGCGGTGACCGCAGCGTGCGCGGATACTCGTTCAATTCGCTGAGTCCCGTGACTGACGTGGCGGCGACGCCGACGACGGTGGCGAAGCTACTGCGGACCGGCGGCAAACACCTGGCAGTGGCCAGCGTTGAGCTTGAACGGGACCTGCCGCGTGGCTTCGCGGTCGCCGTATTCGCCGACGGCGGCAATGCCTTCAATCGCTTCGGAGATCCGCTGCAGTTTGCCGCTGGCGTAGGCGTGCGCTACAAGCTGCCGTTTGTCAGCGTCGGTCTTGACATAGCGCAGCCGCTGTCCAGAAATGGCAGCCCCCGCTTGCACCTCAACATATCGCCGGTGTACTAGCGTGCAACGCCTGCCCATGCACCGACGCCTGATCCTCGCGGTTGCCGCGGCCCTGCTGCTGGTCGCTGGTGGGGCCGCGGCGTGGCTGCTCGGTACGCAAAGCGGGCTGCATGGCCTGTTCTGGTTGCTCTCGCGGCTGCCTGCGGTCGAAATCCGCGCGACTGGCTTACACGGTAGCCTGCTGGGTGGCACCACCATCGAGCAGTTGGTGGTCATGCACGAACGCGCGACGGTCGACATCCGCCGGCTTGAGACGCGCCTCGAACCTGCTGGGCTGCTGATCGGGCTGCTACAGCTGTCCTACGTGAATGCAGCGAGTGTCGCGGTCACCGTGATGCCCCGGCGTCATCCGCCGGACAACACGCCGATCGTGTTCCTGCCGCGGCCGCTGCGGATAGATGCGGCAACGGTTCGGGTTGCGTTGCTGCGCGTTCGTACCGCGGGCGGTGCGGTGCTGGAGTTTCACGACGCGGCGTCACAGTTGGCGCTGTCCTCTTCGCGCCTCGATGGCCATGCTGCACGCGTGCAGGTGGCGGGCTGGTCCGTGGGTGGTGACATGGCGCTCGTGGGGGCGCATGAGCTGGGTTACGACGGCAAGCTCACTTTAGCGACGAGCCAAGCCGGTGGCTTTAAAGGCGACATCCGGCTGCGGGGAACGCTCGCCAGACTGACGGTGGACGCGGTCACACGCGTGCCAAGTGGTGCGCATTTCTCGGGCCGGTTGCAGCTGGAGGATCGGCTCGCGGTCGACGGTAAACTCGCTGTGGATGGGTTCGATCCCGCGGTGTTCGGAGCAAGTTCCGCGCTCGGTAGCCTCAGCGGGCAGCTGCGGCTTGCAGGCTCCCTCGATCATTTTCGGGTCGAGGGGTCGCTGGCGACGAGTCGTCTGACCGACCAGCCCGTAACAGTGATGGTTGAAGGTGCCTACGCGGATCGCGTCCTCACCGTTAAGCGACTCTCTGCTACGGGTCATGCGAGTGCTGCACAGCGCCGGCCGCAGTTGAGCGCGACAGGACGAGTCGATTTTCACGAACCATCACGAATTGACATCAGGGCTAGTTGGCGGGATCTGCGCTGGCCGCTGCAAGCGGGAGCTGCGCTTGTGGAAAGCCCTGAAGGGGAGCTTACCCTCGCAGGTTCTGCCTCGTTGGCGTACCAGCTGAATGGGCGGTTTCTGGCATCTGGCATCCCACCTGCGACGGTCACGGCGCGGGGTCTGTTGCGGCACGACGGTATGTCGGTAGACGCACTGGAGGCTGACGTTGCGTCGGGCACGGTGTCCGCAAGAGGCGATCTTGAATTTGGCGGCCAACGACGCTGGCATGCACAGCTCGAGGCGCACGGTGTCGACCCCGGTGTCGTGCGCACGCCGCTGCACGGTCGGATCAACGTCTCGGTGCAGGGTGATGGTGAGGGCTTTTCACCCATGAAGCGGCTCGCGGCCCGCATCTCACGGTTCGACGGCACCGTGCGCGGCCTGCCGGCCAGCGGCAGCGGGCGGGTGACGGCACAGGCCGATAACTGGCGGTTCGACGACGTGCGGCTGGTGTTTGGCAGCGCCAACCTCCGCGCTCACGGCGAGTTTGGCGAGCACACCCAGTTTGGCTGGCAGTTGCGTGTCGACCGGCTGGGAGACTTCGTGGCGGGCGGTGGCGGCAGCTTGCGCTCGGACGGCTCACTGTCGGGAAATGGCGCAACGCGCGCTGTACGCGGCACGCTCATTGGCCACAATCTTGCCTACAAGAGTTTGCGTGCCGCGCAACTGAGTGCAGAGGTCGATTTTGACGGTAGCGACGCCAGGCCCTCGCTCGTTAAGGCGCTGGTGACCAACATCGCCTACGACGGCTACCAGCTTGATCAGTTCCGGGTCGTACTCGATGGTCGCTCACACGCTCATTCGCTGCTGCTGCACCTGCAGCAGGGTAAGCAAGCAGCGGATCTTTCCGGCCACGGGGCCTACGAGCCGGGACGCTGGACTACCGAACTCGAGGAATTTCACGTCGCAGGCCCGCCACTCTGGTCATACCGGCTTGCGGCCCCGTCTACGCTGACCGTGTCCGCCGCTGCGATCGCGCTGACCTCAACCTGTCTGGTTCGCGATGAGTCGCGACTCTGTGGTGGCGGCAGTTGGTCCAAAGTGCAGCCATGGGTGTTTTCCGTCGATGCGACCGCGCTGCCGCTACAGTTCGCGGCGTTGCGCTTACCGCCCGATCTCGACTACGGCGGCACGGCGCATGTGGAGGCCCACCTGCGTGGCGGGCCTGGACAGGTGTGGACCGGTGACGCAACGGCGGACCTGGCGGATGCTGAGTTTCGCTACAAGACGGCCAGTGGCCACATCGAGGCGGCGCGCCTCGGCGCCGGCCGTCTTGCGCTTGTTGCCCGACCGGACAGCCACGTTGCGAGCCTGGGGTTCGCGACGCTTGGCGGCTCGTTCGTCTCCGGCACGCTTGCGATCGGTCGCGAAGGCACGTTGGGTGCCGGATCGCCGCTGGAGGGCAACCTCACTCTTGCGACCACGGAGTTCGGTTGGTTGCCCGTGATCGTCCCGGGCATCGACCGATTTGCGGGCCGGGTCGATGGCCAGGCGCATGTAGGAGGCACGGTGGGCGCGCCACTGCTGGGTGGGACGGTGCAGCTTACCGCGGGCGAGATCGACATCTTCCGGACCAACCTGCTGCTGCGTTCCATCGACGCGACGCTCTCGATCGAGGGTGATGCGCTCGGACTCAGGGCACGTGCCGCTACTCGCGGCGGTACCGCGACTGCCGAGGGTCGCTTGGCCTGGAAGAATCGCGCCCCGTCAGGGCGGCTGGACTTCAAGGGCGAGAACCTGCTGGTGGCTGACCTGCCGGAGGCGCGCGTCGTCGCCTCGCCACAATTGGTCTTCACTGTTGAGCGCAATCGCATCAACGTCACTGGCGATGTGAGGATTCCCAGCGCGCGGATCGTGCCGCTCGACCTACGCAATGCGGTGCTGCGTTCGCGCGATGAGCGCCTCGTTGGCGACAATGCGCCGGCTCCCGCGGGGGACTTTCAGGTTGATGCTTCGCTGAAACTGATCCTGGGTGATGAGGTTTCGATCGATGCTTATGGCCTGAAGGGCAAGCTGGGCGGCAATCTGCTGATTTCCGCGCGTGAAAACGAAGTGGCGGCAGCGTCTGGCGAGATCAGCATCCGACAGGGCAAGTACACCGTCTACACGCGCGAGCTCGATATAGACCGTGGCCGGCTTCTGTTCGCGGGCCAGTCGATCGGCAACCCCGGCGTCGATATCCGCGCGCAGCGAAAGATGCCGTCCGTCACTGCTGGCGTCAATGTGCGAGGCACGCTGCTTGCGCCACAGATCTCGTTCTACTCCGAGCCGGCGCTGTCGCAGTCGCAAATCGCGGCGATCCTGATCATCGGCAGGACCTTGGATGACATTCAGGACACGACCGCAGCAAGCAGCGTCGATTCGCGCAAAGCCGTCGTTGCGCAGGGCGGCGCGCTGCTCGGCGCGCAGCTGGGCCGCTACGTGGGTGTCAGCGACGTAGCTGTCGAGGAGGACGTGAACAAGTCCACTAGCATTGTGATTGGGAAGTTCCTCTCGCCGCGGCTGTACGTCAGCTACGGCGTGAGCCTGACCGAGGCGATCAACACCCTGAAGCTGCGTTACTCGATCGGCGACCGGTGGGTGATCCGCACCGAAAGCGGCGGGCGGCAGAGCATCGACGTGGAATACACGATCGGCCGCTGAGCCGGGCGCTGCAGCGGGCCAGCACCCCGGCGGTCAGCGCCAGCTCGTTATAGGCACTCGCGAGGATCAGCGCCTGTGGCGTCAGGGCGTCCAGGTCCAGTCGGCGCTCGATGCCTTGCAGCCGCCGCCGGTTGCTGTACGCGTGGCGCGACCACGCAGGAACCTGCCGCTGCTCGCACGTGTTGGCTGGCTGTCCTTCAGCGCCTGTACGCCGTTGATCCAGACTTGTTCTACGCCGGTCGACAACTGATGCGGCTGGTCGTAGGTGGCATGATCCTGCACCGTGGCGGGGTCGAAGACGACGACGTCTGCAAAGTAGCCCACACGCAGCAGGCCCCGCTCGGCGAGCGACAGCGTTTGCGCGGGGAACGAGGTCAGCTTGCGGACCGCCTCGGCCAGTGGCAGCACTTTTTCGTCGCGCACGTACTTCGCCAGTACGCGCGTGAAGTTGCCATAGGCGCGCGGATGGGTGCTGGACTCCAGGAAGACGCCTTCCGGTGCCGGTGCCTCGGCGTCTGAACCAAAACTGACCCAGGGCAGGGCAACTTCGCGGCGTACGTTGTCCTCCGACATGAGGAAGTAGGCGACCTCGATCCGCGAGTGGTCCTCGACGATCAGCTGCATCGCCGCCTCCTGCGGCGAGATACCGCGCATTTGCGCGACTTCGTCCAGCGTCTTGCCGGTCAGCGGTTTCAGCGCCTTGGTCTTGAACGCGAGCAGAAGCGTGCCTTTGGGCCCTGCCGCTTTCATAAGGTTCTCCCAGCTCGGGGCGGGCTCTACCATGTCGGCGGCGACTCTGCTGCGTATCGCCGGGTCCTTCAGTCGCTCGACCCACTTGTCGAGGCCGCCTTCCTGTACCCAGGGCGGCATCGCAGCGTCCAGGCCAGTCGCGCCAGCGGTGTACGTGTACATGTTGGCAGTGATGCGGATGCCGGCGCGGCGCGCGGCCTCGACTTTGCCTATCACCGCGTCGAGCTTGCCCCAGTTGGCGGCGCCGCCGGCCTTCAGGTGGTAGATTTCGGCGGGTGCGCCGGAGGCGCGGGCGATTTCGACGGTTTCGTCGACGGCCTCGAGCAGGCGCGCGCCTTCGCTACGCATGTGCGCGATGTACATGCCGCCGCAACGGCCGGACTCCTTCGCAAGCTCGATGAGCTCCGGAGTCTTCGCATAGGTCGCCGGGTTGTAGATCAGCATCGTCGTGATGCCCAGCGCACCTTCCTCCATCGCCTGGCTCACCAGCGCCTTCATCTGCGCTAGCTGTGCGGCGTCGGGGGTGACGTCGTCCTCACCGAGCACGTAGTCGCGCACAGTCGCGGCGCTGACGAAAGAGGCTACATTCGGCGCGATGCCACGCTTCTCGAGCTTCTGCATGTAGTCGCCGAGCGTTGTCCAGTCGACGTCAAACTTGATGTCCGCCTGGTCGCGGCGGGCTTCTTCCTTCATTCGCTCGTTCAGCGGCCCCATCGAGCCTTCGCCCATGACCTCTAGCGTGACCCCCTGGCGCAGGTCGCTCAGCGCGCGTCCATCGGCCAGCAGCGACACCTCCGGGTGCGCCAGCATGTTGATGAATCCCGGCGCGATCGCCTTGCCGTGGACGTTGATTTCCGTACGGCCGCGGTGAGGTGCATGTGGGCCTACGTAGACGATCCGATCGCCCTTGATCGCAACGTCGCCACGCGTGGCAGCTGCGCCTGAGCCGTCGTAGATCGTGCCGTTGCGTACTACCGTGTCGTAGGCCGGAGGCTTGCTCTGCGCACTTGCGGCACCAGCTAGGACCGGCAGCAGGGCGAGGGCGAATGACAGGGTCGCGCGGGCGACGGGGCAGAACGCAGAGGGATGGCGGGGGGAGGGCATGAACGCTCCTTGTCTATCTCAGGGCTGAGCGGCCGCGCGCGACGGCCATATGTCAGGCCACTTTATCGATACCGGCCCGCTCTAACCATTGTAACGCTTAGGGCTGCGACGCCAATTCCTCACGGACGATCCTTCGAACGGCATCCCGCGTGAGAGGTTGTTCGGCCAGGCCGAGATGGGCGTTTAGAGCCTCGTTGATTAGGGTCTGGTACCCGCGGCCAGTCTTTTCTGAAAGGTCTTTGAAGCGCGCAACTATGGCGGCGTCCAAAAACATGGTCACCCGCGTCTTCCCTTTTTGGACGATCACGGGCCCGCGCTTCGCCTTTGAGAAGTCATATTCCTTTTTCATACACTCGCCGTTCTTTCGGTGTTGCATTACGAACTGAGATTAACCGGACGTCGTCGTCGCGGTACGCAAATACGACGACCATCAGCGCTCCGAAGGTATTGAGGCCTATCGCCACGGATCGTTGCTCCGATTCAACGGCATCGTCTTCATTCGTAAGTGCCAAGGGATCGCTAAAAACACCGTCGCCTTCGGAAAGTGACACGCCGTGCTTGCGAATATTTGCCGCATTCTTCTTCGGATCGAAGGTGTGGCTCATACGGCTAGTATGCTCATTATATGCATATATATCAAGATGCGGCGTATCTGAGTGTCTAACTCAGGGGTGAGCGACCGCGGGTGCCGGCTACAGCAGTTAGTAGTTTGGCCATACCGGCCCGCCCCAACTTTTGTTGGGGATTGCTCGCGAATATGTCATATGTGACATATATTGATAGGCGCGTGTCCGAAGCGCAAGCCGCTAGCGGGGCTGCATGGGGAAATTCGAACCCCTCCGCTCTCTACTGCGGCGCGCATTGAGGCGGGCTATCTTCTTCGTCGCTTGCAGCGAGGCGATTTTCTTTCGATGCCTCTGTCGCGGCCCATGCCTATTGTCGGTCCAAGTTGCCACGAGTTCCGAGTCAACGATATTGCGAGCACTTGGCGCTTGGTGTATCGGATCGACAAGGATGCAATTGTAATTCTGGACGTGTTTTCGAAGAAAACTGCGCAGACGTCGAAGGCCGTCATCGACGCCTGCCAGAAGCTCCTTCAGGAGTATGGCCATGCGGGAAAGTACGCGAAAGAAGCTGGAAGGCAAGGGCTGGGCAGTCGGCGACGCCAAGGATTTCCTCGGTCTCTCTCCGGAGGAAGAGGCGTATATCGAACTGCGCTTGAAGCTTGCAGATGGTCTGAAAGCTCGGCGCAAGGCCCACGGTGTCTCGCAGGTCGCGCTCGCACAAGCGATGAAGTCGAGCCAGTCTCGAGTTGCGAAGATGGAGGCAGGTGATCCCACAGTCTCCCTCGATCTTCTAGTTAAGTCGCTACTGACGCTCGGCACTTCGAATCGGGAGTTGGCGGCAATGATCACTCGCCGCTGAGGCGATCCCTAACAACGGGATTAGCGGCGCGGGACGCGCTCCAATCGGCGACCCATCATGAGGGCCGCCAGCGGCGCTGGGCAGGTTCCGGCGCCGGCGCCAGACGTCGGATTTAGACAATTCACTGTCGGCTGTACACAATGTCTGTACGGCGTCCGCGCGGATCATCCTGTTACGGGCCGGAATCGGCGCAGTCCACTGATATGGCCGCGGAGCTCATGATGTTCACCTCTCGTTCTAAGATCGTCTCCCTGCTGCTCTGCGCCCTGTCGGCGGTTCCCGCCGTCGGTCATGCCGGCGCTGCGGCACAGTCGCTCCCCGTGGCCATGCTGCTCGGGCAACCCACGGCCGATGCGCCGGTGGCCAATGCTGCGTTCGCGCCGGGTCCCGACGCCACCGCTGCAGGCCCGCTGGTCGGTACGCTGCGGATTGCGCAGAGTCCTCTGGCCACCCGGCCGCTGCTGGATGGCCCCGTTGTCGATGGGCGGGATGCACGTCTGTTCCCCGCCATCAGTCTGCAGTTGTTCACCTCTGGCGACCTGCTCGTTCCGGTGGCGCGTGGCGAGATGCTTGCCGAGTCCGTGGCTGCCTCAGTGCCTAGCTACTGGCGGGTGATCGCGCAGATTGGTCGCGTCTGGCACGAGGCGGCCGATGGCGACTGGCAGCGTGCTGCGCTGCCACTGATGCTGGTCAACGACACCGAGAATCACGCGCACCAGGGCTTGGCGACCTTCCTGTACAAGGACGGCGCGGTCAGCAACCTGCGGCTGCAGTTCGTGCAGCAGACCGGCCCTTATCTCGTGAAGCCACATTTCGTAGCCTGGGGCGTCGCCGCGACAGAATGGACCGCGGGCGGTCTGGATGACCTGTCGGCGCAACGAGCCTCGGTAGAGCGTGAGCTTGCCGCTCGGCTGCCTGCGCGTCCGTGGCAGGACCTCGTCGAGGAGCTGCCGGCCGGTACTCTGGATGGCTTCGGTGGCCCGCTGTTGCCGGAGTGGACGGTGCAGACGGCGCTGGTGCGCAACGGCACGCTCTATTACCAGCCGTCGACGACCCCCTTCGGCCCGTACCCCTACCCGCTGGAAATGCGCTTCGGCGTGCGCTCCATCATGAAGAGCGTCGCAGCGCCCTTGGCGCTGCTGCACCTGGCCGAGGTCTACGGCCCGTGGGTGCTGACGCTTAACATTGGCGATTACGTCGAGGGTCTGGATCCAAAGTTCAAGCGCGTTCGTTTCATCGACGCGGCCAGCATGGCGAGCGGCTTTGGCGGCACGGGTACGGTCAAGACGCATCCCAACGATATTTATGATGGTTATCTGGGCGGTGACTACGACGCCTGGTACACCGCGCCATCGGCGGCTGCGAAGCTTGCGCAGATCAATCGGAGCCTGAAACCTTATCCGTGGGAGCCCGGTCGCGTCGTGCGCTACCGCGATCAGGACTTCTTCCTGCTTGGCCTCGCCGTCGATCGATTCCTGAAGTCGGTGCGCGGTCCTGATGCCGACGCCTGGAAGATGTTGCAGGCCGAGGTGTTCGCGCCAATCGGAATCTTTCATGCCCCGGCCGTACATACGCGCGAAACCGGCGGTGTTGACGGTCCGGTCTGGTTCAACGCGGGCTATTACCCCAGCCTCGACGATCTCGCCAAGATCGCCAGCCTCTACCAGAACGCGGGCGCGCACGACGGTCGGCAGTTGCTCAATCGCCAACTAACACTCGACTTGCTGCACGCGATCGGGGCGCTGGTGAAGAGCGGCGATGGCTCCGTGCATCCTGATGTCCCCAGTGATGGAGCGGATGCGCCAGAGCTGTACCGGATGGGCTTCCACTACACGCCGTACCAGTCGAGCCGCGACCACCAGTTGCGCTATCTGCCGACGATGGAAGGATCCGGTGAGAACGAGGTGTTTCTGTTCCCCAATGGCCTGATCTCCATCCGGACCGCCAAGGCGTCGGGCCTGCCAGAGGGTGTAAAGGCGTTCTCTGATGAAGGCCCGATGACGATCCGCGCCGTCGAGCGCCTCGCCCCGTTCTAAAGCCGAACCCGCTTAGCCGTATGACCACAGAACCCCGTAAGCGCCGCGATGGCGGCCGCCTCCGCCGCAGCACCGGTGACGCGTTGGCGCAGTTGCCATGGCAGTCGGTTAGAAATCCGTATCCACCGATGGAAATTCTGTCGGCCGACCAGGTTGAGGCGATTCACGAGACCTCGCTGCGAATCCTCGAGGAGCTGGGAATAGAGCTGATGTCCGCTGCCGGACGCGCGCTGCTGCGCGCGGCTGGTGCGACGGTGGATGAGGCCAGCGGCAACGTGCGTCTGGACCGCGAGCTCGTCGCCCGGGCACTTGCGAGCGCACCGGCCGAGTTCTCGCTGACGCCCCGCAACCCCGAGCGGCGCGTGCACCTTGGCGGTAATCATCTGAACTTCGGCCTGGTTGCAGGGCCGCCGAACGTGCATGACCTTGAACGCGGCCGCAGGCCTGGCAACTACCGCGATTACTGCGACTTCATCCGACTGGCGCAACACTTCAATGCGATCCATCTGATCGGCAACCAGGTCTGCGCGCCCATAGATCTGCCGGCAACCTCGCGTCACCTCGATACGTATCTGGCGAACCTGCTTTATTCCGACCGGGCGTTCCACTGCACGGCGATCGGCGCCGGCCGCGCTCATGATGCGATCGAGATGATGGCGATCGCGCGCGGACTTAGCCTTGAGCAGATTGCCGACAGTCCCTCGGTGATGACGATCATCTCTGTCAACAGTCCGCGCCGCTTTGACGAGGCGATGACTGACGGCCTGATGGAAATGGCCACCTACGGCCAGCCGGTGGTAATCACGCCATTCACGCTGATGGGTGCGATGGCGCCGGTGTCGCTCGCCGCGGCCCTCGCGCAGCAGAACGCTGAGGCCTTGTTCGGCGTCGTGTTGGCTCAGGTCGTGCGCCCTGGCACACCTGTGATGTACGGCGCGTTTACCTCGAACGTCGACATGCGCTCAGGGGCGCCAGCGTTCGGAACCCCGGAAAACGCCAAGGCCAACGTCGCCAGCGGACAGCTCGCCCGGCGCTATCGCCTGCCCTATAGAACCTCGAACGCAAGCGCCTCGAACGCCGCCGACGCGCAGGGCGCCTACGAGACGCAGATGTCCCTATGGGGTGCAGTGCTGGGTCATGGCAACCTCATCTACCATGCTGCCGGTTGGCAGGAGGGTGGCCTCACCGCTTCATTCGAGAAGCTGGTGCTAGACGTTGAGATGTTGCAGATGATGATGGAGTTCCTGCGACCCATCGAGGTAAACGAGGCGGAACTCGGCTTCGACGCAATTGCTGCGGTACCGACCGGAGGACACTTCTTCGGCGAGCCGCACACGATGGCTCGCTACGAGCACGCGTTCTATCAGCCGCTGGTCTCGAATTGGCAGAACTATGAAAACTGGGAGCTTGCGGGTGCTCGTGACGCGACCCAGCGAGCGACGGGGGTGTGGAAGAGGGCGCTGCTGGAGTACGAGCAGCCGCCGCTAGACCCCGCCGTCGGCGAGGCGCTGGCAGACTACGTGACTCGCCGACGAGCTGAGATCGGCGACGGCGAGCCCTGAATGAAGGCGCGCTGTTCCTGGTGACAGCCCCTTACCGAGGCATTGCGCGGCAAGCGGGCTTGGCTCGAGGCTTCTGCAGCCGACTACGGCGGCATTTTGCTCGCCGCCGGCTAAGGCTCAGTTCGGGGAACGGCGTTGGCCGTCCTGCCATACCTCGATGACGCGTAGCGCGTTATCCGCGACCACGAAGTCTGCCCGGTAGCCCGCATCGATCCGGCCGTGGCTGGTGCCTAGGCCGAGAAACTCGGCGGGATATTCGCTCGCCATACGCGCCGCATCCGCGATCGGCAGGTTCAGAAGTTCGACGGCGTTGTGGACCGCGCGAGCCATGTTGAGGGCAGTGCCGGCAAGCGTGCCGGTATCGTCGATACAGTAGCCGTCGCGTACATGAATGGTCTTGCCGTGCAGGTCAAAGCTTGCAAGGTCGGTGCCGACGCAGGGCATCGCGTCGGTGACCAGCATGAACCGCTCATGTGCCTTTGCCGCCAGAGCGACGCGCAGCGTCCGCGGGTCTACATGGTGGCCATCGACGATGATTCCGCACCACGAGTAGCGGTCAAGCAGCGCCGCGCCCACGACCCCCGGCGCTCTGCTTGTCAGCGGCGACATCGCATTAAAGAGGTGCGTGAAGCCTCGCAGGCCTTGCTTGAGCGCCACTTCGATCTGCTCGCAGGTCGCCTCGCTATGGCCGGCCGCGAGGATAACGCCGGCATCGCTGAGTGCACGCAGCAGCTCCGGTGGCGTGCACTCCGGCGCGATCGTCAGTAGCATTTTTCCGCCACGCAGCGATTGCAGCAGCGGCAGCACGTCGGCGTCGAGAGCGCGTATCCGCTGTGCGTCGTGGATGCCCTTGCGCCGTGGGTTGATGAACGGTCCTTCAATATGGATGCCCAGAACGCCTGGCACGCCGGCGGCGATAGCGGCATTCACAGCCTCGATCGCGCGCCCGATCACCTCGAGGTCGTCGCTGATCAGGGTAGGCAGGAAGCCGGTCGTGCCGAACTGTAGATGTGCCCGGCCGATCGCAGCGATTCCCTCGACCGTTGGCGCGTCGTTGAACAACACGCCCCCGCCTCCATTGACCTGAGTGTCGATGAAGCCAGGTAACAGCAGGTGATCGTGCAGATCATTGATCGTGGCGCCCGCCGGAATCGGCGCGGCGGGATCCTGAACGGCATCGATCGTGGTGCCGTGTACGAGCACGGTCCGGCGGCGCACGACGCCGTCCGTACCGAGGATGCGACCATTGACGAGTGCGCGGTACATCAGACCGTCTGGGTGACCTTGTGGAGAAATGGCGGCTGGTCGGGATCGTGGCCGCGTGCGGTGGCGAGATGGGCGAGCAGGCGGTAAGTACTCGCCGCGAGAAGCGCGGGCGCAACCACGGCTGACTCCGGAATCGTCGGCAGGTGGATCGTGCCGGGGACGTTTGCGCCGGCCAACAGCACCTGCACGCCGCGGTTGACGAGCTCCGCCGCCAGCGCCTCTAGCCCCGCTTGGGTCGCGTCGTCCTGCGCGAGCAGCAGCGCGGGGAACCCTGCGCCGAGCAGCGCGAACGGGCCGTGACGGACCTCTGCGCTGCTGAACGCCTCTGCATGCAGGCCACAGGTTTCCTTGCACTTGAGCGCGGCCTCCTGCGCTACTCCAAGGCCGAGGCCTCGGCCGATCACATACAGGTGCGAGACCGGCACGAGCGGCTCCAATGCCGCGCTCCAGTCGAGCTTCCAGGCGGCATTGAGGGATTCTGGCAGTCGCTGCACCGCAGCGGTGAGTTCGGCGTCCTGAGTCCATGCAGCGGTCAGGTGCGCCAGCGCTGCGAGCGAGGCGATATATGACTTGGTCGCGGCGACGCTGCGTTCCGGGCCTGCGCACAACGGCAGCACATGATCTGCCAAGCCGTTCAGCGGTGCCTCCGGGTCATTGCACAGGGCCAGCACGGTGGCACCGCTGCGTTTGGCCGCAGTGACCGATGTGAGCAGGTCAGGGCTGCGTCCGGACTGGGAGATCGCGATGTACAAACAGTCGCGCAGGTCCTGGTCGACGCCGTAGACGGAGCTCACTGACGGCGCGGCCGAGACAGTCAGTACCCGCGCGCGGGTTTCGATCAGGTACTTGCCATAGGTGGCGGCATGGTCGGAACTACCGCGGGCGCAGGTCACGACGGTGCGTGGTGGGCGGGCCCGCAACGCCGCGCCAATCTCGGCGACGCGCGCGGCGTTGTGCTCAAGCTGACGGGCGACGACGTCACCGGAGGAGGCCGCCTCCTGGTACATGCGCGTGGTCGTCGCGGTGTCCGGCGTTTCGGAATAAAGGTGCTGAGTGGGCATGGTCACATGTTGCTCGACAGTTCGGCGACGAAATCGTAGGTATCGCCGCGGTAGTAGGAGAGGGACATCTCGATCGCACGGCCATCACGGGTGGAGCCGAGACGCTCGACGAGCAGGCCTGCTTCACCAGGCTTCGCCTTGAGGAGTTCCGCCTGGGCCGCCGTCAGCAGCACCGCACGCAGTCGCTGCAGGGCGTGCACGGGCCGGTTGCCGCTGCGCTCGAGCGCCTCATACAACGAGGAGTTGACGGCCTCCAGAGACGGCAGGGCTGTGGCGACAACCGTTGCGTACTCCAGCGCCATGGGGGCATCGTCGGCATAGCGCAGACGATGAAATCGGTAGACCGGGGTGCCGGGGCTGAGCCGCAGGGCGAGAGACTCTTCGGGGGTGACCGTGCCGACCGAGCGCTTCAGCCAGATGCTACGGGGGATCCTGCCGCGTGCGCGCATGTCCTCGGAGAACGAGGTGAGCATCGAGAAGTTCTTCTCGACGCGACCGGAGACGAAGTTGCCGGATCCCTGGCGACGGACTAGCAGGCCATCCGCGACCAGGCCGTCCAGGGCCTTGCGCACGGTGATGCGTGAGACGTTGAAGTCGACCGCGAGGTCGCGCTCCGCCGGCAGCGCGTCCTCCGGCCCCAGAATGCGCTGGTCGATGGCGTCCTTAAGCGCGCGCTGCAACTGCCGGTACAGTGGCAGGCTGCTGTTCGCATCGAGGGGACCGACTGACTTGGCGAGAGAGGTCATTCGACGAGGCCTTTGATAAGGGTCCTAAGGGGCAGCGTCCGCCGCCTAGGCAATACCACCAAAAAACGCCCCCGTCGCCCGGGAGTGCTCTTAACCAATTGTTTTTAAATAAGTTAGATTAAAAACAAGGTGCCGAGAGCAGGATTGTAGCAAATTCCGATGTATTGGTATTATATTGGACACGTACCTCTTTCGTGCCTCCAATGCCGCGTCCGCGGCGAGTAACCCCATGCCGCCACTGCCCGCTCGCTCGCAGGCGATTGACGTCCTTCGCGGCCTTACGGTCGCGCTGATGATCGTCGTCAACATGTCGGTCAGCGAGACCAAGTCCTTTGCACCGCTGCTGCATGCGGTCTGGCACGGCCTCACGCTGACAGACCTAGTGTTCCCGACCTTCCTGTTCGTGGTTGGCGCGTCGCTCGCGTTTACGCTTGATCGGTACCAGAGCGGTGGGACGCCGGCGGTGCTGCGCAAGGTGCTCACGCGTGCACTGCTGATCTTCCTGTGCGGGTTCTTTCTGTATTGGTTCCCCTTCGTTGGCACCGACGCCAGTGGCCACTTTGGCCTGCTGCCGCTGGCCAAGGCGCGCATACCGGGCGTGTTACAGCGAATCGCCCTGTGCTATGCCATTGCCGCTCTGGTCGTGCACTTCGGCGGGCGCCGGGCAGCAGTCTTTGCTGCCATTACCGCTCTGCTGGCTTATTGGGCGGCGCTCTATCTGGGCGGCGATTACTCGCTCACCGGAAATGCTGTGCTGGCAGTGGACCATCTGCTATTGGGTGACGCGCACCTCTATAGGGGCGAAGGTATCCCGTTCGATCCCGAGGGCCTGCTCAGCACTTTGCCGGCGGTTGCGAACGTGCTGGCGGGCTATCTTGCTGCGCGACTGGTGCGCGAGGGCGGTGCGACCTGGGAGACGATCTCGCGCCTGCTGCTTGCCGCCGTGCCCTGCATCGTCGTGGCGCTGTGCTGGAGCGCCGTGCTGCCGTTCAACAAGAAGCTGTGGACGAGTTCCTACGCGCTATGCACGATCGGCATCGATCTTGCGGTGCTGGGGACGCTGGTCTACTGGCTCGATCTGCGCCGCGTCCGGGGCTGGACCCCTTTCTTCGAGGCTTTTGGTCGCAACACGCTGTTCATTTACCTGCTCAGCGAAGTCGTAAGCACGATTTTGAACCTCGTTTACATCGGTCCGCAGCCCCTGTACCTGTGGTTGTATGCCGAGTGCTTCGAGAGCTGGGCCGGTTCGAAGGTAGGCTCGCTGCTCTACTCGGTCGCGTTCATGCTGTGCTGCTGGTTGGTGGCCTTTGCGATGGACCGGCGCAAGATCTACATAAAGCTTTGAGAATCCGCTCATGCGTCTGACTGCTCCCTGCAAGCCGCGCGTCGCGGCCACTCGCGCCACAGCGTCCGATATGGTCGCGCTGACGGTGCTGTTGTGTCTGCCGATGGCGGTCGCCAGCGCCGCGCCGGCGGCCCCGATCGACCTGCGTTGGTCGCTCGATGACAACGTCTATCCGCCGGTGGTGACCGCCGCCCACAGCCGCGGCCTGCTCGATCTGCACAACCATGGGTCCGAGGGGCTCGGTGCATCGGGATGGTCGCTGTATTTTACGTCCGCCGCCACGCTCACCCGTGGTGACACCGAGCAGCACTTGCGGATCGTCAACCAGGGCGGCTCGTACTATCGCGTGTCGCCGTTGCCGGGCTTCGAAGGAGTCGCGCCGGGGCAGAGCTTCCAGATTCGTCTGCCGTACGCAGATCTGGTCCTGAAGGACACCGAGGCGCCGCTGGGGGCGTTCCTCGTGCTTGATCGTGCGCCTGACGTTGGCATGCCCATCGCTCACTACGAGATCGCTCCACGCGTCCGTGCAGGCCAACTACCGCGTGACACCGCCGAGCGTGCCGCGCAGCTCACGCCCGAAGTGATTTTCGAGCGCAATGCGGCCATTGCTGAGGTTGCCGACGCTGATCTGCCACCGTTGCTGCCTACGCCGCTGCATTACGAGCGTGGTGCCGGCGTGCTGCACTGGGCGCATAGTCCTCGGGTTGTTGCGGCGCCTGCGCTTGGGCGCGAGGCCGCGCTCGCCGGCCGGATCCTCGGCCGGGCCTTTGCAGATCCGGGCCCTGTGGCAACCGAGCCGCCGCTGAAGCTGCGTCTGCAGCCCATCCCCGGGCTTGCCTCACCCGAGGCGTACGCGCTGACCGTTGATGCAGCGACAGGTGTGGAACTGAGTGCCAATACGGCGTCGGGGTTGTCGCACGGCTTGCAGACGCTGCGGGCCCTGCTGCCGTCGGCACCGGTGGTGGGCGGTGCATCGCTACCTGCGTGGCGGATCAGCGATGCTCCGCGCTTCGGCTATCGTGGCTTGCAGATCGACGTTGCGCGGAATTTCCAGCGGAAGGAATTCGTGCTGCGTTACCTAGACGTGATGGCGCGTTTCAAGCTCAACACGTTGCACATGCACCTCACCGACGACGAGGGCTGGCGTCTGGAGATCGCAGGCTTGCCGGAGCTGACCGCGGTGGGTGGCCGACGCGGTCACAGCAGTGATCCGCTACGCCATCTGCCGCCTGCGCACGGCTCTGGCCCCGACGTTACCGATCCGCACGGCAGCGGCTATTACACGCGCTCGGATTTCCAGGCGATCCTGCGTCACGCCGCGTCACTACACATAGAGGTGATTCCGGAAATCGAGATGCCGGGGCATGCGCGCTCACAGGTTATTGCTATGCGTAGCCGGGCAGAGAAGCTGGCGCGCGCGGGCGATCCGGCCGCGCAGCGGTTCCGGCTGGACGATCCCGCCGACCGCTCGGTCTACGAGTCGGCGCAGTCGTTTACCGACAACGTGATGAATCCGGCGCTGGAGTCGACCTATACGTTCATCGACCATGTGCTCGGCGAGGTCGTCGCGCTGTATCGTGAAGCAGGCGTTCCGCTAAAGACCATCCACGTCGGCGGCGACGAACTGCCAGCGGGGGCCTGGGAGCGCTCGCCCGCGTGCGAAGCGCTGAAGGCGCGTCGCCATCTGGCCAGCACCGCGGATGTGTGGAACTACTTCTACACGCGGGTTGATCGGTTGCTAATGGCGCGTGGCCTGCAGGCCTCGGGTTGGGAGGAGATCGGTTCGCGGCGCGCAAAAATACATGGAGTCGACAAGCTGATTCCGAACCCCGCGTTCGTGAACCACGATTTCCGCGTCTACGTCTGGAACGATCTATGGGGAGCCGAGGACCTCGGCCTGCGACTCGCCAACGCCGGCTACAAGACGATCCTAGCGCCGGTCAGCGCGTTCTATCTCGACATGGCCTATAACCAGAACTACGACGAGCCGGGCGGCAAATGGGCGCCGTTCATCGACATCGATGCTGCCTACGACTTTGTGCCGTATGACTTCGTCCGCCGCACTGCCACCGATCCCACGCCGGTGTCAGGTCGCGATGGCCTGTCGGACTTTGGGCGCAGCAACATCCTTGGCCTCGAGGCGGAGATGTGGAGCGAGACGATGCGCGAGCCGCGCCAGATCGAGTACCTGCTGATGCCACGGCTGGTCGCATTCGCTGAGCGGGCATGGGCCGCTGATCCGGCCTGGGCCCAGGCGAGCGATGCGGCCAGCGCCGGGCGCCTGTACGCGACCGCATGGTCTACGTTCATGAACCAACTCGGCAGGCAGGTGCTGCCGCATATCGACGCTGAGGCGGATGGTATTGGCTATAGGATTCCACCGCCGGGCCTGCGTCGGATGGACGGCAAGGTCGAGGCGAACTCGCAGCTGCCGGGCTTCACATTGCGCTACACGACCGATGGTGAGGAGCCAACGGCCACGAGCGCTCGGGTCACGGGCCCGATAGCGTCCCGCGCGATGATCCGGGTCGCAGCGTTCGCCAGCAACGGTCGCGCGGGCCGGAGCAGCCAGATCGACAATCGCTGACCGCATGCAACTGAGCCCCCCTTCGACATGACGAGCACCGATACCGCGATGGCAACTCTTGATGTCCTCTGCCCCGTGGATGGCTGGATCGTGCCCTTGGTCGAAGTGCCTGATCCGGTTTTTTCTGGGGGTCTTGCGGGAGACGGGGTTGCGATTGATCCAGTCGGTGAGCTGCTGCACGCGCCATGCGACGGGATAGTCCGTCTGATGCGTGGAGGTCGCCATGCGCTGATGATGTCGACTGCCGCGGGCGACCTGCTACTGCACGTCGGGATCGACACGGTGGCGTTGCGCGGGGAGGGGTTTGATCTGTGTGTCACTGATGGCGCACGGGTCCAGGCCGGTCAGCCGCTGTTACGCTTCGACCTTGACCTGTTGGCCGCCAGGGCGCCAAGTCTCGTGACGCCGGTGCTGCTGAGCGGTGCCGCTGCCGGTGCGATCCTGCAGCGTCGTGGCCCGGGACGAGTTCGGGTCGGCGAGGTGCTGTATACGGCGCGATCGATCGTCGCCGCGACAACAGCGGCAGCCCCAGTCCCTGCAATCAGCCTGCAGCGAGAGTGGCGTGTGCCGTTTGATCATGGACTGCATGCCCGGCCGGCGGCGCGGATCGCCGCCGCTCTTGGCCCCTTTCTTGCGCAGGTAAGGATTGTTGCGAACGGTCGCAGCGCGAGCGCGCGTAGTCCGATTGGCATGATGACCCTGGGCGTCGATCGTGGCGATCGAGTGGAGATCCATGCCAGTGGCGCTGACGCGGCAGCGGCGCTGGAAGCGCTGGCAGGGATATTCGGCGAGGCAGCTCTCCTGCGCCCCGGCAACGTGTCAGCGGCCGTACGCGCAGCGAGGCCTTCGGCAGGCAGCAGTGTGGCGGCAGTGATCGCTTCACGTGGTGTTTCGATTGGTGTTGCGTTCTCATTGCGCGACGTGGAGCTTGAGATTCCGCCGTCATGTGGCGATATCGTCGCCGAGCGCGCCCGGCTCGCCGCGGCGATCGCAACGGTTCGGCGCCAGCTGCTCGCGCGGGCCGAGCGCATGGATGGGGTCCGGCGCGGTGTGCTCGATGCCCACCTTGCGCTGCTCGAAGATCCAGAGCTCATGCACGAGGCGCAAGGTGCTGTGGCGTCCGGGCACGGCGCCGGCGCTGCGTGGCGCGACACCCTGGCTCGGGCCGCCGATGCCCTGGGTCGGCTCGGTGACCCGCGCATGGCCGAAAGGCGCGCGGACCTGATCGATTTGCAGCGGCAGGTGTTGCGGGCGATCGCCGGTGTTGAAACGCCGGCGGGTTCCCTGCTGCCCGAGCGGGCGATTGTGCTCGCTGACGAACTGCTGCCCTCGCAACTGCTGGCGCTGGACGCGGGCCGGGTTGCAGGACTGTGTACTGCATTGGGAGGCGCTACCTCCCATGTTGCGATTCTCGCGGCGTCTCTCGGCTTGCCGATGCTGGTTGCAGCCGGTGCCGCGGTATTGGAAATCGCCGACGGCACGACACTCGTGCTCGATGCCGACGTCGGATTCCTGCATGTCGCGCCCGGAGCCGAGGAGTTGGCCGCCATTCAGCGGCGCGTCACCGAGGCAGCGCTGCGGGCGGTTGCGGATGCCGCTTCTGCGGGTCTGTCGGCGTCGCTGCGCGATGGCACGAGTGTGCGTGTCGACGCCAACCTCGGCGCAGTCGAGGAGGCACTAGGCGCCCTGCGAGGCGGCGCCGATGGCTGTGGGTTGCTGCGTACTGAGTTCTTGTTCCTCGAGCGTGATACCGCACCGACTGAGGACGAGCAGCTAGCGGTCTACCAGTCGCTTGCAGATGCACTCGACGGGCGGCCGCTGACGATCCGTACGCTCGACGCAGGCGGCGACAAGCCCATTCCATTTTTGCCGATGCCGCCTGAGGACAATCCGGCGCTCGGCTTGCGCGGCGTGCGTACAAGCCTTGCGATGCCGGCGGTGTTTGATGCGCAGCTGCGTGCGCTGTTACGGGTCCGCTCGCAGCACGGCTGCCGCATCCTATTGCCGATGGTGACCGATGCTGCTGACGTGCGCCTCGTTCGCGAGCGGCTCGTCCGTCTCGCCGCTGAGCTTGGCGTCGCGATGCCGTCGCTAGGCGCAATGATCGAGACCCCGGCCTCTGCGCTAGTGGCGGATCAGCTTGCACCGTTGGTCGATTTCTTCTCAATCGGCAGCAATGACCTGTCGCAGTACGTGCTTGCAATTGACCGGCTGCATCCTACGCTCGCGTCGCGCCTGGATGCGTTGCATCCAGCGGTGCTGCGCATGATCGCGACCGCAACCGCTGCGGCAAGCGCTGGCGGCGTCGAGATCTGTGTTTGCGGCGGCCTGGCGTCGGATCCGGAGGCGGTGCCGCTGCTGCTGGCGCTGGGCGCCCGCGAGCTGTCGGTCGTGCCATCGATGGTCGGCCGCATCAAGAGCGTCGTTCGGACGCTGTCGCTCGCCGATTGCGCGGCATTGCTGCAGCAGGCGCTGGCACTCGATAGTGCCGAGGCCGTGCGTGCGAAAGTTCGGGATTTCACAAACAGCCGGGCGACTGCGTCTGCGGCGGAGTAGCAAGATGGCGAGCGTGATCGACGGATTCCAGCGATTGGGTCGTGCCCTGATGCTGCCCATTGCAGTGCTTCCCGTCGCGGGTCTGCTGCTCAGGCTCGGGCAGGCCGACTTGCTCGGCATCCCGGTGTTGGCGGCGGCGGGAGATGCGGTGTTCTCCAACCTCGGGTTGGTGTTCGCGGTAGGCGTTGCGGTGGGCCTGGCGCGCGAGAACCACGGAGCGGCGGGACTGGCGAGCCTGGTGGGCTTCCTGGTCGCGACCAAGGGCGCCGAGTCGCTGCTCGCCGTACCGCCGATGATCGGCGACGGGCTGGTAGGCGCCGCTCTCGATGCGGCCCGGGCTGGCTGGCGCAGCCAGCAGCTGGCGAAGCTAAGCATGCCGGTCGGAATTCTCTCCGGCTTGATCGCAGGCTACGTCTACAACCGTTACAGCGAGATAAAGCTACCGAGCTACCTGTCCTTCTTTGGCGGGCGACGCTTCGTCCCTATCGTGACGGGCTGCGTGGGTGTATTGGTCGCCACGGCGTTCGGCTTTGGCTGGCCGGTGCTTGCAAGCGGCATGGATTCCCTCAGCCATGCGGTGCTCAGCTCCGGTAGCGTCGGCTTGTTTGCCTACGGCGTACTCAATCGCCTGCTGATCGTGACCGGTCTGCACCATATACTGAATAACCTCGCGTGGTTTCTGCTCGGCGACTACCACGGCGTGACAGGGGACCTAAAGCGCTACTTCGCCGGCGACCCTACCGCTGGGGTGTTCATGAGCGGCTTCTTCCCGGTGATGATGTTTGGACTGCCGGGAGCGTGCCTGGCGATGTATCGGGCGGCCAGGCCCGAGCGGCGCGCGGCCGTCGGCGGACTGCTCCTGTCCATCGCACTGACCTCGTTTCTGACGGGTGTCACCGAGCCGATCGAGTTCACGTTCATGTTCGTGGCGCCCGCCCTGTATTTGCTTCACGCGCTGTTGACGGGACTTTCGATGGTGCTGATGCAGATCGTAGGGGTGCACCTCGGCTTCAGCTTCTCGGCGGGACTGTTTGACTACCTGCTGAACTTCTCCAAGGCGACCCATCCGCTGTGGTTGCTGCCGATCGGTGCAGCCTATTTCGCAGCGTATTACCTGCTGTTCCGCTATGGCATCACACGCTTTAACCTCGGCACCCCCGGCAGGGAGCCGGCCGATGCTATGATCGCGCCCGTTATGGCCGGTTCGGCGGTCGACGATCGCGCCGGGCGCTTCGTGGCTGCGCTCGGCGGCGCTGCGAACCTGACAGTGATCGATGCGTGCACGACACGATTGCGACTGACCGTCGCCGATGGCAGTCGCGTTGACTCAAAAGCGCTGGCGGCACTCGGTGCGATGGGCGTAATCCAGCCAGCCGCGAATGTAGTTCAGGTCGTGCTCGGTCCTATTGCCGATCAGGTCGCCGGTGAGATGCGCGCGCATGTGCGACAGACTGGCGCTGCCTTGGCAGCAGCGTCGCCGGCGGCGGGCGTCGATATGTCAGTTCCTGCGCTGCTTGCGGCTTTGGGGGGGCGTGCCAATTTGCGTACCGTGTCCGCCCACGCAAACCGTCTGGTGGTGGAACTTGCCGATGGGAAGCGCATTGACGAAGCAGCGC
>SESH01030184.1_pt1 | contig 33485 bp, 26 predicted proteins | sample 3171561 | NCBI WGS metagenome assembly SESH01 (sample SAMN10866947, study PRJNA518727) | freshwater metagenome | biome: subpolar coniferous forest; feature: holomictic lake; material: water; isolation source: holomictic Lake 442 2011 16.5 m and 2014 13 m | place: Canada: near Kenora, Ontario
TTTATCAAATTGGTATCATAATATCCTATTAGCGATGGTACATTGTCAAGTATTTTCTGAAGATATTTCTGACTGGTCCTCAACTGCTCTGTAGCAATAGTGACTCTTTGCTCAAGTTCAGCGTGGCTCAACGCCAGCTTGCTACGAACGCTGACCAATTCGGTTATGTCCCGGACGATCTGCGAGGCACCAACGATATTGCCGTGCCTATCGATGATCGGGGAGATCGAGGTCACGACATCAACCAGCGTTCCGTCCTTGCGCAACCTGACGGCCTCGTAAAAAGAAGTTCGCTCTCCACCGACTAGGCGGTCCAGTAATTCCCGCTCTTCCTGCACCGCATCAAGCGGATACAGCATGTGGGCAGACTGACCAATTGCCTCCTCAGCAGAATAGCCGAACAGTTTCTCGGCAGCAGGATTCCAACTAGTAATGATTCGATCCAGCGTCTTGGAGATTATCGCATCACTTGAATATTGGATGATCGCAGCAACAATGGCCGAGGAACGCTCAGCCTCAACTGAATTGCGGAAAAAAATATTCCAGTGTCTAACGAAAGCAATATTGCGAATTATCAGAAGAATATTCAGCGGCGCAGATCGACCAGACGGCCACCAACGGCCAACCAGTTGCATAAATCTGATGCATACTCGGGCGAAATTTCCAATCCACAGTGGGCTTCTCATGAGGGATACTCCATGACTAATTTTCTCACTAAATCAAATATACCGGTGCGCAAGTGTACAGATGTACATCGAAAATAGTACAATTGTATGTAGCCAGTTTTTACGCAGGTCATCTGAATATATGCGGCAAGGTTTACACTTGTTCATAAAATCTCTAAATTAATCCTCTCCGCTACACCACCCGAGCTTCATAATGACTGTTTCCTTCTAGCACATAGGTTAGTAATAATCAATTCTCTATCTTGCCAACCATGGAATTTATATGGCTACCCTGGAAAAGCATGGCTGTGAATGTTGCATGATGATAGGGAACGAATATGAACGCCTCCCTACGATTACAAAGGCGAACTAGCTGTTACTCCCTACTGATCAGCAACCGAATTGCCCTCGCCATCCAGAGTCGGATGCGTTATTATCATCCGAGGAGGATAAATAATATGGCGGTTGTCGCGTTCGATACCCTCAAGCTGGCCGACCGGCTCCAAGCCGGCGGGTTCACGGCCGAGCAAGCACGCACGGCTGCCGGAGCTTTCGCCGACGCGATGTCCGGGTCCGACTTGGCGACCAAGCACGACTTGGCGGAACTCAAGTCCGAACTCAGGGCCGACCTGGTGGAGATGGAACACCACCTGACAGACAAGATCGCTGCGGTCAACGCCCGGTTTGAAGTCGTAAATAGCCAGTTCGAAGTCGTAAATGGCAAGTTCGATGCGGTAAACGCCCGGTTTGACACTCTCTCCGAGCGGGTGGAAAGACGAACAGCCGAAACCGAATCCCGACTGATCAAATGGTTGCTCGGCGTCGGCGTCACCGCAGTTATGACCATAATCGGCACGGGATGGACGATCATCCGATGTCTTTCGCCGCTGGTGCATTGACCCCCCCTGTGCCTGATGCCGCATCGGATGAGGCGATCACATTTGAACTTTGCCGGCCGATCGAAGTAGATGCTCGGCAAGTCATGGCGTGGCGTAACGACCCGGTGACGCTGTCGATGTGTTTTCATCGCGACCCAAAGGAGTGGGACAGCTTCTGGCCAGAATACCGCGACTGCTATTTCCAGTCCGAGCCAGAACCGGTATTTGCGCGGTTTCAGGGATGCCAAGTCGCCTTCCTTCGCTTTTGCCCCGAGACTAATCCCCAAGGCTTAAGCGACCGTCTTGTCGATATCTCGATAAATTTGGCCCCCGGATGGCGCGGTCGCGGCCTGGGCACAGCGATTTTGCGGGCAGCCTCTGATTATCTGCTCGCAGCTGGCATTGACACGATCCACGCCGAGATTCGCTGCGGCAATGCGGCCTCGCTGCACGCATTCACCGCCGCTGGCTATCAAGCTCTCGGGGAGGCTCAAAAGCTGGTGATTGATACTGGCGAAACAGCATCAATATGGCGCTTCGTGCTTAATTTGGTGCCACCACACCAACAGCGCGGCCTGTTTCTCGACCTTGACGGGACGCTGGCCGATAGCTTGGCCATGCTGCGGAGGGTCTACCAGGACTTTCTAGCACATTTCGGCACTAGCGGCAGCGAAGCAGAATTCCAGTCGCTCAACGGGCCGCCATTGGTGGATATCGTCGATTTCTTACGCACAGCCCACGGACTAGGACCCACAGCGGCGGATTTGCTGGCTTTGTACACCGGCATGATTGCCCAGTCCTATGCCACAGCCCCACCCGCCGCCGGCGCGCGAGACTTGCTGGTGCGAGCCAGGCAAAGGGGATGGCTGGTCGCTGTAGTGACCTCTGCCCCCCGTGAACTAGCGCGGAAATGGCTTGAGCAGGCCGGGCTGGAACCTTTGGTCGATGTAATCGTCGGTGGCGATGAAATCTCCCTGGGCAAGCCCGACCCCGAACCCTACCTTCTCGCCCTCAGCCGCACCGGCTGCGCCGCCTCATGCTCCCTGGCCGTCGAGGACAGCCTGAATGGCGCGATTTCGGCCGCCGCCGCATCTCTGCCGGTATGGCTTCTCGCCACCGATATGCCCCAGAAACTTGTCGAAAACCCACAAGTGTTGGGGCCAAAGCTATTGGGAACGTTGGCAGACCTAGCAACACTAGCGCGCCGGCTCTGACCCGTCTATTACGGGCGCCTTGCTGGCTACGCAGGACGGCAGATGCACCGTAAATACACTTCCCTGGCCATAAGTACTTACCACACTTAGGTGACCACCATGCAACTTTGTGAGTCCAAGTACAATTGAAAGCCCAAGACCAGTACCTCCGGACATATTTGAGTATCTATTGTCGATTTGCTCATACGGCCGCAAAATCCTGTCAATTTGATCATCAGGTATACCAACTCCGGTATCTGAAACGGCCAAATCAACTCCATCGCTGGATTCACTAACCTTGAGAACTACTCTGCCGCCGCTGGGTGTAAACTTAATAGCATTTGCGAGTAAGTTAAATAATATTTGTCTAATTGCGCGTTGATCGGCAAATACGTGGCAACTTCTATCCGAAACATCCAAAGCTATTACAAGGCCCTTGCTGGACGCCCTTTCATTGAGTATTTTAACGACATTGTAGGCAACGGTTATTATAGGTACGTCAATAATATCCAATTCCATCTTTCCCGACTCAATCTTGGCAACGTCTAGCAAATCCGACACAACATCTAGGAGATGCAATCCGCTTTCATGTATATATCCCAAATACTCCATATCCTGGTCATTTATGATTTGGCCAACCTCCCTACCCTTCAGAATCTCCGTAAACCCGATGATCGCGTTCAACGGCGTCCGCAACTCATGGCTCATCATGACAATGAATTGTGATTTGGCCACACTGGCCCGGCGCGTCTCCTCGAAAAGGCGATCAAGCCCCGCACGAATTAGCCGGTAACGATCAATGAACACCGCCATCCCAACTAAAGTTAACATACCAAAACTTCGGTTAAATATCGAAGCAAACTCGTTGCCGTGCGGTTTAATAAAATACGCAATGACGATCAGGACGATCATTACAGCGGCAGCGCCCAACGTAAAATATCTGGCCGGGTGCCATGCCGACGCAAGCAGGACAAGGAAGTAGGGGAGCCAAGGGGTCAATCCCTGCTTAGTCGAAATATCCATACAAAACACAATTACAACGATAAGACCAAGCCCAGAAACCAATGCGCCTCCTAAACGAGCACTTCCTGGCGAATTCGTTGCCAAACCACCCTTCGGCAGCTCACGCATCAACACATTCAGCATACACTTGCTTCCTTCCCTCCGCCGATAAAGTTTATAAATTTGGACCAGATGTGCAGAAAATTCAAGAGTCAATTTGACCATGGGGGAGACTTGCCGCCACCCAGTAATTACCCGGCGGCCTCATGATCCGACCATATGGCAGGGCAATCGTTTCCATCACAACTCAAGTCCAAAGCCGTCGCGCAATATCGCCTCGGCCTTAGCCGTGAAGCGACCGTCTGCGTCGTGCAGCACCAAACCCGACGCGAGGCGAGCCGGAGAGACGGCACCCGTCCGACCGCTGGCCAAGCGCCCGCTGACCAATATGCGCTTTGCCGCTGCCCCCGCCTGCGGCCATAAAGGAAACAACGCGATCGCGCCGAACCGTGCCGTCATCAACGCCAGTACCTCGTCCATCCGGTCGGCCCGATGAATGACCGTGACCGTCCCGCGCGGTCTGAGGAGGCGTGCAGCCGCCGCGAGCCAAGCCGCCAGACCGGTTTGGCCTTCGCCATTAGCTATCGCCCGCGAAGGATCGGCCGAGGGCGTATGGGCGCCAGCCCGCAAATATGGCGGATTGATCATCACCCGGTGGAACGACTGCGGCATCAGCGGTGGGTGGCGCAGATCCCCCACCACCACGCTTACCAACTCCGCTAGGCCGTTGGCGGCGATGTTACCGGCGGCCAATCTCGCCAATTCCGGCTGAATTTCAAGCCCGACCACCCGGACACCCGCGACCCGGACCGCAAGGCATAAAGCGGAGGCACCGACTCCAGTCCCGAGATCCAAGACAAATTCGCCAGCAAGGGCCGCCGTTGCCGCCGCCAGCAAAACGGCATCAATCGCGACACGATAGCCACCATCGGGCTGGTTCAAAATTAGCCGCCCCCCCAGCAAAAAATCGGTGGTCGCACCGGGTTCCTGTATATTTAAGCTTGGTTTATTTAGGCTGGGTATAATCACGCTAGCTGGTAAACTCCGTGGTGATAAACTCCGTGGTTGCGGAATGACCCGGCGGCGAGATAACATCACCGCCCGTTCGGTTCGCATCTCCCCTTGCGGCTCGCATCGCACTTGACTGCAAGGCACTTGTCAGTATGCTCCATCAGTATGCTCCGGCAGCCGGAAACTGTCAGCAAGAACCGTTGGTGGAGACTGAATTGGCGGGTGTAACAGACCACAACCCAAACCACGACCCGAAACATCCCAAGCCCGCGCCGAATCCCTTGGATGCACTCGCTGATATGGTTGCCGATGATCTGAAGGCGGTCAACGAGATCATTGTCCAGCGCATGCATTCTTCGGTCGAGATGATACCTCAGCTGGCTAGCTATATCGTCTCGGCCGGCGGCAAGCGGTTGCGCCCGCTTCTCACCCTGGCGGCGGCGCGCCTGTGCGGCTACAGTGGAGAAAACCATCGCAGGCTGGCGGCGGCGGTGGAATTCATCCACACGGCGACCCTGCTCCATGACGATGTAGTTGATGAAAGCGCCTTGCGTCGCGGCCTAGCCTCGGCCAACGCGGTGTTTGGCAATCAGGCAAGCGTGCTGGTGGGCGACTTCCTGTTTTCGCGGGCATTCCTACTTATGGTTGATACCGGCTCGCTGGAAGTCCTGCGCATCCTATCCAACGCCTCCGCAATCATCGCCGAAGGCGAAGTCCTGCAACTCCAGACTACCAACGACACCAGCACGACCGAGCAGGACTATCTCGACGTAATCCGGGGCAAGACCGCCGCACTGTTCGCCGCAGCCTGCCGGGTAAGCGCGGTGGTCGCCGACCGGCCGCCAGCCGAAGCAGCAGCGCTCGATGAATACGGCCTCAACCTCGGCATCGCCTTCCAGTTGGTTGACGACGTGCTCGACTATTCGGCGCTTCAGGCCCGACTTGGCAAGACGGTCGGCGACGATTTCCGCGAGGGCAAGATCACGCTTCCGGTGGTGCTGGCCTACCAGCGCGGCAACGAGGAGGAGCGGACGTTCTGGCGGCGGACGCTGGAGCAAAGCGACCAGAGCGAAGGCGATATCGACCACGGCATAGCGCTGATGACCCGCCACAACACGCTACGTGACACCATCGACCGAGCGCGCCACTACGGCGCAATCGCCCGTGATGCGCTCGGCATCTTCCCCGACAGCCCCGAAAAGCTGGCACTGCAAGAAATCATCGACTTTGTCATCGAGCGTGAGTTCTGATATTAACCTCAGCTCACGCCATGGCGGGAATAATCTCGGCCTACGCCATGGCGGGAATAATCTCGGCCTACGCCTCGGGCGGGAAAGTCTCAGCGGTAAAGCGCAAGGCCTGGAGAGTCGGCGATATGCCGTTCACAGGCATACCGGCCTTTTGCTTCAGGTGAGCCAGGAACTGGGCCGGCATCGGCAGGTCGTGCCAGACCTTGGGCAGGAACAGGGATTGACGGTCGCGGTCACGCAGGATCAAACCGTCCACCTCGGGGCGCAACTGTTCGAGCAGATCACGCTCACTGGTAAATGTGATCGGTCGCGGATGGCTCAGGATGGAAACGGTAATGGCGGTTGAGTCAACCTCCGCCACCGTCATTGGCTTGAAACGCGGGTCCTGCATCGCAGCACGGAAGCTGTTGTTGACAACATCTTCAATCAACGTGCCAGAGGCGGCAAGACTGCCGACACAGCCGCGCAGGGCACCATTCTGGGTCAATGTGACAAAGGTCCGGCGCACCGCCCGCAGCACCAGTGGATAGGCGGCAACATCAACCGGCATGGCGCGCCCGGTATTGGCAGCATGGACCAGCCCAAGCCGCGCCGCCTCCACCAAAATGGCACGGTGAGCATCGGACAATCGGGCGGTAGCTGCATACTCGAAGCCATAGGCCCCATAACCGACAACCTTGTCGCGCCCGCCTGCGGTATCACCGGAATTTCGTAAGTCTAGAGTAGTTGCGCGCATATCAACAGACATTGCCCGCAGCAACAACCCGGACAAAGGCATATAACCGCAAGCATAGTTGCCATTGAGCCGGTCTACCTCCAATGACTCGATGGCTCGTGTCGCCACGAGGTCCAGATTTCTAGCGGTATCATAGCTCCAGTAATGGGAAAGATCGGTGCTGATTACTATCAGAGTCTCCGGCCCCCCCCACAACCGCTCAAGCACCTGGCTAACGAGTTCGGGTTTGGCATCGCCCACCAATAACGGCACCACACTGGCCCCGGGCAGCACCCGCTGGAGGAAGGGCAGCTGGACCTCAAGCGAGTGCTCGCCGTCGAAGGCCTGATCGAGGACCTGAACCCCTTGAATATTAAGAATGGTGGCAATGGCGGCCCGGTCAACCGGCACCGTACCCAGCGGCGTCGTCATCCCCGCACAACTCGGTGCCACCACGCCACGGAAGGCGCAACGGTGAGCCGGTCCGAGCAGAACCACCCGCCGCACCCGCTCGGCAAGATGGCTAACAGCGGCATAGGCGGTGGCGGCAATCGGCCCTGAATAAACATAGCCGGCATGAGGAACGACGATGGCCTTAAACGGCATCGACTCCGGCGGAACCGCCGCGCCGACAAGTTCGTTTATGCAGCGGTCCAAATTTTCGGCTTCACCTGGATAGAAAGTACCTGCCACGCTAGCGGGGCGAATTGTTGTCATGGCCCGGCGTCCTTGTTCAGTGTGCGGTTTGCTACGATCCCAGTCCCTACCCCTGCTATGTCTTTCATGATATATAATTTGCCAAGGGGCGTATCCCGAAAAGTTAGCCGATAGGTTGGAGAATCGCGCCGGACCGTGGAGATAAGTTGATGACTGGAGCCTTTCCCACTAAATATTGGCATGGCCTTGAGGACGGTAGGGTAAGTTGCGACGTCTGCCCGCGCCACTGTCGGCTGACGGAAGGCCAGTTGGGGCTGTGCTTCGTCCGCCAACGCCAACAAGACGCCGTCGTGCTGACCACCTATGGCCGTTCCAGTGGCTTTTGCGTAGACCCCATCGAAAAAAAACCGCTCAACCACTTTCTGCCCGGCTCGCCGGTGCTGTCATTCGGCACCGCTGGCTGTAACTTAACCTGCAAGTTTTGCCAGAACTGGGATATCAGCAAATCGCGTGACAGCCTTATCCTGGCCGACCAAGCCTCACCCAAGTTGATCGCCCGAGCCGCAAGTAAACTTGGCTGCCGCAGTGTTGCCTTTACCTATAATGATCCTGTGATATTCATGGAATATGCCATCGATGTCGCCGACGCCTGCCATGAACTTGGCATCAAGACGGTGGCGGTCACCGCAGGCTATATCTGTCCCGAACCGCGCGCCGAGTTCTATCGCCACATAGATGCCGCCAATGTTGACCTCAAGGGCTTCACCGAAGGCTTTTACAAGAACATGGCCTCGGCCCGACTCGAGCCGGTACTGGACACCCTGACCTATCTTAAGCATGAAACCTCGGTGTGGCTCGAGATCACCACCCTGCTCATTCCCGGCGAAAACGACAGTCCTGAGGAAATCGACGCGGAGACACGCTGGATCATGTCCGCCCTGGGTCCCGACGTGCCGGTTCACTTCACGGCCTTCCATCCCGATTACAAGATGATCAACAAACCGCAGACACCGCACCTGACCCTGATCAGGGCCCGCGAGATCGCCCGCGCCAATGGTCTACGCCATGTCTATGTCGGTAATGTCGAAGATGTAGGGCGCGGCAGCACCTATTGCCACGCCTGTGGTGAACGGGTGATCGGCCGACGCGGCTACACTCTGACCGACTGGGCTATTACCACCTCAGGTTGTTGCCGTACTTGCGGCACCGCCATCGCCGGAGTCTTTGGCGAGGCGCCGGGCGTTTGGGGCGGCCGCAGGCTGCCGGTAAGGTTGCGGGACTTTGAAATTATGGGAGAATAAGAGGGGAGCCGCCCGCCGTTTTAGAGTGGTATGTTGTCATGCTTCTTGGGCGGGTTCTTGATGTTCTTATTGGCAAGCATGGCCAAGGCCCGGCACACCCGCTTACGTGTGCTTGAAGGATAGATCACATCATCAATGAAGCCACGCGAGCCGGCAACAAAGGGATTGGCGAACTTCTGGCGGTATTCTTCGGTACGCGCCTCGATTTTGGCCTTGTCGTTGGCGTCGCTGCGAAAGATAATCTCGACCGCTCCTTTGGGACCCATCACCGCGATTTCGGCCGACGGCCAGGCAAAGTTCACGTCGCCGCGCAGATGCTTTGACGACATCACGTCATAGGCGCCACCATAGGCCTTGCGCGTGATTACCGTGACCTTGGGCACCGTCGCCTCAGCATAAGCGAACAACAACTTGGCACCGTGCTTGATTATTCCGTTGTACTCCTGATCAATGCCGGGCAAGAAGCCGGGCACATCAACAAATGTCACGATAGGGATGTTAAAACAATCACAGTAACGAACGAACCGCGCCGCCTTAATTGAACTGTCGATGTCAAGGCAGCCTGCCAACACCATCGGTTGGTTGGCGACGATGCCCACTGTAGACCCGTTCATCCGTGCAAAGGCAGTAATGATGTTAGCCGCATGGTTGGGCTTAAGTTCGAAGTAATCACCCTCATCCACTACTTTTGCGATCAGCTCCTTCATATCATAGGGCCGATTAGAACTGGTAGGAATTAAAGTATCAAGTGAATAGTCGTAACGGTTAACCGAGTCTGTGCATATCCGTACCGGTGATTTTTCGGCTGAATTCAGAGGCAAAAAGTCAAAAAAGCGGCGAACTTGCAGCAAAGCTTCGATATCATGCTCAAATGCAATATCGGCAACACCGGATTTAGTAGAGTGGGTCATCGCCCCACCCAATTGTTCGGGAGTTACAATCTCGTGCGTCACCGTCTTCAGCACTTCAGGACCGGTTACGAACATATATGAGCTGTTCTTGACCATGAAAATAAAGTCGGTCATCGCCGGAGAATACACGGCTCCGCCCGCGCATGGCCCCATGATCAGCGAAATCTGCGGCACACAGCCGGAGGCCAGAACATTGCGCAAGAACACATCGGCATAACCGCCGAGCGAGGCCACGCCCTCCTGAATGCGGGCACCTCCCGAGTCGTTGAGGCCGATCACCGGGGCACCGACCTTGATCGCCTGATCCATGATCTTACAGATTTTTTCGGCGTGGGCCTCCGAAAGCGAACCGCCGAACACGGTAAAGTCCTGGCTGAACACAAACACCGGCCGACCAGTGATGGTGCCGTGCCCTGTCACCACGCCGTCGCCGGGAATTTTATTGTCGGCCATATCAAAATCGGTGCAGCGATGCTCGACAAACATATCCCATTCTTCGAAAGAACCCTCGTCAAGCAGCAGTTCGATCCGCTCGCGGGCGATCAATTTGCCCTTTTGGTGCTGCGAATCAATACGGCGTTGCCCACCGCCCAGTCGCGCCCCCGCGCGCATCGATTCCAATCTCGACAAAATTTCCTGCATCGTCGCTCCTAGGGGAAACTGGCCTGTAGTCCCGATATGCCGCACAGCGCCAACCACGTCCGCGCGCCAATCGCGTCGGCATATATGCATATCACTTACCGTGCCCCGAGAAAAGCCCGACAACCAGCCCGACAACCAGCCCGGCCTGATGATTTCGTCCCGGACCAGAGAAAGCTGCTTGCACCTTCGTCCATCACGGTTTATAGCTTTGATGGCGCGCGGCTAAGTCCCCTTCGTCTAGAGGCCTAGGACACTGCCCTCTCACGGCGGCGACAGGGGTTCGAATCCCCTAGGGGACGCCATATTTTTCAATGGGTTGCTGGCTTACGGTTTCCCAGTGTCCCGTTTGTTTCCCGCCGACAGGAACGGATCAGCGCGGATAACCACGGATAATTCGTCACAATGTCCGGTACGGGACGCTTCGCTAATCTGTCAGTGCGGTAGATCAAGACCGAAGATTTCGGTTAGCGAAAGGCCATCGGCAAAGCGCTCGCTCCACTCGTCCAGCTGGTCGGAACTTGCGGCCCGAATTCTATCCTCAAGACCGGAGGGGAGCGTCATAAAGCGACGGTAAAGCAGACGGAGGAGCATTTCGGCCTTGCCCCTGGCTTCGCCCTCGGCCACCAATTGCTGTTTCCAAACTTGAGTACGAGTTGCCAACATATTCCTGACCTCCAACAAGCCTTCGGGGATTTTAACTTTACCATCACCACCAATGTCATATGCGGCTTGGGCCACAACCTCGGTAAATAACTGCTTTAGTGCGTCGTAGCCAGGATGGCTTCGGAACCAACGAAGTACCTCGTCAATCAATCCGACCAGATCGTCAAGGTGATAGCAGTGCTCCAATCGGAACAATAATGCCGTTAGGGTTTCCCTGCGGACCAAGTCATCTTTGGGAAACGCGCCTTCATCGAGTAGATAATACCGCACAGCCGGCTGCCAAGGCCAAAGCGGCGAGTTGGGAGAAATATCAATCAAGTCAGTGACATTGAGCGGCGCATTCCAGCGCTGGTCGCCATTATACAAGACAATTGGCAGAACGGGCGGCAACTTGTTTCCACGTTTTAGCTTATTCGTGTTAATTATCTGTTGCCATAACATTCCGGTGTATACTTGGGTCCGAACACTCATCCACTCATTGATCGAAGATTGAAATTCAATCAGAAAATACAAGTATATATCAGTGCCCATGTTCGTGGGCAGGCACCAAATTACGTCGCCATCACGGCGTTTCCCTTTCTGAGAGTGAAACTTGGCGTTAACCCGCACCATCCGAGCAAAGTCCAATCCTACCGACATTGCTTCTGGTACGAACTCGCGCACCAGTTGCTCGACCATGATCGGGTGCGAGAATAGCCGGTGGTAGAGGGAGTCAGACTCGGCCATCACCAAGTTTCCTCTGGCAGAACCATTACCTGCCGATGGCGTGGCAGAACACCGGCCGTGCCCGGCTTGTCGAGCCGGCGTTGGAAGAACGGGTCTTGGTTTTGTATCTGACTGGCACTCACGCACCTTCTCTATCATTTTTATTGATCGAGATGCATGTGGAAATTGCGAAGTTTGCCGAAATCTCCGGAAAAATTATAGCAGCCGGGCAAATAGGGATAGCTAGGCTGTACGAGTGTAGACACAGAGCATAAACTAACCTCGCTTCGAAAATTAGTTGACAACCATAATTGGGTTTGGTATTTCGTCCGCCCGATAGAATGCTGGCCGATCGCTGGCAGATTTAGATGATGGCCAGGGCGAACGGATGAGCAAGCCTCGTACGTGTTTTACGGGTTATGGTCAGTGGTTGACGTGATCACGCAACGCTCCAGATATATAACCTGGATCCTGACACTATTGTTTGGATTCGTAATGGACACGGCATTGAATGTCGAGGCTGCGACCACCAGTCGCCTCGCTGAATTCCTGCCCAAAGTTCAGCCGGCTGAAATTATCCCCGGCGCTGATCGATTCGGCCCGATTGAGGGTGTGCCCGCCGCCGCTGGTGTCTATCAGGGCGAAAAACTGTTAGGCTACGCCTTTCTCAACGCCGATGTGGTCAACGCCACCGGCTATTCGGGTAAGCCGATCGTCATTATGGTCGGCATCGACGTCAAGGGGATCATTCGCGGCGGCAAGCTGCTTGAGCACCACGAACCTATCGTCTTGGTTGGCATTCCCGAAGCCAAAGTTCGCTCCTTCATTGATGGCTATGCCGGCATTAACGTACTTGAAATGGTGGGTAAGGCGGCGGACAGGCCGCCGGTTGACCTCATCAGCGGTGCTACCGTCAGCACAATTGTTATCGGCGAAACTATGGTTCGCTCCGCACTTAAAGTTGCGAGGTCGCGTGGTTTAGGCGGGACAACCGCCAAAATAGCTGCAACCCCTACCCGTCATATTGAAACTCAGCTTACGGCGGTTGAGGACTGGTCTTCACTGATCGCGAACGGCGCCGTCCGTAACCTGAGGCTTTCGATAAGCGATGTTAATCGCGCCTTTGAACGCTCTGGTAATGCACTTGCGGCGGCACGTCCGGAAGTTGGCAAGGACGATGAAACGTTTATCGACATGTACTTGGCCGAGGTCAGCGTGCCGGCGATCGGAAGGAGCCTACTTGGCGACGGCGAATACGCCAACCTAATCACCCGTCTTAAGCCGGGACAGACCGCCCTATTGATTGCCGCCTCTGGTCTCTATTCGTTTCGTGGTACCGGCTTTGTGCGCGGCGGCATCTTTGATCGCATCCAGCTAATTCAGGGTGAAGACAGCATTTTGTTCCATGACCACGATTACAAACGACTGGGAGGGCTGAACGCCCTTGGCGCGCCTAACTTCGACGAAATCGGGCTCTACATCGTGCCCACCGCCACCGAATTCAATTCTGTGGAGCCTTGGCGGGTACAATTGCTGGTTCAACGCCAAATCGCCGCCTTGCAAAGAGCGTTTATCACCTTTGACGCTGAATACACGGTTCCCGACCGCTATCTAAATATCACGAAAGTGGCACCCAAGCCGTTGGCCTTGGTTATTGCTCGGGGGGTTGAAGCTTCCGAAGTTGCTCTGGATTCGGGTGATGTGCCGTTGTGGCAACGACTGTGGCTGGGGCGAGCGGTCGAAATCGGCGTGCTCACCGGTATGCTGCTGATTATTACCGTACTCTACTTTCTACAGAATCTATTCGTGTTGCGACCGAAGTTGCATCGAGTGCTGCGACTAGGTTTTTTAACCTTCACCTTGTTATGGCTGGGCTGGGGCGTGACTGCCCAATTATCGGTGGTCAATGTCTTGACCCTGATCAACAGCCTGATCAGCGGTTTTTCGTGGAACACCTTTCTGCTCGACCCACTGATTTTTGTGCTGTGGTGCGGCACGGCGGCGGCACTCCTCCTGTGGGGGCGTGGGGTATTCTGCGGCTGGCTATGCCCATTCGGAGCCCTTCAAGAGCTTTTGAACCAGTTGGGTCGGCGGTTCAAGGTGCCGCAAATAAAGGTACCGTGGAGCCTGCATGAGCGGCTGTGGGCGATAAAGTATCTGGTCTTTTTGGCGCTACTTGGTCTGTCGTTAGACTCGCTGGGACTGGCCGAGCGCGCCGCCGAGGTTGAGCCGTTCAAAACCGCGATTATCCTACATTTTCAACGCGACTGGCCGTATGTCCTTTTCGCCTTGGCATTGCTGGTGGCCGGACTGTTCATCGAGCGATTTTATTGCCGCTACCTGTGCCCGCTTGGCGCAGCGTTGGCAATACCTGCCCGCTTGCGCGTGTTTGACTGGTTGCGGCGGCACAAGGAATGCGGCAGTCCATGCCAACGCTGCGCCCATGAATGCCTAGTCGGGGCCATCCATCCCGAGGGCCAGATCAACCCCAACGAGTGCATTCAGTGCATGGGCTGTCAGGTTCTGTACTGGCATGAACTTAATTGTCCGGTGATGACACAGCGACGCCTGAAACGAGAGAGAAGGCGAGACCTGGGCAACCCGGATTAAAAGAGACGACGTTTCCCGTCGTAGCTAGCCGAATAGTGGCAAGCCCAACGCAGTAAACAAGGAATGTGTGGTAATGTCGGAAAAAGTCAAGGTAAATTCTGTGGTTAGCCGGAGAGAAATGCTGGGCAGCACCGCAACCGTTGCGGCGGTGGCCGGCTTGGCCGGGGCAGGAGTGGCCGGTGGTGCCGCTATGGTCGGTGGCTCGGTTTTGGGCGGCTCTTTGCTAGGCGGCGGCACGGCTCAAGCGGCGACCACACCCAACAAGGCAGAAGTAAAGCCGGGCGATCTCGATGAATACTATACATTCCACAGTGGCGGTCAGTCTGGCGAGGTTCGGATTGTCGGCATGCCCTCGATGCGCGAGCTGATCCGGATTCCAGTTTTCAATCGTTGCAGCGCCACCGGCTGGGGCCAGACCAACGAGTCGAAGAAAATACTCACCGACGGCCTGTTGCCGGAAACCAAGGCCTATCAGGCCAAACACGGCATGTTCCTCAATGGCGACACCCACCACCCGCACATGTCGTTTACCGAGGGCAGCTATGACGGCCGCTATATTTTCGTAAACGACAAGGCCAACGCTCGTATCGCGCGAATTCGTGGCGATGTAATGCGTGTTGACAAGGTCATTGAGATTCCTAACTCACGCGATGTCCATGGTCTGCGCCTCCAGAAGTATCCCCGTACCGGCTACGTTTTCTGTTGCGGTGAACATATGGTGCCGATGCCGGTCAACGACGGTTCCATTCTTGACGAACCCAAGAAGTATCACGCAGTTTACACAGCAGTTGACGGCGACACCATGAAGGTCGCTTGGCAGGTGCTGGTCGATGGTAATCTTGACAATACCGATGCCGACTACCAGGGCAAGTACTCATTCGCAACCAGCTATAACTCCGAGGGCGGAGTTACACTAGCCGAGATGACCGCCGCCGAACAGGATTGGGCCGTAGTGTTCAACCTCAAGCGCATCGAAGAAGCGGTCAAAAGCGGCGACGTTCAAATGTGGAACGGTGTTCCGGTGGTCGACGGCCGCCACGGATCCAAGTATACTCGCTATATCCCGGTGCCCAACAATCCTCACGGTTGCAACACTGCGCCCGATGGCATCCATGTAATGTTTGCTGGCAAGTTGTCGCCGACCGTGACCGTGATTGATGTACGCCGGCTTGACGATTTGTTCGATGACAAGATTAAGCCGCGCGATACCGTGGTTGCCGAGCCTAAGCTAGGCCTTGGCCCGCTTCATACCGCGTTTGACGGCCGGGGCAACGCCTACACCACGCTGTTCCTCGACAGCCAAGTAGTAAAGTGGAACATTGACAAGGCCATCCGCGCCTTCAAGGGCGAGGCAGTGGACCCGATCCTTCAGAAAATCGATGTCCAGTACCAGCCCGGACATAACCATGCCTCAATGAGCGAGTCCAAGGACGCCGACGGCAAGTGGCTGCTGTCGCTGAACAAGTTCTCCAAGGACCGCTTCCTCAACGTTGGGCCGCTCAAGCCCGAGAATGACCAGTTAATCGACATCTCCGGTGATGTGATGAAGGTCGTCCATGATGGCCCGACCTTCGCCGAGCCCCATGACAGCGAAATAGTCCATCGCTCGAAGGTCAATCCAAGGAATACCTTCCCTCGCAACGATATGATGTGGGATGATGCCCGCCAGCAAGCCAAGAAAGATGGCGTCGACCTGGATAATGCCGAACACGTCATCCGTGACGGCAATAAGGTTCGCGTCTACATGACTGCACGGGCTCCGTCCTTCAGTCTTGAAAAATTCAAGGTCAAGCTGGGTGACGAAGTTACCATCATCATTTCCAACATGGACGATGTTGACGACCTCAGCCACGGCTTTATCTTGCAGAACCACGGCATTTGCTTTGAGATTGCGCCGCAGGCCACCGCGTCCGCAACTTTCATCGCCGATCGTCCTGGCGTTCACTGGTTTTACTGCACTTGGTTCTGTCACGCCCTACACATGGAAATGGCCGGACGCATGCTGGTTGAAACGGCATAAGGCGTTAAAATAAGGTCAGATAATAGGAAATTGCAATGGCGTGGTGGTGTTGGTTATTCGTCCTGGGGGCTGCGTGCAGTCTCGGACTGAACTTGACTATGCCGCCCGCCTTTGCCGCCACGGTTATTGTTACTGTTCCTGTTACGGTTACTGTTACTCCGGGCGGCTTGCAGGATGCCTTGCTGGCCGCAGGGGTTGGTGATGAGTTGCTGCTGGCTCCGGGGGTGCATCCGGGGCCAGTAGTGATCACCAAGCCGATCACCTTGACCGGCCAGCCGGGGGCCATGGTTGATGGTGGTGGCTCAGGTCAGGTGATCCGCATAATTGCTCCAGATGTGATAGTACGCGGCCTGTCCATCCGCGATTCCGGCATCAGTCTACCTGATCGCGACGCTGGGGTATTCATAGGCAAAGAGGGCGATCGCGCATTGATCGAAGGCAACAACCTGGAGCATAATCTGATAGGAGTTGATGTCTGGGGTCCTCATGATGCGATAGTACGCAACAATCGCATTTCAGGCCGCACCGATCTGCGGGTCAATGAACGTGGCAACGGCATTCAACTGTGGAATTCTCCGGGCTCAATGGTGATCGGCAACGACATTCGCTTCGGTCGCGATGGCATATTCACCAATGTCAGTCGCGGCAACCGCTTTGAGGGCAACCGTATACGCGATGTTCGCTTTGCAGTCCACTACATGTACACTCAAAATAGCACGGTGATCAACAACCAGTCGATTGGCAACGATATCGGCTATGCGATCATGTTCTCCGACAATTTAATTATAAGGGGCAATCTTTCCGAACGTGATAACGCTCGTGGCATGATGTTCAATTACGCTAATAGTTCCACTATTGAGCACAATATAGTTCGTCACGGTGGTGAAAAATGCGTTTTTATTTATAACTCCAGCAAAAACACCTTTTTAGAAAACAGCTTTGAGGGTTGTGAGATTGGCGTCCACTTTACCGCCGGGTCCGAACAAAACCGGATTTCGGGCAACGCTTTTATCAACAACCGCCACCAAGTAATGTATGTCAGCACTCGCTCGCTTGACTGGTCCTATGCCGGGCGAGGCAATTACTGGTCCGACAACCCCGCTTTCGATCTTGATGGCGATGGAATTGCCGACACCGCCTACCGGCCAAACGATCTTGTCGACCAAGTGGTGTGGAGCTGGCCCGCCGCCAAGTTGCTGCTCAATAGCCCAGGTATCCAGGTCATCCGTTGGGCGCAGGCTCAGTTTCCCGCTATCCATCCAGGCGGCGTGATCGATAGTCGACCATTGATGCGGTCGCCCTCCATTCCTGACCCGATTTTTCAGTTAGGGGTTTCACCGTGATGGCCAATGCCACTGTCACCATGAAGGGCGTTTCCAAGCGGTATGGCGGGCTCGCAGCGGTCTGCGGCGTCGACCTGTCACTGGCTCAGGGCGAGTGCATTGCCTTGGTCGGCCACAACGGTGCCGGCAAGAGCACGCTGATCAAACTGATGCTTGGCCTGATCCGGCCAACTACGGGCGAGGTCCAGGTGCTTGGCGTCGATCCGGCTGCTATAGGTGCGGTGCGCGGACGGGCCAACATCGGCTTCCTGCCCGAGAATCTGGCCTTTCCCGACGCTATGACCGCCGTTGAGCTGTTAAGCTTCTATGCCCGTCTCAAACGCGAGCCAATTGCCGTGGTTTTGCCCCTGCTCGCACGGGTCGGGTTGGCCGAGGCGGCTCGGCGGCGGGTATGCACCTATTCCAAGGGCATGAGGCAGCGCTTGGGACTGGCCCAGGCTCTGCTTGGCGCGCCACAGGTGCTTTTGCTTGATGAGCCGACCACCGGCCTGGACCCGGAACTGCGCTGCCAGTTCTACGATATCATCCGAGCCTTGCGCGATGGCGGCACCACCGTGTTACTTTCCTCCCATGCGCTCACTGAGTTGGAGGAGCGCGCCGACCGAGTGGTGGTAATGAACCGGGGCTGCATGGTCGCCCACGGCACCATGGCCGAGCTGCGCTGCCTCGTTGATCTGCCGGTGCGAATTTTGTTGCGGGTGCCCGACAACAGCCTCTCCCTCTTTCCCGAGGCGCTGGCCGGTGTTGGAACTTGGCGACAAGTCAACGCGCATGTCATTGAGATAACTTGTCGGCACCATGACAAGATGTTGGTACTGCGCCGTATTATTGAACTGCCGTTGGTAGTTGATGATCTGGAGATCATGCTTCCAACCCTTGACGAATTGTACGCCAACTTCATGCGACAGGAGCAACCGTGATGATCACGGTTCTGATCCTCGTGATCAACGAGGTCCGCGCCGGTGTGCGCAATCGGTGGGTAGTGGCGACAACGCTGCTGATGGCGGCGTTGGCCCTGACCCTGGCCTTTCTGGGCAGCGCCCCGACCGGCAATGTCGGCGTAGGCGGGTTGGCAGTGACTGTGGTCAGCCTGTCCAGCCTGACCATTTTTTTGTTACCGCTGATTGCGCTGCTGCTGTCTTATGACGCGGTGGTTGGCGAGATTGAGCGGGGCACGCTCATTCTTCTGCTTACCTACCCGGTCGGGCGGGCTCAGGTGGTGCTCGGCAAGTTCCTGGGTCATACCGCGATTTTGAGCTTCGCCACAACACTCGGCTACGGTGCCGCAGGAGTGGCTTTGGTCGCATGTGGCGGGGCCGCCGATGCCTCCTCATGGCACGCCTTTTTGGCAATGATCGGGTCGAGCGTGCTACTGGGCGCCGCCTTTACGGCACTGGGCTATCTTATAAGCGTGACATCGCGGGATCGTGGCACGGCGGCCGGGCTGGCCATCGGGGCGTGGCTGCTGCTGGTGCTGCTTTATGACATGGGATTGCTCGGGGCGCTGGTCGCCGACCAAGGCCGCTTGCTGTCGGTGCCTATGGTCAACACCTTATTATTATTCAACCCGACCGATGTTTACCGGTTATTTAACCTCAGCGGCTTTGACAATGTCAGCCAGTTTGCCGGCATGGCCGGGCTGACCGGACAACTTCAAGTTTCCCCTGGCGCGCTGCTTGCCGTGTTGGTGGCCTGGGTGGCGGTACCGCTGTTAGCGGCGATGCTTATTTTTCAACGGAGGCAGTTTTGAAAACGCGCCCGTTGGTTTGGCTGTTGCTGGCCGGCTCCGTGCTCATCAGCCTGGGGCTGGCTGCCTGTGCTCCCGATAATCCGGTTGAGGTCCCACCACCCCAGGAGGTTAGCGACTCCGCGTCGGGGCGATATTGCGGCATGTCATTGAGCGAGCATCCCGGTCCCAAGAGCCAAATCTTCCTCAAGAGCCGGCCGGGCCAGCCGGTGTGGTTCATTTCGGTTCGTGATGCCGTGGCCTTCACACTGCTGCCCGAGGAGCCCAAGGACGTGGCCGCGATCTATGTCAACGACATGGGCCGAGCGAAGAACTGGGAGAGGCCGGAAGCCGGTGCCTGGGTCGAGGCGCGGCAGGCTTGGTTTGTAATCGAGAGCAAGCTTAAAGGCGGCATGGGCGCAGTCGAGGCGATCCCGTTTTCAGAACACTCGGCCGCAACCTCGTTTCAGGCAACCAATGGTGGCCGGCTGGTGCGCTTGCCCGATATACCGAACGATTATGTGCTCAGTGGCGAAAGGGGATTACTGCCATGACCACAATCATTACTCGCCGCCGGGTTCTCGGCATTACTGCTGCCGCTGCCGGCCTCGCTCTGCTGCCTTTCACGTCTCGATCAAGGGCGGGCCAAGCGGGCCGGACGGTGAACCTGCAGGAGTGGCGGGGTACCGCGCTGGGCGCCGAGGCCCAAATTCAGCTGCACCACCCAGACCCAAGCGAAGCTGAACGCCTGATAGCCGCCGCCGTCGCCGAAATTGCGCGGCTGGAGATGGTGTTCAGCCTTTATCGGCCGGACTCCGCGCTGTCTCAACTCAACCAGGCCGGGAAACTGGTCGGGCCGCCCCACGATCTGGTGCGCCTGCTCTCAGAGGGTGCCGCCATCAGCGAGCTTACGGGTGGCGCCTTTGATATAACGGTGCAGCCGCTATGGAAGCTTTATGCTGAGCATTTCGGGACCGCTAGCCCCGACCCCGCCGGACCCGACCTAGATTTGGTTCAAACGACACTGACCCGTGTCGGCTGGCGTGATCTTAATATTGGCGCAGGACGCATCGCCTTCACTAAGGCAGGCATGGCAGCTACTCTAAACGGCATTGCCCAGGGCTATATCACCGACCGGGTAGTTGAGCGTTTGCGTCAAGGCGGGGTCGAGCGGGTGCTGGCTAATCTCGGCGAAACCCGATGCCTTGGCCGCCACCCTGATGGCTCACCCTGGCGGATTGGCCTTGAAGACCCGTTCCGGCGTGGTCGGTTCTCCCGCGTACTCGAGCTTGAAAACCTCGCGGTCGCGACCTCGGGCGGCTATGGAACGGTGTTCGAACCCAGCGGCCGCTTCAACCACCTGTTCGATCCTGCCAGCGGTCGCTGTGGCGGGCTCTGGCCGTCGGTATCGGTGGTGGCAAAAACCGCAACCATGGCCGACGCACTCGCAACAGCCTTCTGTTTTATGCCGATTGAGCCTATGCGGGCGGTGCTGGCCCAAACCGGCGGCACGGCCCACGTCACCGGAGCCGACGCTCAACGGATCATCGTGAACGGATAGGCTACGGGTGCCTTGGGTAGACAAGTCGTCTAAGTTATGGTATAGCTAAGTTTGTGGCTTTTGATGAGGTACTGAATGTACGATAATTTCAAAGAATTTCTAACCGTAATCGGTGGTCTTGCCAGTATTGCAGGCGTGGTTGTTGTAATTGTACAAGCATATAAAGCTTGGAAATGGAGTCGGAGCTTGACATGGGACGATTCCTTGCGTGCTGGAGAAAACATTCTTAAGATGATTGAGACAGGCGATTGGAAACCCGTGCTCGTTGTTGGAATTGGCCGAAGTGGCGGTATTTGGGGAGGATGGCTGGCTGGAAACCTAGGTTCTCTGCCCTTTGAAGTTGTTGACTGCAAAATTAACGAAATAACTGGCGGTGGGCGACAATATACATTCCCATCCGGCAAAAAACTTGTTGACGTAATTTCGGAAAGAATGGTTGATTTAGGTTTTAAGCCTAATAGCAGCGCACATAAAGGGCATATTCTTTTTATTGAAGGTGCCGTGTCTAACGGCGCAACATTTAATGCTTTTATTTAAGAATTCGGCGGTTCATTACAGGGATACGACATCAAGACTGCGACACTTTTCATAAATCCGGCGGCGGCCTATCGTGTGAGTTATGTCGGCCGTGAGCTTGAGCCTTGGCCGGATAAATTCCCTTGGCATCTACGACAAACCTACCAGCCCTTTTTGCGTTATATGATCCCCAGGTAAAGCATTTTTACTATGAGGTTACAGAGCTCTATTTTCGAAAAATGATGGCAAGCGCCAATATCACCGTGTTGGTGATTAAACTTATATCGGCCTGACGATCCAGCGACCCTTCGGAGCGTTTGGGAAATGCGGGGCGTGAATGGATTGCGGAAATTAAACTTGCTACCGCCCCCGGACTGAGTTAACGTCACTGTATGGGAAATCCAGCACGCAAGCCTTCGGTCGGCACAGAACATCACGATGAAGCCGTAGACATCCTACGGCGGTTGGAGCCAATGCTCGCCCAGATAATTGGCGAGCTTTCCGACATTAAGGCAGTTCAACGCAAGCAGGGCGAAGATATTGCCAAGCTGCAACTGGACGTTGCCAAGCTGCAACAGGACACTGCCAAGCTGCAACTGGATTTTGCCCGTGTTGACGGTCGGCTCGGCGAACTTTCTGCCCGCATTCCCACTATCTGGACTATTGCCACCCTGATCTTCGCCATTTTTGGCGCGTCTTTCGTTTTGATCAGGTTCGCAAGCGGACACTAACCGAGTGCCAATCCTAATCTACATTCTCTCGCGGATCCAGATCCGGTGTGACTATGGCCGCAATGCAGAATGTTGAATTTACTGCCCCCCCCGATACCGCGCTTCGGGTTCGCAGAACGGTTGATGGCCGGGGGGAGGCCCGGCTTGATGGGCGGGTAACCGCTCGCACCCTCGTTCTGATGCGCTGGATTGCGATCACCGGGCAGCTGATTTCGTTCTCGGTGCTGACCTGGGGCCTGGGCCTTGAGATGCAGGACGCTCCGATTCTGGCAACGATCGCGGCATCGGTCCTATTGAATGTAGTGTTGCTGGTCCAGCGCGGCAACCAATTTCGCCTAAGCGATCGGAACGCCGCGCTTTACCTTGCCTTCGATACGCTCCAACTAACCACGCTGCTATACCTAACCGGCGGGATGGTCAATTCCTTCACCATTTTATTGTTGGCACCGGTAACGGTTGGGGCGGCTATTCTTTCGCGTTTCAGTGTTTTCCTTTTAGCCGTGCTTAATCAAGCCTGCCTTGCGATAATCGCTGTTTGGCACTATCCGCTGCCGTGGAGGTATGAACCGTTTGAGCTGCCCTGGCTCTACTCGTTAGGAGAGTGGAGTGGACTTTCAATGGCATCACTTCTGCTTACTGCCTATGTCTTCAGGGTTGCCAGCGAGTCGAGACGCATCTCAGATGCCCTGGCGGCAAGCCAGATGGCCCTGGCGCGTGAACAGAGGCTATCGGCCCTGGGCGGACTTGCTGCGGCAGCCGCGCATGAATTGGGCACGCCGCTGGGGACTATCGTGATTGTGGCCGCCGAATTGGCGCGGGACATTGCCGCCAATAGCCCTATCGCCGAGGACATTGCGCTACTGAGAAGCCAGAGCCTACGGTGTCGTGACATCCTGGCCGAACTCGGTCGGCAACCCGAACTCGATGGCGGAGCCCCGTTCGAATACCTGCCGCTGACCACCTTGATCGAGACGGCGGCACTGCCCCACCGAGCCAACACCGCCGCCGTTCTGACCATCATCGCCCTGCCTTCCGATGGCCTGCCGGAGCCGGTGGTCCGCCGCTTGCCCGAGATTCTCCATGGTGTAGGTAATTTACTCCAAAACGCCCTACAATTCGCCCAATGTAACGTCGAGGCCGTCGCCGCTTGGGACATTGAGACTATCACACTAATCATTTCCGATGACGGCCCCGGCTTTTCCTCCCATGTGTTGAGCCGAATCGGCGAGCCTTACATTTCAGCGCGATCCAACCGTTCCGGTCACATGGGTCTCGGCATCTTCATCGCCGAAACTTTGCTGAGCCACACCGGTGCCCGCGTCGAGTTCAGCAACTGTCGCCCCGGCGGAGGTGCCCGGGTCCTGATCCGCTGGCCGCGACAGGCTTTGAATATGGCCGAATGAAATTTGAAAGGCGCTATGGCAAGTGCCCCGTTTACGGGGCGGTCCAGTTGCGATATCAACAATGTTGAGGCCGCCATCCTGGGAGAGCTGATAGTAATGTCATTTGATGAGAGCCAACCTCTTGAACCCCTCAAGCTGACATTCAGCGGCGATGCCTCTCGCGCCCTGCTGATCGTGGACGATGACGCGACGTTTCGACTTCGCCTCGCCCGAGCCATGGAACGTCGAGGCTTCGACGTCGTCGCGGTGGAAAGCGTAGCGCTAGGCATTGAGGTCGCACAGGAATCGGCCCCTGCCTTCGCGGTGGTCGACCTGCGATTGGCTGACGGTTCTGGTCTCGACGTGGTCACGGCGCTGCGTGACGCCAGGCCCGAATCGCGCATTATCATGCTCACAGGATACGGCAACATCGCCACCGCTGTGGCTGCGGTCAAGGCGGGCGCCGTGGATTACCTGCCCAAGCCCGCCGACGCCGACGCCATCGAGTCGGCGCTGCTGGTGAACGGGCGACCTTTGCCCCCACCTCCCGACAATCCGATGTCGGCCGATCGGGTAAGGTGGGAGCACATTCAGCGCGTGTTCGAACAATGCGAGCGTAATGTTTCCGTGACGGCGCGGCGTCTGAATATGCACCGTCGCACCTTACAGCGCATCCTCAACAAGCACGCCCCCAAGGGGTAATGCCGCCTTCCTTCGGACCTTTGGAGCCTTTGGATGAATGACATAGTCAGCCGGATAACGACGGCGGAGAATGTGGCGTTGCCGCGCTGGAACCTGGACGACCTTTACCAAGGAACGGCCGCAGCCGAACTGAGCCTCGACATTGCCCGGGTTGAGAGCAAGATCAAAGATTTCCATCGCCGACATGCCGGCCATCTGCCGGAGCTGGGGGCAAACGGGCTGGGACAAGCAATCGCAGAATTCGAAGCAATAGACGAAACCATGAACCGTCTGCTTAGTTACGCCAGCTTGATCTATGCTGGCAGCATGAGCGATCCGGTGACTGGACAATTCTACCAGAATATGCAAGAGCGGGTTACTCGCATCTCGGCCAGTCTGGTATTTTTTACACTAGAGATCAATCGTTTGGACGAAACGGAACTACAGCGCTGGATCTCCTTGTCGCCGATGCTTGCTAAGTATCGTTCATGGCTGCGCGACACACGCATTTTCATTCCTCACCAATTAAGCGACGAGTTGGAGCGGATGCTCCATGAAAAATATGTTGTCGGACGGGCAGCCTGGAACCGACTGTTTGACGAAACTATCGCCGCCTTGCGCTTTCCCATCAATGGCGCTGAACTTACCAGCACCGAGGCGCTCAACACGCTCACGGACCAAGACCCCGCCTTGCGGCGGCAGGCCGGGCAGGTGATCGGGCGGGTGATGGGTGAAAACGTGCGGATTTTTGCCCTGATCATCAATACTTTGGCCAAGGACAAGGAGATTGAGGACTCGTGGCGAAACTACCGGCACCCAAGTTCGGCCCGCAACCTAAGCAACCGAGTCGAGGATGCGGTGGTGGAGGCATTGATCACAGCGGTCAAGTCGGCTTACCCCAAGCTATCGCACCGCTATTATGCCCTCAAGGCGCGCTGGTTCGGGTCGGATCGGCTCGACTATTGGGACCGCAACGCGCCGTTACCCGATAGCGATAATCGCGGCTATTCCTGGACAGAGGCGCGCGAGGTCGTGCTTGATGCCTATACTCGCTTCTCGCCGGAACTAGGTGCCATCGGCCGCAGCTTTTTCGAGCAGCCATGGATCGATGCCGAGGTACGACCAGGCAAGGCCCCAGGTGCCTTTGCCCACCCGACGGTGCCAAGCGTCCATCCCTATCTATTGCTCAATTATCAGGGTAAAACCAGGGATGTAATGACGCTGGCCCACGAACTCGGGCACGGCGTCCATCAGATACTGGCCGGCAAGCAAGGCCACCTAATGTCCGATACGCCGTTGACTTTGGCCGAAACAGCTTCAGTGTTCGGCGAAATGCTGACCTTCCGCGCCTTACTTGATGCCCAAGACACACCAAAGCAACGACGGGCGATGCTGGCGGCCAAAGTCGAGGATATGATTAATACCGCAGTAAGGCAGGTGGCTTTTTACGATTTCGAGATGAGGGTTCACACCGAGCGCCGCCAAGGAGAGATCACCGCCGATCGCCTTAAGGAAATATGGCTGAACATCCAAACCGAAAGCCTTGGTCCGACCTTACGCTTCGATGATGGTTACGGATATTACTGGACCTATATTCCGCATTTTGTTCATTCACCGTTTTATGTCTATGCTTATGCTTTTGGCGACTGTTTAGTTAACTCGCTCTACGCCGTTTACCGCGATGCCCCAAAGGGGTTTGCCGAGCGCTACATCGCCATGCTATCGGCCGGGGGCACACTTCGCCACCAGGATCTGCTGGCGCCGTTCGGCCTGGATGCCACCGACCCGGCCTTCTGGAGCAAGGGGCTATCGGTGCTTAGCGGCTTCATCGACGAGCTGGAAGCTGCGGAGTAAGTAGCCAAGGCTTGCGCCATTTTGGGGTCTTGCGCAGCCAACGTGGTCGGTTCATGATGCTATAGCGTGGGTCGAACGTCGCCTAATCGGGATATCACTGGTTGGACAACACGGGATTTAGGGGTCGAACATGAAATTAATAGTGGCCATCATCAAGCCGTTCAAGCTCGACGAAGTGCGAGAAGCGCTTACCACCCTGGGCGTCCAGGGCTTGACCGTCAGCGAGGTCAAAGGCTTTGGACGGCAGAAGGGCCAGACCGAGGTCTACCGTGGCGAGGAATACTCGGTTAGCTTCTTGCCCAAGGTAAAGATCGAAGTTGCAGTCAGTGACGATGTTTTTCCGCTGGCGGTCGAAGCCATCCAAAAAGCGGCAACCACCGGCCGCATCGGTGATGGGAAAATCTTTGTTATGGAGATCGCTCATGCTATCCGCATCCGCACCGGTGAAATAAACGACGACGCTCTTTAGATATCGGTTAGTCCGGCCCGGCCTTGTGCGCCACCGCTCCTGCCGTTTGAACCCGTTCCCGTTGATGCGGAAAGTTATGGACATACGGCATGACGGCGTTTGGCATCGGCAACGACCGACTTAACCGGCTAAGTGACTACCCCTTTACCCGTCTGGCCCGGCTGCTCGGCGGGGTTTTAGCGGTGCCCGGTGTCGAGCCGTTATCGCTGGCGCTGGGCGAGCCACAGCACCCGCCGCCGGTGCTCATTGACGCGACGCTCCGCGCCAACGCCCATTTGTGGGGCAAGTACCCGCCGGTAAACGGAACTGCGGAGTTTCGAGCCGCTGCTGGCGGCTGGCTCAATCGCCGTTACGGGCTGCCGCATGGCCTGCTTGACCCCGAAGTTTCGCTACTGCCGGTGGCCGGCACCCGCGAGGCACTCTTCCTTACTGCGCTGCTGACGGTGCCCGAACGAAAGAACGGCAGGCCCCCCCTGGTGTTACTGCCCAATCCGTTCTACGCCGTTTATGAAGGGGCGGGACTGCTGGCCGGGGCCGAAACAAAGTTTCTCCCCGCCTGCAGCGCTACCGGCTTTCTCCCCGATCTTGAGGCGTTACCCCCGGAGGATTTGGCGCGCACCGCCCTGTTTTACTTGTGCTCTCCCGGCAATCCCCAAGGAGCTGCGGCCGACGCCGGGTATTTTGCGCGGGCGCTTACCCTGGCGCGTCAGTATGGCTTCGTACTGGCAGTCGACGAGTGCTACTCTGAAATTTATACCGACAAGCCGCCGGTTGGTGCGCTCCAAATCGCGGCTGCGTTAGGTGGTGTTTCTGGGATTGGGACCGGAATGACGTGGTCCAACCTGCTGGTTTTCCACTCGCTATCGAAACGATCAAATGCTGCCGGATTACGCTCCGGGTTCGTGGCCGGGGATCCTGAATTGATTGCCCTCTTTTCACGGCTGCGTAGCTATGCCAATGCCGGCACACCATTGCCTGTATTGGCGGCGGCGGCGGCGCTTTGGAACGATGAAACGCATGTCGAAACGAATCGGATGCAATACCGTGCCAAGTTTGCGGCAGCATCGGCGGTTTTCGGCGATCGTTTCGGTTTCTACCGCCCGGATGGTGGCTTCTTTCTCTGGCTCGATGTCGGCTGCGGCGAGGAAGCCTGCCTGCGATTATGGAAAGAGGCGGCGGTAAGAGTGCTGCCCGGCACCTACCTCAGCCACAGCGGTCCCGATGGACGAGACCCCGGTTACGCCTACATTCGGGTTGCGCTTGTTCACGATACCGAAATGATCACCGAGGCATGTGCCCGGATGTCCCGCGTTCTGTAAACAATCTTTAGTTCTATTATCAGTCATTCCGCCAACGAATTGAATAGATATTCAGTCATGCCTCAAATGGTGCCACCCGCAACGAGCGGTGAAATGGCGATAGAACAGGAAACACTTCACGCCTCCGGTCGGCCCACCGGCCAGCGAACTGGAAGCCGCAGCGAACGCGCACGGCTGCTTTCGCTCGCCTTCATCAGGCTTCTCAAACAAAAAATCGCCGAACTTAGCGGTCTTGCCTTGGTCGTGGCGGGAGGGCTGCTTGGTGCCTCGCTTACCTCATATTTTCCTGGCGACACCTCATGGAACACCATCAGGGGGATAACCGGGGGGGGGATAACCGGAGGAAGTGGCGCGGCCTATAATCTGCTGGGGGCACCGGGGGCCTATGTTTCAGATATAGTCTTGCAAGCCGTGGGGCTCGCCGGCTTCCTGGCGGTGGTGGCTTTCACTGTCTGGGGCATCCGCATCGCCTTACAGTTTGGACTGCCTCGGCCGATTTGGCGACTGTTTCAACTGATCCTGGCCGGACTACTGGCTGCGGTGGCGCTCGCGGCGATACGGCCAATCCGGGTACCTGGGCTTTTTCGTGAAGATTCGGGAGGTAGCATCGGCCGACTTTTACTCGAACGAATCACGGCTTCCTGGCCAACAGCGGCACAGCCTGTCGCCATACTTTGCGGCATTTCCGCCGCGCTGGTTTTTGCCAGCTGCCTGGGCGTACCGGTGGCTCGTCACTTACGTTTGCTTCCCTTACTCCGATCGCTCGGCCTGAGGTTGACCCGCGTTTTGCCGGCGGTGGGACTAATGCGGTGTCTCGGCCGCGTCGGGTCGGACCAGATCAGGTCAGAGGTCGCCCCGGATCAAGTAACCAAGCGGGAGGCCTACCGGGAGCCGAACTTAATCCCGCCCCAACCCGCCAACTTACAATCCGCCCCCCACCCATCGCCCACCAACCAATCATCCACCCCCCACATGTCGCCCGCCCCCTCATCACCCACCCAGTCTTCATTGGAAGGCCGGTCCCAGGAATTTGGTCCTCAAGCGGGCGGTCCTTCAACCATAGCGCGGGCGGGCGAGTCCCACCGTCCCCGTTCGCTTGATGCCCAGGCCCGGCGTCCCGAAGGTTCGCCCTATGAACTACCCCCAGTTGACCTACTGCGCTCACCTCCATCGGGCGCGCTCAGCACTCAACTTACCGAAGCCGACATGGCCCAACACGCCGAAAAGCTCATCAACGTTCTTGGCGATTTTGGTGTCCGGGGCGTAATCCAATCATATCGGCCCGGCCCGGTAGTCACCCTTTACGAGCTGGAACCAGCGCCCGGAACCAAGTCGTCTCGGGTGATCGGCTTGGCCGACGATATCGCCCGCTCGATGTGTGCAGTTTCGGTACGAGTAGCAGTGGTGCCCGGCCGCAATGTTATCGGCATCGAACTACCTAATCCGAAACGCGAGACCGTATGGCTGCGTGAAATGCTGGAGGCGGATGCCTATAGCCGATCAACGGCTCGGCTGGCCCTGGTGCTGGGCAAGGACATCGGCGGCGCGCCCATTATCACCGATCTGGCCCGGATGCCGCACTTGCTGATTGCCGGCACTACCGGCTCTGGTAAGTCGGTGGGCATCAACACTATGATTCTTTCGCTGCTCTACCGTATGCCGCCGGATACCTGCAAGTTCATCATGGTCGACCCCAAGATGCTGGAATTATCGGTCTACGATGGCATTCCGCATCTGCTTGCCCCGGTCGTGACCGATCCCAAACGCGCGGTGGTTGCGCTTAAATGGGCGGTGCGTGAAATGGAAAACCGCTACCGCGCCATGTCCAAACTTGGTGTGCGCAACATCGAAGGCTTTAACGCCCGCCTGCGTGAGGCACGAGAAGGCGGCAACGCTCTCAGCCGACGGCTCCAGGTTGGATTTGATCCAGATACCGACAAGCCGTTGTTTGAGGAACAGGCAATCGACCAAACCGAACTGCCCTATATCGTCGTGGTAGTGGACGAAATGGCCGATCTGATGCTGGTCGCGGGCAAGGACATCGAGGCGACGATCCAGCGCTTGGCCCAGATGGCCCGAGCCGCCGGCATCCATTTGATCATGGCCACCCAGCGGCCATCGGTGGATGTGATCACCGGCACCATCAAAGCCAACTTCCCGACAAGAATAAGCTTCCAAGTCACCTCCAAGATCGATAGCCGGACCATACTTGGCGAACAGGGGGCAGAACAGCTGTTAGGCCAGGGCGATATGCTTTACATGGCCGGCGGCGGGCGCATTACTCGCGTCCACGGCCCGTTCGTCGCCGACGAGGAGGTGGAAACCATCGTCCGCTTCCTCAAGGCCCAGGGCGAACCAACCTATATCGATGCCGTAACCGAGGAAATCGACGAGGACGGTGAAGCAGAGGACAGCGGGACGGCGGCCGGGGCGACAGCTGGAACTGCCGCCGCAGGCTCCGAGGACGAACTCTACGACAAGGCGGTGGCGCTGGTCTGTCGCGAGCGCAAAGCCTCCACCAGTTTCGTTCAGCGTTACCTGCGAATCGGCTACAACAGTGCGGCCCGACTGATTGAGCGCATGGAGCAGGAGGGCGTAATCGGCAAGGCCAATCATGCCGGCAAGCGCGAGGTACTGGCGCGACAACTCAGCGAAGATGAAACGCCATGAACCAAGATCTTCGACCGGCCAATTATAGGAACCTAAAGGCCATGTGCAAACAAAGGGGGTTTGTCGCCTTAATCCTGGCGGTAACGATCATGGCAGTCATGATAGTCATGGTAGACATGGCATTGCCGGCCCAAGCGGAGGTAACGGCGGCAAAGCTTTCTCAATCCGAACTTGCCGACATCGAACGGGTCGAGCACGCCCTCAACCAAATCAAGACGCTCCAGGCCAAATTCCTTCAAGTCGCCGATAATGGCCGTCACTCCGCCGGTACATTCTCGATGTGGCGGCCCGGCCGAATGCGTCTCAACTATGATCCGCCGATCAAGGACTATATCGTAGCTGATGGCTGGTTTATCTTTTTCTGGGACGGCGAGTTGCAGCAGCAATCGAGTCAACCGATCGACGCCAGCCTTGCCGATTTCTTCCTGCGCGAGACCATCAAGCTATCGGGCGATGTAACTGTGACCCGCTTCTCCCACCAGTTCGGGGTGATTGAGGTCGCAATCGTCCAAACGACCGACGCAGGACAGGGCGAGCTTACCATGGTTTTTGAGGACAAGCCGCTGCAACTGCGCGCATGGCGGGTGCTTGATGCTCAGGGACTGACCACTACCGTCACGCTATCCGACGTGCGCACCGGCATGAAGTTCAGCGATGACCTATTCTTGTTTCGCGACCCAACCATTGGCAGGCCGTCAAAGCGCTAAAAACTCTACAGCCGAGGAGTGAGGTGTTCATGGGTGACGGCGGCTTGGCGTCCGGGATCATCCAGACCCGGCATCGCGCAGAAAGCTTGGCGTCGCGTCTGCCGCCATTACTGGTGGCGGCACACCGGGTGGCGGCATCAATCTGCCAGGGTGGGCACGGACGGCGCCGGGTCGGTCGGGGCGAAACATTCTGGCAATTCCGCCGCTATCAGTGTGGGGACAGCGCCGCCGCCATAGACTGGCGCCAATCTGCAAAGTTCCAGTCCCTGTTCGTGCGCGAAACCGAATGGGCTGCGGCCCAAAGCCTTTGGCTATGGTGCGACCGTTCGGCCTCAATGGACTACCGCTCCAATGGGGTCACGGCCAGCAAGCGCGAACACGCCGAGTTGCTGGTGCTGGCCCTCGCCGTGTTGCTGGTACGCAGCGGAGAGCGGGTTAACTCGCTCCGGCATGGGGCTGATCCTGGCTACGGCCGACAGGTGCTAAACCATCTTGCTGAGGTATTCACCGCACCCGTTCCTTGCGGCGAACGCGTGCTTAACCTGCCTCCGGTCGTACCAATGCCGCGCCATGCCCAGGTTGTTATGGTCGGGGACCTGCTGTCGCCACTCGACGAGATTCAGGCTATCGTCACGCGCATGGCTGCAAAAGGAGTGCGCGGGCATCTACTCCAGGTACTTGATCCAGCCGAGGAGACCTTGCCCTTTTCCGGCCGGGTGACCTTTGCTGGGTTGGAGGGGGAGAAGCCCCTGCTGGTGCCTCGTGTTGAATCCTTACGCGCCGCCTACCGTGATCGCCTGGCACACCATCGCAACGGCTTGGCCGCCTTGTCCCGCACCGCCGGTTGGACCTTTGCCAGCCATCGCACCGACCGGCCGCCTCAGACCGCCCTGCTGGCGCTATTTGCAGCGCTTGGGCTTGAGCCGGGAAAAACTGCATTCACTGGCGCTTCATGATATCTCTATATTTATTAAGCTAATTGGCGGAGGTTTGGAGATGCGCAGCGGCCTCAATTTGGCACAGTTTCGTGAAGTGGCCCTGGTGGGCGGCCCGGTTCTGGTCGTGGTGCTGACAGCCTTCTGGATCGCTTCGCATTACATAGCACCGCCGGCACCCAGGGAACTGGCTATTGCCGCTGCGTCCAAGGGCAGCCCTTATTACGAGGCGGCCGAGCGCTATCGTGCCATTCTCGCCGAAAGCGGCGTAACCCTGAAAGTAGTCGAGACCAAAGGCTCGCTGGAAAACCTCGGTCTGGTCATCGACTCGGGCAGCAAAGTCGACGTGGCCTTCCTCCAGGGCGGCCTCGCCAACGGCAAAACCGCGCCTGAATTGCGCTCGCTTGGTCGCGTTTTTGATGAACCAGTATGGATTTTCACCCGTGCCGGCATGAAGCCGGAGCGACTGACCGATCTTGTCGGCAACCGCGTATTGATTGGTCCCGCCGGCAGTGCGACGGCGGCGCTGGCGACGCGCCTGCTCACGGCAAGCGGTGTCACCGGCGATACGGCAACGCTCGTGAATAAGGAACTACCTGATTATCCCGAAGCTTTGCGTGTGGGCGGCGCAGATGCCGGTATACTGGTACTAGCCCCAGAGGCGCGGACGATAAAAAAGTTGCTAAGCAGCCCCGATGTTAGCCTGATGAGCGTGGCCCAGGCCGATGCGTATGTGCAACGTTTCCCCTTCCTGAAGCGGCTGGAGCTTAAGCGTGGCGTCGTCGACTTTGCCCGTGATGTGCCGCCAGCCGACACCTTGATTCTAGCCACCACTACCGCCCTTGTCGTGCGTCAAGACCTGCATCCGGCGCTGACCAGCCTGCTCACCCAGGCCGCCATTCGAGTCCATGGCCTGCCGGTGCTCAATGCCGATGGCGAGGCCGGGCTATTCCAGCGGGCCGGTGCCTTTCCTGTGGCCGATGACCAAGAATTCCCGCTCTCGCCGGACGCGGTCAGAGTTTACAAGACGGGGCCTTCCTTCCTCAACCGATACCTACCGTTCTGGCTCGCAACCTCGCTGGACCGGCTCACGGTGTTACTGCTGCCGTTGATCGGCATATTGTTGCCCGCCTTCCGCTTAGCTCCGACCTTGTACGCATGGCGGGTGCGGTCGCGGATCGTCTATTGGTACAATGAGCTAATGACGGTCGAAGCGCAGCTTGGCACAAGCTCTGGTCCAGGCGAAATCGCCACCATGATCATGGAAATCGATCGCATTGAAAAGGCGGTCAATCGTATGCCGGTTCC
>SESH01010387.1_pt1 | contig 33383 bp, 55 predicted proteins | sample 3171561 | NCBI WGS metagenome assembly SESH01 (sample SAMN10866947, study PRJNA518727) | freshwater metagenome | biome: subpolar coniferous forest; feature: holomictic lake; material: water; isolation source: holomictic Lake 442 2011 16.5 m and 2014 13 m | place: Canada: near Kenora, Ontario
GTGTCGGTACCCCAGCGGCACCGCCTTCACCCCCACCACTTCCGCATTCCCCAACCCCGGTCTACAAATCGACGGTGGGCATGGACCGGGCGTGGATGTGAACGTGGGCAACATACTTCTGGACGTACTCACCAACACCGACTACGGCGCAAACTTCCCAGCCGCGCAAATCGGACAAGCCTCTTTCTCCAACTTCATTTCATACTGCACCGCAGCGAATTTGCTCGCTTCCCCCGCGTACACTACCCAAAGACCCGCGAGCGACATCGCCACGGAGCTGCTACAGATAGGTCTGTCCGCGCCTGTATGGTCTGAAGGCGTGCTGAAGGTGATTCCCTTCGCAGACGCGACAGTGGGTGCCTATGTCCCCAACACCACCATCAACTACGCGCTGACCGATGACGATTTTATCCCAGCCGAAGGCGACCCTCCTGTCGTGGTGACGCGCAAACGTCAGGCGGATGCATTCAATGGCGTTCAAATCACCTGTGTAGACCGCTCCAACAACTTCAACGCAGCCACCGTAGAAGCCAAGGAGCAGTCCAACATAGACCTGTATGGCTTGCGGCCGATGTCGCCCCTGACGCTCAACCCCATCTGTAATTTGGCCATTGCGCGGACGGTGGTCCAAGGCATCCTCACTCGTGTATTGTACTTCCGCAACGAGTACAACTTCACGGTGGGCTGGAAATACTCCCGTCTGGAGCCAATGGACTTGGTGAGTCTCACCGACTCCGGTTTGGGCTTGAACGCGGCCAATGTACGCATCTTGACCGTGGAAGAGGACAGCAACGGGCACCTGTCGATGACCGCAGAAGACTTCAACGGCGGCGTGACCAACCCGGCCACTTACTCCACGCAGTCGAATACGGGGTACATCGTCAATGCGGACGTGGCGCCCGGCAACGCGAACACCCCGGTCATATTCCAGCCTCCTTCTTCCATCAGCGGCGGGGTGGAGCAGATATGGCTCGGCACTTCGGGCGGCACGGATTGGGGTGGGTGCGAAGTGTGGGGTTCCAGCGACGGTACCACGTACAGCAAGCTGGGTACCATCACCGCCCCGGCGCGTCACGGCACCCTGACCTCCACGCTGGCCGCGCCTACCGCCAACCCCGACGTTACGAACACTCTCGCTGTCGACCTGACCACTTCAGCTGGAGCGCTGGTATCAGTACCCAACGCGCAGGCGGACGCATTCGAGACGTTGTCCTACGTTGATGGAGAGTTGATATCGTATGCCACGGCCAGCCTGACTTCGGCGTACCACTACAACTGCACCTATCTGCGGCGCGGTGGGTACGGTTCCGTCATGGCCTCCCATCTTTCCGGTACTAAGTTCCTGCGTCTGGACGATGCCGTGGGTAAGGTGGACACCAACCCGGCTTGGGTCGGCACAACCATATTCCTCAAGCTGCGGAGCTTCAACAAGCAGGGCAACGCGCTACAGAGCCTCGCGAGCGTGAGCGCCATCAACTATACCGTGGCGCAGTTCCTGACCGTCGCTGAATCAGAAGCAGTCCTTTATTCACAAGTCTTTGGAGGTTGAACCATGAGCACCTATTCCCGTCTGTTACTTTCCGGCTCCACCAGCGGCAGGAACATACCCGTGGCCGCGACAGCCACGCCCGGTACGCTAATCCACACGGCGGTTGCCGGCGCTGCCGCGTTCGACGAGCTGTACCTATGGTGCGCGAACGTCACCAACGCTCCGGCCACGCTGACGCTGGAATGGGGCGGCGTGACTGACCCCGGCGACCATATGGTCAAGAGTTACACCATCCCTGCCAATTCTGGACCGTACCCCATTGCAGTAGGGCAGGTGCTGAATGGCGGTCTTGTCTGCCGTGCGTTCTCCAGCGTCGCCAGCGCCCTTAACATCAGCGGCTACGTCAACCGGATTCTCTAATCATGGCCGGACACAGCCCACCGTACCAGCGCGCAGAAGGCGACCTTGCCGGGCAGCTTCCGTTTCTGGAGCTGTCTGCGCAGGGTATTTTGCGTTCGCGTATATTCGGCAGTCGTGGCCAGAGCACCCCACCCCCTGTGGAAGTGGTGGACGCGGCCAGTATGCTCGCTTCTCAGATATTCGGCAGCCACACCAAAGCACCGTTGTCCCCCATACTGTCTTCGTACTTCAACGCTCTGGGGGCGGACGTCGCGCTCAACAACACAGCCACTTTCTTCGATGGACCGAAGGTAACGCAGGGGGTGGGGGGTGTATGGTTTGTGACAGGGCACGTGACCATAACGGACACGGTCAACAACACGAACTTCTATTTGCGTCTATGGGATGGCACCACCGTTATTGCTTCCGCCAAGGACTACATAGCGGGCAACGCGGGTAACGACACCACCGTGATTTCCCTCTCCGGTATCGCTATATCGCCAGTAGGTGATTTGCGCATATCGGTAAGAGACCTTGGCGCCACCACTGGAAAGATTCTATTCAACAGTACAGGCGATTCAAAAGATTCCTGCATCACCGCCCTGCGTATCGGCTAACCATCACCACAAGGACTGTATAAATGCCCGGCGCCAACATACAACCCCCCAGTCCCGAAGAAGTCAGTTACCTCAAGATGGCCGCGCAGTACCTCAGCGGTGCCGCGCTATTCCTCATCGGTGTAGTGTACAAAAAGCATGATGTTGAAATAGCGGAGATGAAATATGGGCAGAAGACTTTGTGGGATGCAGTGTCTGAGAAAGTAGACCGCGCAGACTATCGCGAAGACATAGCCAAGGTGGTGGACAAGATTGACAAACACGCCGCAGACTCTCAGCTTAAATTCGACAAGGTGATGTCGGCCATCCACCAGTACAACCTCAGCACTATGTCGGAGCTAGGTAAAAAGCAGGACAAGCACTAATGAACGCCACCGCCGAGTTTATCACAAGCCACCGCATAGGTATGTTGATTGTGTTGGTTATTGGCAGCTGGCTCGTGCTCCGTTCTATGCTGGCCGCGTCGCGCGAAACGAGCAACACGTTTGACCTGCTAGACCTCTTGATGGATGATGGACGCGCCTCTCGCAGCGGGATAGTATTCATGGTTGCCTTCGCCTTTTCTGTCTGGCTTATGGTCGACCTTGAAATACACAACAAGATGGACATAGCGTACTTCGCTGCCTTCAACGCTACGTGGGTGGCGCCTATCATGGCGCGCATCATCATGGGTAGCGTTACCACCCATCCACCCCCAGCAACCGGAGAAGAAAAATGAACATGCTCTTGCAGCGCCTGCGCTACGAAAACGACGGCATCTTTAGCCTGCTTATGCAGGACAACAAGACGGTCGAAAAACCGTTCAGCATCTGCGAGCATGCATACCCAAGCGGCGTCGCGGAATATACGTGGTTGCCGAAGGTGCTGCCGGGCGAGTACTGCTGCGTGCGCGGGAAGCACCGCCTTCATGGCATGACGGAGGACTTCGAAACCTTCGAAATCACCGACGTGCTTGGCCACTCCGGCATTTTGCTCCACTGGGGTAACTGGAACGAAGACAGCCAAGGATGCCTGCTGGTCGGTGACGCCTTCGCCAAGGCTGAGCACGACGGTATGAAGGGCGTCGACCTAGTGACCAACAGCCGCGCAGCCTTCAAGCGCTTCATGGACCTTCAGCTAGGGGTGTCGACCTTCCAGCTGACGGTGAGAGCATGACACGCCTTGAGATGTACCTGATTGCGCTGCTGGTTCTCGGGCTGGCTCTAGGCGGCGCGTATTTCTACGGGCGGCACGACGGTCAAAAGCTTGAACGAGAACGCACCGAGAGCGCAAATCTCGCAGCGAGGACGCAAGAAATGGCCGACCTAAAGTCAGCGGTTGCGGGCGGGGCAAAATTGGCAGAGGACACGTTAAAAGCAGTCTCCGGCCTTCGGGTGGTCAATCGTGTCATAAACAACGAGGTGCAACGTGAAATACAGAACAACGTGGTGTACGCTTCTGAGTGTTTTGCTCCTGACGGCAGGCTGCTCTGGAATGCCGCAAACCGGGGCGCAGTGCCAATTCGTCCCAGCCCAGTCCTCCCTGCTCCAGCTGTGCCCGGTACCCCCAGCGCCGGAAGTCCCAAATAGTCAGGGCGGTACCCTGCTGACCAACCACGTGGAGGCCATGGGAGCCTATCACGAGTGCGCTAAGACGCACGAAGGTCTGGTGGCGTGGCATACGGCCACTGCTGCCCGGTGCACCGCCAAATAGAACACCCCCGCAGCCCGGTTCGCGCCCAGACAGGTTTTCCTCCTTTACTGTCTGGGCGTCTTTTTTATGCGTGGTGGACTATTGGCTTCGCCGGGTTGCCGACTACCGTGGTGTTGTCCGGTACGTCCTTGACCACCACAGCCCCCATACCGACCACGGCATTCTCGCCGATGCGTATGCGCTCGCGTATCATGGCTCCGGTACCGATGTAAGCGCCAGATTCGATAGTGCACCCACCATTCACCTTCGCCCCCGGCGCCAAGGTGACGAAGTCGCCCACCAAGCAGTCGTGCGCCACGTAGCTGTAGATGTTCGCGTGGAAGTGCCCGCCTATCTTCACGTTGGGGTGGATGGAGGCGAAGGCGCAAACGATTGCCCCACCCGCCATTTGCGACGTTTCCCTCGACAGCAGAGAAGCCAGCGGCGAAAACACGTAGCCGGGGAACAGCTCCGCGCCTTTGCTCAGGCGGCGTACAATGTCTTGCCGCGCAGCCGGGTTGCCCACAGCCACCACGTACGCAGAACGACCTTCGCTCACAAACTGAATGGTGGACATGACGTCTATCTCGTTGATAGTGGCGTCGGCCGGGGTGTCTTCCACGTACACCAGCTCCCAATTGGTGGGCATGCGCACCCGTATGTCTTGCGCTATGGGCATGACCTCGCGCCCGAAGCCCCCGGTACCGAATATGCCGAACTTCTTCATGCGCCCTCCACTTGATTGACCGCCATCGTCAGCGCTGTACAGACTTCAATGACGTCCTGCTCGGTGAGGAACAGGTGATACGGCAGACCCAGCAGGCGCTCGGACAAGTGCTCCGTGATGGGTAGCTCTATCGGCTCGCCGCGTACGGACACCATGGGGTGATGGTGCATCAGCGGATAGTACCAGCGGCGCGTCTCGATACCCTTGGCGGTCATGATGGCGCGCACTTCCTCTACCCGGTTGGTGGGTAGTTTTACCGACAGTATCGGATACGCCCCCGGTGGGCGCTTCTGCTTGACGAAAATCAGCGGTAGATGGCGCTCGTACCAGTGGTGCAGGCGTACCCAAGGCTCGTATTCCCAGATGGCCAGAGAAGCCAGCGCGACAGCAGCCGCGTACTCGCTCAACTTGGCGTTGGTACCCCATTGTTGGCTGGTGCGACCGTTGTGGGGAAAGCCGAAGTTGGTTTCGCGGCGCAGCTGCTCGGCAAGCTTTTGGTCGTGGGTGACGATGTACCCACCCTCGCCGCAGCCGAATGCCTTCGTAGCGTGCATGCTGAATACAGCCATCTGGTGGCGCTTGACCACCTGCTCGCCGAACGCAGCCGCTGCGTCCACGAAGAAGCCGTCCACAGGCACCCCAAAGCCCGACACGGAGTCGGCGGTCCAGTTGTCCTTATCCACTTCCGCCCACTTGACCGTCAAGCCTTCGCGCTCTGCCGCCATGATGGTGGCGGGGAAGGTCATCGCCGGCAGGGATATGTATTTGCGACCGCTGCGGCGCAGGTGCCGGTACATAAGCTCCAGACCCGCCGTACAGGAAGCCACGGTCACCACATGGGCTTGGTACTTGTATTCCAGCTTCTGGCGTAGCTCAATCTCGAGCTGGCCGAAGTTGGAGTACCAACGGGCTTCGTCGATGCGGTGCAGGTAGGGTAACAGGTGTTCCGCCAGAGGCATGCGCGGCACTAGGACGTTTATCATGTGTTTTCTCCTTCTTCCTTGGGGGGTTGGAACGTCTTCAAAACTCCCGGCCAGAGGCCAGGCACCACGATGGCTTTGACGCTGCGACACACAGGGCACTGAGTCAGGCGTTGGATAGGCCGCAGGTGCCCGGTCTTGCGGTTCACTTCCATGCACCAAGGACATGGGTGCATAGCGACGGTAGAAAGTGGCAGTTCGTACTCGGGGTGGCCGAATATTGCCAAGAACATTATCTTAGGGCGCATCATTCGCAGACTCCCCCGGCTCGAGCGCTACATCCATGCCGGCCTTGCGCAGTATGTCCGCCACCATAAGACGAGACACGGGCTGCTCGGCATTGTACGTTTCGTAGAGGTACTGGAGCAGCGCCCCGTACGGCAGACCCACGTTGACGGAAATGCCGTACAGGACGGTCTCCATCTGCGCCAGCTTCACGCGTACGGTGTGCCAGTCCTGCGACGTGAGTGCGTTGGACAGCTCGTTGAGCGCCGTGGTCATGAGTTCCTTGGCAGCTTCGCCGAAGTGGATGAACTCAGGCCGGGCACCAAATTGCGCCGCTGTGCCGGCCACCACGAGATTACAGTCCACGAGACCGCAGGCGAAGCCTATGACGTCGCCCTCTACAAACCCCACGCGCAGGAATTTGGTCACCTGCTCGCGGAGTACCCGCTGCTTGGACGTTAGCTCGAATCGGTCAAGGTGCTTAGTCGGCTGCTCCCGCACCAAGCTGCCCGTACGTTTCATTTGCTCTACCACCATACCTATTTCCAGCTCCATTATGCTCTCCTGTTGTATTCGTAGTGGGGGATGACGCGCTTCTTTTCTTGCTGCTCTGCCTTGATGTCTTCGTGGTGGGTGTAGATATATAGAAACGCAGAGAGGTATGCATCCTCCGCTACAGTGGGGTCTGGTTCGAAAAACAGCTTTTCCAAGTCCACTGCTTCCAGCGCCTGAGAGCAACGGCGGCGCATCAGCGGTTGGGTGGCGAAATCCACGGCGCGTTGTATGTAGATGTCCTCTGTGGCGGTGACGCAGCCCAGATACGGCGCATGACGGAGTATTTGCTCGTCGCTCCTCGAGTGGGGCTGGTCGCCGCGCAGCATCACGGTGGGTAGGTCGCACCAGAGGTAGTCCAGTGTCGTATTGGTTCCGCCGAACGGGTACGGGCAGAGTGCTAGGTCGCAGGCGTACAGATGCTCCATGTAGGGAATGTATTCCACCCTGTCGTGCACGACGCAGTTGGGGAACACCGCCCGCAGCTGCTTCTTCGCCAGAAAGTGACCCAAACCCAGCAGAGAAGGGAAGAAATTAAACCGCACCGCCTGTGTGTGCTCCTCCAGACAGCGCCTTGCTATCTCCTTGAGCATCTTTAGGTAGGGATAGTTGAGTTTCAGCACCATACCGGCTACAGCGATGTCGATAACTCGGCCGTCGTTGGTCGCCCATTTTGCGTCGTGGTACATGCGCGAAGGTAGGTCAGGTCTGCGCTCGAATACCATTGCCCCGTTGGGAGTGGTGAGTACGGTCTCGCTGAATACCGTCGCGTCCTTCACCACTATGTCCTCGGCTATGACGTAGTCCATTGCGGGCGACTCGCTCGTGGCCGGGTGCCCTAGCGTCATCACCTGAATGGGTGCGAGTCGCACGCAGGACAACGCTACCCACTGCATCGCCATACCAAGTGAGGGGTAGTACAAAATATCAGGCTTGACCCGGTCGACAGCTTCTACGATGTCCGAGAACACAAGCTGACCGGGCGGCAGGGGTACTAGGTCATCAAAAAGCAGTCTCGAGGTGTCGTCTACCGCTGCGGTACGGGCGCAGGCCACTAGGCGGAACTTCTTGCGCAGCTGTCGCAGGATGGGCGCGTAGCACCTGTACATGGCGTGGAACGACCCGAAGTTTTCCAACGGTACCATAATGGTAGGTCGACCCGGCGTACGCGAGCGACGCTCTTCCAGCTCTTCCGCCGTGGGCAGCTCTAACGCTGCGCCCAACGTACGGGCGAACAGGTTGGCGATAACGCGCTTGACCGCGTGCTTGTCCGGGCGTACGCAATAGCTGGCGTTCATGTAGGCGTCGGACAACGGCGGCACCGCCACGTCCGGTACCTTATCCAGCCCGGCGAAATAACGCCCCATGCCGATGATTGACTCCCGACGAGCGTGGGACTTTTCGGTCAGCACCACGGCGTGCGCCTGATGCGCTGCCCACAAAGGTAGGAACATCTTGGCCAGCTGGGGTGCTCGGCCATACAGCTCCTCGCTGTTGATTTCTATGCTGGAGTTGAGACCATGGAGGATAAGCCACTTGGCCAAGTTTTCCGTGGAGTACGTCAGCTTGGCCGGGTCTTGCTCAGTGGGCTGGTCTGACAAGATGCGCGCCACATAGTCAGAAGAGCCGAAGCACCCCACTTCGTATATGGCGTCCAGCAAGGCGTGCTCAATCAGCAGCTTGGCGTACCCCTCGTCGGAAACTGTGAAGCGTGGGTCTGCGAACAGCGAGGTTATGGCGGCAGACAGACGGCCATAGTAGCCTTCACGAGTGACGTCGCCCTCACGAGGCATCCCCACAAATTCAGAGCCTACCCGCAGGCGGCGGAGCAGCTCCATCAGCGCCTCCGAAGCTTCGTCGTACCGTCGGCGGTACACCAACGATTCAAATCGCTCCAGTTGGATATGCTCAAGGTTGAACTTGGGCGGGGCAGTGAGCTTCATTTGGCGGCTTTCTTTTCGCGTACAGGCGGGTACAACACCACCCAATTGCTAGGTCGGTCCAGCATCCACACCGGCAGGCACCCCATGAGGTTGCTACCTTCGGGTTGTAGGCAGATGACCCTGCCGTCCTCGCTGTAGTGCTCCGACAGCGGCTTGGGGTGTATCTTCGCGTGGACGATGGGGGCGCTTATGGCCGCGTCGCCTTGGGTCGGCTTCGTTGGCGCTAGGGCGTATCGCAACGACAGGAAGATTGCCAGACCCCATCCGATTACACCAAGAACGGTGAGGGTGGTCTGATAGGCGGAAACACGTACGGGCTTGATTGAGGTCATTTCAGGACTCCTTCAAAAGTGGTCTAGCGGGTTCACTTAAAATGCGCGAGGATTGCTTCAGGCCAATCTTCCGCAGGTTTTCCGAGAACGGGTTGAGCCACCCTGCACGGAAGACTAGCCTTTTGCAACCTCGGTGTTCCTAACCTTGGTCGACGTATCCGTGGGGCTTCGGCTCTGCGTCCGCCGGGTCGCCCCGGCCTAGCGTGACCAACCTGACCACTTCGTCGTGTACCAGAAGCAAATAGCCGTACAGGTCAATCAAATCCTCCAGCGCCCCGCAGCCTCGCAGAAGGCGGTTGAAGCGCAGCCAGTCGCCTGAGTCCGATTCTTGCGACAGCATATTGGCGATTCTGTCCCACTTGCGCGCCAGCATCATGAACGCCCCGACGCCACCGCGCGACTTCCAGCTGTCGCCGTACGTCTTGCCCTTGCTCTCGACCAACCATACCGTCGACCGGGCGGTAATCGACACGTAGGGGTACTCTGCGTTGGTGTCTGGAATCTTGGCGGCGGTGGCGAGCGCCAACACTACCCGGCGCACCCGTAGCAGAAGCTTGAGGTTGCAGGTGTCGGGTTGGAGGCAGTATTTGAACACGTCCCACCCGTTTAGCTCGATAAAGCCTTCCATGACGCGCCAGTCTTCGCGCAGCTTCAGGTATTGTTCGATGCCGGGTTGGACTTCCAGCTCAAACTGCGCGGGTGTTACGTCTTCCTGCGCCAGCTCGTTCATCCGTTGATAGTTTGCGGTCGCTACTCTCATTGCGTTTTCTCCCATTCAGTAACTAAGTGTCTAAGAAGGAACACGGCTCTGCCCCCGCTGTGGGTGGTGATTTCTTGCTCGCCCATGGAGCATATGTAGCGGCGGTATCGGTCGAACGTGACCGACAAATGCTGGTTCCCCATCTGGCACTCACGAAGGCAATACGTCATACCCGCTAGGTTGTCCGCCAACTTGAGGGTGAAGGTTTCTTCCTCTGTAAGCGTCACCAAGAATCCTAGGTTGTCCAGTTCTTGGTCTTCAGCCTCGGCCAGCGCTGAGGTACCCAGCAGCTTCTTCGTGGGTGAGGGAATGTCGCCAAACTTCCATTCCGGTATGTCGTGCGCCAGCGCCGCAAGCAACAGGTTTTTGGAACAGTCGGGTACCAACAGGCGGCACAGCCACGCCACGTAGTAGGAATGCTCGGCCACGTTCTCGCGCAGCAGGGTGGGCTTGGCGTGGTACCGGGTCACCAACCCCCCGGCGCACACAGCCTCGAGCTGCGCGGTGAGCTTCTGCCACGTAGTTAGTGCCGGGCGCTCCACTACCTTCTCCTGTACGGCGCTCAAGCTTGCCCCGCCTTCTTCTCGGTACGTTTGGCGTCTCGGCGCGTCACCCACTCCCCACACGCGGTCGCCCAGTCCGAAGCACCGATATGGCGTAGTACAGACCAGCACGTCAGCGCGTTTTCCCTTTCCTTCCAAGCGATGTACATCGGCGCGACCACGGCGTTGAAAAATTCGCAAGCGTATTCCTTGTCGCCACCGGGGTCGCTCATGAAGCACTTTAGGTCGTCTTCCCAGTCCTCCATGGTTTCTCCGTGCTCGTGGTCCAGCAGCGGTCGCGCCCCTACCAAGCCTTGGCGGTACAGGTCGCGCACGTCCACGTTCGGTACCAGAGCGAACAGCGGGTTTTCCATGTAGACGTGTAGGTTGTTGCTCATCTGGCAATACTGGCCGACTGGTACGTCTATCCACGCGGCTAGGAATTGCTGTAGGAAGCTGAAGTGGACTGCGTTGGCGCCGTAGCACCCCCATACAGCGTCATTGGAACGGTTCACCACGGTCATGTTGAGACGTTTCCCGCGCAGGTCGAAATACACCTGAGTGTTACATGGAAGGTCTTTGCCGGGGTGGGCTAGGTCGTTCTGTACGTCCCACATAGTGAGTACGGCGCGACGGCTTTCCGGGTTCATGATGAGCTCGGTGGCGATGTCGGCAAGCTGGTCGCGCCCGAAGTGAAGACGCCAGCGGTGGCCGTACGCGGAATGGAGCGTCACACCATCGTCTGAATACTGCGACATGCCGGAGTTGAACTGCGCCACGAAGGCTACGTCGTTGCGGCCAGCGAGCATCCACAGCGCTTCAAAGAAGTGGAAGAACGGGTTGGCGTTGCGCTGATGGCTGAACAACACGCATTCTTCCGGCGAACGGTACACAGTCATCACTGGACCCGGCGCGACTAGCACTGGGCCGTTGCGGCTGTTTTCCTGTACGCCTGCTACATGAAGCCACCATAGACCATCACTCAGCGCTCCATTGACGTTGCGAGCGGTGATGATGTGGGGTGTTGTGTTACCGAGCTTAATTCCATATTCCATTTGTACCTCCCGTTGAGTGAAGCTGATATTGTACCACAATCCATTTACGAATTCAAATTCCGGCGTACAGTGACCTCGGACGCCCCTCGCCTAGCCGCACGCGCTCGTACTTGTCGAACTCGCACAGGCTATGCTCTACCTCGCGCATCTCTAGCTTGGGCAATCCGTCTGGCCAGCGCTTGCGCAGACCCGACAGCGCCATCTGCATTTCCACCAGCGCCGCGTACGGGCTGAGGTGGCTCTTGTAGGGTCGCCCGACTAGACGGTTCAGCCCCCGTACTGCCCCCGGTCCAGCGTATGCCCAGCTGAGTATGTCTGTGGCACCCTCGAGATAATGCGTCCAGCGCAGGTCGGTCACCACTTCGTACGCCATGAAGCCACCCCATCCATGATAGCGGGTCAGGGTCTTGTGCGCTTCCCGTAGGTCGAGACTTAGGTTGGGCGGTATATGGCTCCTGTCGCGCCACAATGGCGCCAGTACCCTGACCGCCGTGTAGTGGGGCTTGTCTTGGAAGCCCGAAGGGTCGCCTTGTATCGGTCCACGCAGCATGTACGCCCCGGTGTAGAGCTTGTCCCCACGGGCGGCGCGTTTCAGCATCGCCTCGCGCATTGCCAGCGGGTTCCACTTGTTGGGGGTGTGCGGCCATACCTGCTTGGCGGTCGGCGCAGCCATCAGCTCCATCAAGGTGTCCGGCCAGTTGATTTGCCGGGCGATGCAGAGCATGAACCAGAGTTGTGGGTGGTCGCGGAAGCGGCGGCGAATGTTCGCGTCTATCCACTCCGTGACGGTGTCCAGCTCCCGGTACACGTTGCAAAAGCGGTAGGTCTGGAGGATGGTGTCCTTGGTCCACGGCTTGGGGTCGCCCTTGGTCTTGCGCAGGTACACCTTGTGGCGCTCCATCATGTACTCGTACAGCGGCTTCGTGTTCATTTGGTCACCTTTATCCCGTAGAGCGCCAGCACGTCCTTCACTGCGTGGGTGTGGCGAATCCACGTAGTCTGCCGGTGAAACTCGTCGCGTATCTTGTCCACGTGGGTGGCTACGTTGGCGTGCTTCGTGGCGGTATTGAGAGGGTTCAGCGGCTTGTCGTTGCCCTTGAGGGCGCGGCGGCTCTTGACACGCACCAGACATACGTCCAGCGGCGTGTCGAGGAAAGCGAACGTCACCCGGTTGCCCCACTTCTCGGTTGCCCGGCCGATATTGCCATACGAGGACGACACGATAAGCCCCTCGAACAGCACGTGACCCTTGGCCTGATAGCGCTCGATGCGCTTGAATATCTCCTCATACGGATGCACCCCATCGCACCCGCCGCACTGGGTGTCGTAGCGCCCGACAATGAACAGAGGCTCGCCGTTGGGTAGCGCCATGCTGTAGCCTTCGGGTCGCCCCTTGGCGTCTAAGTCTACGCCCTTAAATGGGTAGCGCTTCATCAGGTCGAACACCACGGTACTCTTACCGCTGCCGCTGGTGCCGCGCAGTGATACAATCTTCCGGTCGGTGGCTTTCATTTTTTCCTCGTCTTGTTGATAATGACTTGTATCTGGTTGTCGGTCATCGGGCGCTTAAAGCCTTCCGGCGCGTACGCTATTGAGCCGGGGTAGACCATTAGCAGGCTATCCACCAATATCTCACCTTTCTCGGTGTATCCCCACATGGTGTCGCCACGCTTGGCATGGAGCGCTACTTCCTCGGGGGAACTGGCCAAGCTCTTGAGGCGTGTACACCCTGCCTCTGCGCCCAGAGCGATAACCTTGTCCAGCAACATGCTGGCGTGCCCGTTGCGCCTGAATTGCTCCGTTGTATAGTTCACGGCGAGGTTGAGGAATGGTCCATGTACGCCTGTCTTGCGCTTGCCGAAACGCGACACGTTCAGAGCGTAGACGTTCTGCCGGTCGCGGAGTACGAATAGCGTGTACCCGCGAAATACGTGCATGCGGACTTCCCCCAGCAGTGGGTGCTTGTCGCCTATCGAATTGACGAAGCGCTGCGCCGTGGGTACGTCGGTCGTTGAATCAATCAGCATATGGCCTCCAGAAATTGACGTGCGTGTAGTGCGGCGGTGACTGTTCCGTTCTTGCCGCCCCCGTTGCTGACCCATACCCCCGGTGCCGGGCTGGCCAGATAACCCCCCTTCATACCATCCACGAACGGTCGGCCACCGATAATGCTCTCTCCGCCCAAATTGAGGTTGGCGTGTAGGGTAGCGGGTAGCTTCGCACGAAGACGCCTCTCGGTTGATTCTCGGTGCAGAGAAGTGTAGTTCTTCTCCAGTATGGCGGTGCCGTCGCCGAACCAAATCATCTTGGGTGTGATTTGGAAGGTGATGGCCTGACGGTAGGGTGCCCAGACTTCGAAGGCGTTGTATGGTAACACCCCCGGAAACTTAATAGCGCAGCCGACCCTCGTGGTGATTGGGGGCATCTTTACCAGCTCATTCCCCCAACGCCCGGTGGCCACGTATATGTGCTTGGCCTTCACGAAGCCCCCGGCCTGAAGCTTCACCAGACCCGGCTGGACGGTCTGTACCGTGTCTGTGACGTCTGGCGGCAGCAGTATCTTGTGCGGCGGCACCCACTTCAGCTTCATGTCCAGATTCAGCTGAGTGCGCAGCTTGACCTCGCCGATGCCGTACAAGGAATCCAACACCGTGAAGGCCATGCGCTGATGGTCGGCGGAAAGGCTGCTCAGCCAGCTTGGCTTGAACAGGCACGCAGCTGCGGCGCTACCGCTCCCCGCACGTCTTCCGTCGACCACCAGCACGTCCATGCCGGCTTGCCGACATAGAGCAGCAGCAACGCTGCCAAACAGCCCCGCGCCCACCACCAACACGTCTACTTTGTCTGAGATGCGTCTCGTACTCATGATTTCAACGCATTCGGCAGTTTAGACACTTCCGCTTGAATGGCGGTGGCCAAATCGCCCCACCCGGTCAGGCCATGCTGGACTTCCAGCGTGTCCTTGCCTAGCGGGTAGTGCCCATTGACGTGGCTCTTGTACTTGCAGAAGATGGTCTCAATCTCCTGCACGTTGACCGGGCGCTGGAAGTCGGGAGGTGCCTTGAATCCTTTCTTCACCAGACGCTTCGTCCATGTCGACACCTCGAACTGAAACTGCGCATCGTCCAGAGGCTCGCCCACCGGCACCCCGCCCTCCAGCATGTACTGCGCCCCCTTGCGTGGCTCGTCGTAGAAACCCAGCTCGCAGTCGGCGAAGTCAATGGGGTTGCCCCGCACGCGCTCGAGGACGTCCGCCACCTTGAAGGCAATCCATGGACCGAAACCCCGGCACTCACGTACCCGGCTGGAAACCCCGGCGAACGTAGCGCCCGCAGCCCAGTCGTCCAAAAGGGCAGTCGGGGACATGCGGAGGTCAACGAGGTGCTGCGCGGAGGCGACAGCCTGCGCCCCTCTCCAATGCCTGCGCTCTGAGCCACGAGGCCACTTCAGGCCAGTGTTCACCGCAGCCTCCATAATCAGCCGCCAGAACGCCTTGTCGCTTCCGGCGCGTTCAGCTATGCGGGCGGCGGCGCCAAGGTGGTACAGGCAGAAGTACGCCACCAACAGCTTGTCCAGCTGCCCGTGGGAATAGTCAAATATGTCGGTGCCGCGGTACAGCGCGGAGTAGACCGGGTCAAGCTCCTCTGTGATGATGAGGTACTTGGCGAAGTCGTCAGGCGACATATGGGTGTGTGTCTTGATGTCCATCGGGAATCTCCCATTCTAGAAGTAAAACAGGGCGAAGGCTTCTCAGCCCCCGCCCTTGGAACGTAAAAGCCGCTGTGGGCGGCTGCTGGCCTTGTTACTTGGCCGGCACGAAGCTGCCGTTGCGCACGAAGTACGTGAAGAACGCCATGGGCGTGGTCTTGCACTCGCGCAGCGCCTGCTCGCTGGCCTTCGTGAGCGACTCGTGGGTGAACGTCTTGAGCTTCTCGGCGATGGCCAGGTAGTCCTTGGAAGCCCCGGTCTTGGTGCCGTTCTTGGCGACCTTGTACTTGATGGTGAGGTCGATTTTGCTCTTGCTACCCACCCCGGTGGCCTTGGGCGCTGCTGCCGCCTTGGCTGCGGGTTTCGCGGTTGCTGCAGGCTTGGCCGCGCCCTTGGTGATGGCGGACATGGGCGAAGCGTTGATGGCTTTCTTGACGGCGGGTTTCGCTGCGGCGGCGGTCTTCTGCGCCAACAGGTCGACCTTGCCCGCTGCGGCTTTCGCTACTGCGGGGTTGGCTTTACCAGCTTTGCCGGAACTTGCTGCGGTGGAGGTCTTCATGGTCGTCTTCCTTTTCGGGTTAAGTAAAGTGAATGCTGCTTCGAGGTACTGGTCCGCCACCGGCGTGATGCCGAAGTCTTCACCAGCTTTTTTGAACAACTCCACGGCGTGCTGCAACCCGTGAGGGTACGCCATGGGCTTGAACCGAGCCTCGAAATCATCGGCTGCAAGACGGTACACCATGAGGCAGTCAGCCTGCATGGGGATAAATTCGGTGAGGCCTGACGCCTCGTCTATGCGCACGCGGATGCAGGTGCGGCGCTCGTTGTCGTTGAAAACCGCGTAGTCTCCGGCCTGCATGACGATTGCCGGGGTGTGCGCGGCCACCGGGCGTGGGGCTGCGGTGGTGGGTATTTTCTCCTTGCGGGTGAGCTTCTTCTTGAGCGCTGCTGCGCCCTTCTTCATGCTCTCCGCTACAACGGAGGGTGAGGCTTTGACGCTGTTGGTGGTGCTGGTGGCTTGCTGTTTCATTTTGAACTCCCGTTCAGTGTGTTGCGCGCTAGGAATCGGCCTAGACCGTAGAGCAAGGGTAAAGTGTTCCCGGTTTGAAGTAAAGCGGTTCAGCCGAACATGCCGGGAAACTCGACCCCCTCGGCGCTGTCTATGGCTTCCTGTACGTCACCCATCAGCTGCTGGGCGTCGCTGACGTCCGCGTCGGCCTTGGCTTCCACTTGGTCGTCCATCCACTGCTGAATGCCGTCTACTGCGGCCTGAAGCATGGTGACCGCCTCGTCGCGCCGGGTAGCGCGGCTGCGGCTGCGGCTCTTGAGACGGTTTTCGGTCCAGTGCGCCGGCGCGTCCTTGAGGCTCTCGTAAATGCCCTCGCTCGGTACGTCCGGCTCGCTGTCGGCGTAGTTGTCCAGCTCGTCGGCCGTTTCGCCTAGCGTCTGTATGCGCTGGCTGTCGGCCAACCCCTCTGGCGCGTTGTCTACGATGTCGCGGACTTCGTCGCGCAGCTCGGTCAGGTCACCATAACCCCCGCTGATGGCGTCGGCGATAGAGCTGGTGACCGGCACAGCGCGGAGGTTGGGTTTGAACTTCTTCGTGTTGGTATTCATTTGAGGCTCCCATTCAGGCTCCCGGGAAACGCCGGGTCGTGAAAACGAATTGTTCTACAGTTCTCGGGAAAAGTAAAGTATTTTTAAGTGTTGGGCGGCGCAGGAACTTCCGGCAATTCTTTGCCGTCCTCCCGCGTCACTGGCAAGCCCGACAGCATGAGCTCATACCACACCCGCAGGTCAACGGAAGCCGTGAGGTACTGCCCCTTCTTGTACGGCTTTTTCGTGATGGCGGTGGCTGCGGCCAGCATGTTGCCGGGCGTCCAAGAACGACCCATGAGCATCTTGCTGGTGGCGTACGCCTTCAGCGCTCTGGCCAAGGTCTGCGCCTGAAACACCTTGACCGCGTCTGCGCCTTCGTACACCACTCCTCCATTTTGGGTGACGTGTATCTGGCTAGGGGTTGTTCTAGTAGACATGGAGACCTTCCTTCTGCGGGTTGCGCCGCGCCAGTGCTTCGTTGATGTTAGCGTACACCATGATGCCTTCGCGGTCGGTGTACCCACGCCCACTTAGGCGCATGAATTCGTACGTGTCCCCAAACAGCCACGGTCCAAACGCCTCGTGGTATCTGCCCATGTAGCGGTAGTTGAGGGTGCTGATGGTTGGGTCGACGCACTCCATCACTAGCCGGAATGCCGCCTTGCGGTCTACGACAACCACCCTGCCTAGCGCCGCTGCCGGCACCGCCCCTTTGTGCGAGCAGGTTCCGAGTGCCTTTAAGCTGTCCTCGGCGCGGTATAGGTGCACCCGGCTGCGGTAGTAGATAGTGCGGCGCTTGATGTCCCAGCTCTCAGGCAAACCGTCGCGCCCCCGGTTGGTCTGCTCGAGCGCATCCTCGTCGGCGCAAAGCCCGGTCAGGTGGTCGGGTATCACCTCGATAATTGCCAGTGGGCTGTTGTCCTTGCTGGAAGCGTTGCCGGCGAAGTACAGGCCATACGCGCTCGTCAGGTACACGCAGTCCGGGTTGCTGCCGATGGTGTGGGTGTAGTTGTTCTTGCGGCCTCCGCCCCTCGGCAGTACTCCGGTCAAGGATATGGGGTGGAGGTTGTGTGCGCTGGTGCCGTGGTATAGTTGCATGTGATTCTCCCGTTCAGTGAGGTTAGGCAATCAACAGCAGGCGGTCGCCCATCCCGCTGGTAATGTCGTGCTGGCGCTTAATCACGCCGATGTGAGAGCCTCCTTTGTAGGCGAGGTACTTCGTGGGGTCCAGCACCTTGTTGAGTCGGTCGGCGATGTACCACAGTTGGGTCTGCTGGTCGGTCTTGCTCTCACGAGCTTCCTGCACCGCCTTGCGCGCTTCGCGGACCACGAAGAATGGAGTCTCTTCGTCTTCCACGGTGACGCCAAGGGTCTTGCGTTTTTCAGTAGCCATGATTGCTCCTATGCGCTGTCAGGTACGAGGCGCAGGCTGAGAAAAGTACCCCCGGCAGTGTAGCGCTCACCGTTGTCCCACTTCACCACGAGAAAGTGCTCCCCGCTGGCGTTATGGGGGGCGGCCGCGTCAATCACGGTACCCAACGGGTCGTTGGGGATGCCCAGCGCTTTTTTCCATGAGTCGGTCACGCGCACCCGGTCGCCGATGTTGTACTGCCGGGCGATGACGGGCGCCGACTTAGTGACCGCGAACACATAGCGCGGGTGGTCCAGCTGGCCGTACGTCTGCGCCACAGAGCGCTCTATGCCGACCAGCGCATCCTCTTGCGAGAGGGCTTTGATACAGACCACCTGCTCCACATGCACCCCCGCCAACAGCCCGGTCACTGTACAGGTGTATTCTTTGAACTTCATGATTGCTCCTTGTCTATGGTGAAGTTGATATGGGCGTCCTTGAACATGTCGTTCACGTAGCTTATGGCGAACTCGAAATCAGCTTGCGTCTTTTCCAGCCACATGCACGGTATGGAGCAGCTGTAGAAACACGAAGCCTCGCCCAAGTGCAGATAGTAGTAGCCTCTACCGCGCACGAGACGCTCCTCTCGGCCAGCCGCTTTGAGGGCGTTGTTGATACGGGTGACGGGCGACTTCAAGGGCACAGAGGATGACATTAGTTGCTTCGGATTGATGGCCATGATGGGCTCTCAGTAGTTGCGATACGTGGAAACGCTGACAGTGTATTCCCGCTTGCTGACCCGCTTGACCGTGGCGCTGGCCGAAGCGCAGCCGCAGCAGTCGTAGTCGTGGGAACACCCGGAATAGCTCAGAACGTCGTTGATGGCGCGGCGCAGGTCGTGGTGCTTGAGGCTGACGGGCGCTACGACGCGCGAAGCCCACACCCCGGTGAAGTCCATCCCGTTGCCCTCCTCCACGCGGCGCGGCGCCAATAGCTTGACCCATCCCACATGCTGCCAGCGGTCAAGGTGTGCGGCCGAATCGTTGTACTTGTGGGTGAGGCGCTTCTTCAGGTAAAGTTGCTCTGCCATGGTAGTTCTCCTTGTGGTGCGCACCCGGTTCCGCCGGGTCGGTTTTTCGTGTCAGTCGACGTAGAAGGCGAAACAGCCGGGGTTCACCCACTCCCAATGGCCGTTGTTCGTTTTGGCCCAAGCCTCTAAGGTGGGGTGTATGTACGGGTACCCACCACGGGACTCACCGTAGTAGTCGCCCGCACCGTCGCCGTGCTCGGCGCTCACCACCACGGAGCCATCCCGCACCCAGCTGTGTACCGTCACTTGTGCCTCTTCGCACTTGTCGTTGAAGCCCAATATCTGGGGCAGCTTGGCTTGAAGCTTCAGCAGTTGCGTCTCGGTTGCCATATCACTTTCTCCTTTTCGGTTGGTTGGTCTTGCTCTTGTAGCGCAGGTACGCTTCCTTGCGGTTCTTGCGGTGCTCCTTCTTGTGCTTGCGCGGCTTGTTCATAGTGCCCCCTAGAACTGGTGGTGCATCGTGTAGCCGCAGCGCTCGCAGCAGATGTCTTCGGTACCGTTCTCAGGGTCGCAGGCCGGGTAGCGCTCCCACTTGTGCGCCCCGGTCAGCAGACACGTCACGCCATCGCCAAGGTCGTCCTCGTTGTAGTAAATTTCACCGAAGAACTCGCCCCGGCACTCGTACACATCGGGCGTGAACTGCGCGTCAATGAACATCTCGCGTACAGTCTCAACCTGCCAGCCTGTTCCGTCTTCCGTTCGTACTTGGGTGACCTGCTCGTTCCAAGCAGGCGCGGGTTTGCGTTGGGTGTAGTGGGTGACGGTGCTCATTTTCCAACTCCTCTGATGGTTTCGGCGTAGTAACGGGCGATGCGGGCGTTGTGGAATTGCCGGGCTAGGCGGTAGTCCTGTCCCATCCGGCGTACCTTGCTCCTGCGCCACCGGGTAGGTGATACGGCTTTGCGCTGGTTGAACGTGGCCATGTTAGTACGCCTCCTCTTCGGTGTAGTCGTCCGTGTACTCGGTGGGCTCGGCCTCAACCACGTTCTTGAGGGCGGGGTACTGACCGCTGATGATGCCCTCGGCCAAGCGGCGCAGCTCTCGGGTGATACGGGTGCTGACCGGGTTGGTGAGCGGCCACTGCTGCTTGGCCTGTACGCGCTCCTCTAGGTCGCTGATGAATCCGTCCTGATAGCTGCTGAGGGTGACTAGGTTTTGGGCGGCGAATGAGCTCATGTTAAAAGCTCCCCTTGACGCTGATGCTGCGTTCGAAGGTGGCGGTGCGGGTGCCGTCCGGGTACACTATGGTGAGCTTGGTTCCCATACGCCCCTTGGCTTGGTTCCAAAACTGCTTTTGAAGTACGGGTGCCACGCGGTTGCCGCAAAGGCGTATGACCCCCATGGTGTATCCGTCTTGCTGAAGGTGCTCTACGATGACGCTCTGTACGTCGGTCATGCGCTCGAGGGCGGCGGCGTAGCGTGCGTTCTGGTTGGCTACTTTCCTGCGGGCTGCTTCCTGCTTTGCCCTGATGTGGGCTAGTAGCGCTCCCTCGGGTACCTTCAAAAGCGTTGAAAGTATCTCGGCTACTTCTTGTGACGCGGCGCAATCCCATCCACCGAATTGGTTTTTGGGGTCTTGCTTCGTGTTGGTTTCCATCTTGTAACTCCCGTTTCGCTCCCGGGAAACGCCGGGTCGTGAAAATAATCTTACCGTGCAGCCGGGAAGAAAGTAAAGCGTTATTTAAAGACGCAATAAATCCTTCCGGGCTCAAGAACTTACAGCTCAGGAAAAGGCGGTACCCGGCTGAGCAGGTCGTTCAATTCAACCCTGTTTTGGGGATGCACGGACACCACAGCGCCGTTAGGTGGACCCAACAGGACGGCTAGGCGGTCGCGGTCGGCGTCGGTCAACGGGCGCTTAACGGAAGGAAGGTTTTTACTGACAGCGCGGTTCACGTACCACCAGTCACGGTCAGTTAGCTTGGACGTGATGGGGAGGGCGTCGCCCGCCAACACTACCGCAGACACAGCGCCGTTTTTATCAAACATGGCGATAACGTGTTGCGAGCGTAGACGCATATGGTGCTGGAACTGTTGCATGTGGTGCTCCTTTTCAGCCCCCGGAAGTGCCGGGTCACGCAGCTATTATCCCTGTTACTTGCTGCGAAGTAAAGTACCAACACGACGCTGCCGCATATACGTCCGCATTGCGTCGAGAAGCTGACGTTGTGTTGAGTATTTGGAGACCATAGACAGAGATATTGCTTCGTCTACGGTATTTTCCGCAATAAATGAGTACGCCCAGACCCGCAGCGACTTGTTACCCGACCGCAGCACGCGCCGGATGAATTGGTCGTAGTAGTCATAATTCCACGTCTGTGAGTAGAACGCGACACGGGCGCAGTCGCCTTCCTGAAGGTTCAATCCATGCCCCATACTGGCCGGGTGTCCGACGAGTATCGGCAGCTCGCCACGGTTCCATGCGGCAATCACCTGCGCTTCCTTGGCGGTGCTGACCCCGCTCCCAAGGTGGGGTACGTCGTTGCCGAACAGCTCCTTGAGGCGCTCTAGGTCGTGGCCGAAGTGGTACGCTATCATCAGCGACTGCCCCTGTAGCTCGCCGACTAGCTCGTCCAGCGCTTCGGTTTTGGCGTCGTGTATACGAAGCCACTCACGCTTGCCCCCCACCGGCAACCCGGTCTCGAGGTCAATCTTCTTGGCAAGGTAGACACCGCCGTTTGCAATCTGGTGGCACTTGCTGGACGCTACCCCACCGTTGACAGCGTTCAGCTCCTCGTTGTCTACCTCAGTGAACAGCTCGGCCTCCATTTCGTCGTACGCCTTGCGCGCCTTGGGGGGCAGTACCACCTTGATGGGGACAGGCACCAACTGCGGCAGCTCGTGGCCGTAGTCTTTCGATTCCATCCGCAACACAAGCGGCTTCAGCGCTTTGTAAATCTCCTTCTCAGCCCCGTCACGCACCTGCCACTGGTACCCGCCGAAGCCGGACGGTAGAAAATACTTGCGGCGGAAGTGGGTTATGTACGGTCCAAATACCCGCCCCAAGTCCATCAGGTACGCCTGCCCATAGACATCCTCCAGCCCATTGGGTGCCGGGTTACCCGTCAGTATCCAACGGCGCTGGAACTTGGGCAGGAAAGGGCGCAGCGCCTGAAAGCGCTTCCCAGTGGTGTTCTTGAGCTTGATGCTCTCGTCGACAATCAGCGTATCAGCCTTGAGGCGGCGCAGGCGACCTTTCTGCCCCAGCCACTGCAAACCCTCGGGGTTGATAAGGTGTATGTGAGCAGGGCGGTGGGTGTTGAGCTCCATCTGCTCAGGGTCTTCGTCGTGGATGATGTTCACGACAAGGTGGTTGAAGTCAGCCCACTTTTGCACTTCGTTCGGCCATACGTTATACACCACACGAAGTGGGGCAATGACGAGGGCGGTCTGCGCCATTTCCTCGGCCACCAGTATCTTGAACGCGCCCAACGTGATGCTCGTCTTGCGCCCACCGGGGTCTAAAAACAGGCCTGCTGCCGCGTGCTCTAGCAGAAACTTCATTGCCTTCACCATGTATCGGGAAGGCTTCCACGCTATCGGCTTTGTGTCAAAGAGCATCAAATAACTCCACGAAGTCTTCCCAGCAGTCGATGACCTCGACCCACTGCCCGGCGTTGCGCAGCTCGACGTGTTTCTTCACCTGCTTCACCGTCGGTACCTCGCCCCGGCGCTTGAATTCCACCCATAGCACAGGTTCGAACTTCTTGCGCGGCTTGGCGAGCTGGGGTGGTATAAACATGCGGTCAGGCCAGTCGCGGTTGCCCAGACCGTTCATCTTCCGGCTATCCCAGCCCTTCGTTTTGGCGTGCTGCCGGCAGCTCTCTTCCAAATCACCTTCCAGCGGGTTAGGGTTGCGCTTACCCACGCGGCGCTTTCAGGCGCTCCAGCGGCGGTATTCCATAGGGCTGCGTCATCATTTATTCTCCTTGGTGGTGGGGGGCGCGTCGTCAGGTAACGGGTACCCGAAGCCCATACCTACAAAAGTGCTCTCGTCCAGAATCTTGGGCGTGGGTGTGGGCTCGGGTATGGCGTACTCCGCTTCTATCATATTGGAGCGGAAGGTGCCGGTGCCGCGTTTCTTACGCACCATGACCTTAGTGGCCGCGCCAGTCTTGACCATTTCGTCTAGGCAAATGCGGGCGTACGTCACGCTGCGGCCGATAAGCAGCGCGTAATATTTTACAGCGACGGTGATGGTAGACATTTAGTCCTTTCTGCGGCTAAGTAGGATGCGTCTGCCCAAGCGTCGTTGAGCTTCTTAAATTCTCCCGTCATGGTACCTTCCTTGAGCGACACCACGGAATACAGGTACACCCCGGCACCCTTGTAGTTGCGTACCAGCCGGGCATCGGGAAACACCAACAGGGTCTTCTGCCGGTACGTCAGCTCGGCGGCGCTCATGCTGCCTTGCCCAGCTGGAAGCAATACCCGTTCTGGTGGGTGCGCAGGGTGCGGTGCTCATTCTCTCGCGCACGCAGAGCACGTTCGATACTAGCCAAGCAGGCGGTAACAGCCTTGTTCAGCGTATCGGCCTCTCTGCGGTGGCTCGGAAGCTTCTTATCACCGCAAAACGCCACCCACGCCCCCGGCATATAGCCTCGCTGCGGGCGCCAACTGACGTTCATCTTAAACTGCTCGATGGCGTTCAGCACCTCGACGTCATTCATTGACTTCCTACCATTGGTGGTTTGCATTTGGAATCTCCCGTTCGTTAAGCAAATAGAACTTCATGGTGCGCTTGCCCTGCATGTACCGGGCGACTGCTCGGTGGTTGCCGTCCACTATCACCAGACGGTTCAACGTCGCCGCCATCATGCCCGGTACCTCCAGACGGCTCTTGGTAATGCTGGTCAGGTGACTCGAGGAAACGTACCACCCTTCGTACTTTTTACTCACCGCGTCTTTGCGCGTTGTTAGCATCCTGTCCATAAACTCGCCTTCCAGCTCCACGGTCGCCAGCGTACACGGCAGCAGCCCCGCCCGCATGAACGCCACCGTCGCCAATACATCGTACGTCTTCTTGCCGTGGTAAAATATCTCGGCCTGAAAGCCTATGTACTGGCGGCGTGAGGGCGGTGGCGCCCCCTCTTCGACGCTCAGTATTCGCATGGACCACCGTTGTTCTTCCGATAGTGGCACCAGCGGCATGCGTCGCCCGGTCGTGGCGCGAAACGGGTGTCCTTCATCATTGGGATAACCTTCTTGTCCCAGTCCTTCTGAAGCGTCACGGCTTCCTTGGCTGTCCACTCGATAACCGTCTCGACGCCTTGGTCCAAATACCACAGCTTGCCGCGTACGCCCTTGGCGGTGGGGAACATTTTCATTGAGGAAGGCGCGTACAGACTGAGCTGCTCGGCATGCTCTTCCTCGCGCACCTGCCCGGTCTTGTGGTCCACCGCTTCGACCCAACCGTCCTTTTGGGACAGCCAGACAGCATCCATCTTCACTCGCAGCCAGCAGCCTGACCAGTCATCCCACGCGGTGGGCGTCCAGTCCTTTTTGAAGCCCCAATTCTGCTCGGTCTGAATACCCTTCTGCCCGGCAATCGCCTTGAATTCGCCCTTGAACAGCTCCAGCTCCTTGGGCAGCTGCTTGAATGGTATCTTACCGACTATGACGTCTTCGGCGAGAGTGTGGATGTCGGTACCGCGCTGCATCGCCTTATTGCCCGGCTCTTTCAGCTTCATCACGTGCTTGTACTTCGCCTTGGCCGGGCACGTCATGTAGTCGGCGTATCGACTGTAACTCCACGAAGTTATCTGTTGGGTCTTGGGGGTAGGCATGGGGTGTTCCTTTCTGGTGGATGGGTCAATCTTTGTACGAGGCTAGGGCACCCCAATTTGGTCCAACTTTACCGTCACTGAGCATCGGCACATCGAACTTCACCGATTCCATGGCGTCTTTCAGCACCCCCATTTCATGAGCGAGGGCGCTCTTGTTCTTCGGCATACTGGCGTTCACTTCGTCGTACACGGTCACCAGAAACCGGGCGTCTCGGCGCTTGGGGTGTTCGTGGTAGCGTATGACCGCCTCCTTCGTGTTGTCGGCCGCGCTCCCTTGAATCAGGTAGTTCAGCAGCTTGTACTCGAATGTGGTGGGACGCCCCTTGACTATCGCTGGTGGCTCGCAGAAATACTCGCGTCCACCCCATGTCACAATCGGCAACCCGGCGTTCACCTTGGCCTTGATGCCCTTCTGCAACGCCGCCAGCCCCGGCACTGCCCGGTTTTGCGCGGTCTTGAGCTCTCTAGCCTTCTCGACGGTCGTGCGCAGCTTTTCAGCAGTACCCCCTGCGCCCATACCGTAGATGGTTCCGAAGTTGACCGTTTTGACAGCTCGGCGCTCTAGATTCAAGCCCATAATGCGGTGTATCTCGCTTTTGACGAAGTCGTGTACGTCCAGCTTGGGGTTGTCGTGGTACGCTCGCAGCAATCCACCGTCTTCGTAGTGCGCCAGTATGCGCAGTTCCTGTTGGTTGTAGTCACGGTGACCAAATACCATACCCCTATCCGGTAGCATGTACTGGCGGACGAGCGGCAGCTCCAGCACGCCCAGCCACTTGGGGTGGACGTAGCCATCGTCCTTGTCTTCGAAGTTTTTGCTGAGGTTCAGCAGGTTCGGGTCGGTACAGATAATGCGGCCACTGCGCGCTCCGCTGTTGTCGTTATCGCCCCCGTGTCCTTGGCGCACCTGATGCCACTGCGGCAGCACCAGCCCCCCGGTCGTTTCGGCCGTACGCTGCCACGGCATCATGAACGTGTTGAGACAGGTCATCATCCGGTTGCGGTACCCTAGCGCCTCCAGCAACTTGGGGTCTTTGATTGCGGCCTTGAGGCTCTCCTTGCCCATGCTCAGCTCTTTGCCCGAAGGCGTCATGAGAAAATTAGCTTCCTTGGCTTTCCCAGACCGTAGCAGCGCCGCGCCCAGCTCCGCCCCGCTGTCTATGTTCAGCTCTGGGGTCTTGAGCGCTTTGCGAATCCACGCCTCGGCCTTCTGGAAATCAGCAGCGTACATGGGAATGTCTTTGCGCAGGCGCGGTAGGTCTACCCGCAGCCCGGTACGCTCGGACTCCAACAGGTGGGGCATCAGGCGGCGCTCGCGGTCGTACGCCTCTCCCATGCCGCGGCTGAGAATCGTGGGGTAAAGCTTGGCAAACATGCGCCGGGTCATCTCAGTGTCGCCGGGTCGCTTCTTGTCGCCTGCGGCGTACTTACCGACCAAATCACCGGGCGCTCGGCAGATGAAGCCACCCCAGTTGTTCGCCTTCGCCTCCTTCACGTTGGCCAGAATCCACTCCTTCAAATCATCACGTGCGTCGGCCTTGATGCCCAGAATGCGCTCGCTGCTCGGCTTCAGGCTGAGGCTCCGGGCGTGTGGGTCGTGTAGGAATATGAGGAACAGCGTGTCGTGGGCTAGGTGCCACGGCAGTAGCGGAAGCCCCATATGGATTTGGGCTACGTCCTCGTCGAATTTGCTATGGTGAAAGCAGACAGGCAGGCCTGACCGCCATATGTCCTTCAGTCGCGCCTTGGCCTGCGCGTACGTGGTGTTGTTTCCCTCGGGGTGTCCCCAAGCAAGGTAGGTGGCCGGGTGGCCAGGGTACTGTAGCGCAACCCCCACGGGCTTGGGCGGGTAGGCTGGGCGCTTCTCGATGCTCTCGGTTTCAAAGTCGACAATGATAGGTTCAAGCTTGGCCATTTAGGAACACCTCAGTTGCAAAAGGAAAACCCCCGCACCCGGTTGAGGGCGCAGGGGTGGTTGCGGGCCTTCTCGGCCACTTAGGATTGCCAGGCGGTCAGAACTTACCCTTGGGCTTGCCTGCCGCTTTCTTTGCCGGCTTTTTCTTGGCAGCCGCGTCGTTGTCTTCGAACGGGACATATGGGAACTCAATCTCTTTGCTGACCCGTTCTTTCAATTCGAACAACGCCCCCAGCACCTGCGGGTTTTTGACCGTGTCGACGCACTTGTACGTCACCGCCACCTGATTCTTCATGTCAGGCTTGACGATGATATCGGTCACCACGCCCATGGGAGGCTTCTTCATGACCTCCGCCAGCTGGTTCACGTACGCAGCCCACGGCTTGACGCTGGTGACCGGCAGCTTCATGAACGCCACTTGCGCGTCCTTGATGCCGTCGACCGAATCCAGCGTGTCGGCCGGGATGAGTGCAAGGCGGCGGGTGTTCTTGCATGCCTTGCCGCGCCCAGTGTCTGCGCTGCCGAACTCGTTCTTTGGGCAACCCTTGCACATGCCGTCTTCGCCACCCTGCGGCTTGACCGAATCAGCGTGCGGCTTCAGCTCACCGTCCTTGCGGGCGAAGGCGAAGCACACTGGACCGCTCGGGTTGTCGGCGTCGAACTCGCCTTCGTAGAACACGTTCTCGAGGACGTGGTCCAGTACGACAGCTTCCACGTGGTTGCCTTCCAACGCACCCCCGTTGAAGCTCAGTACACCGGACTTGATGCTCATCCACTGCCCCATCTGGACCGAATCCTCCATACCCTTGGCGACTGCGGCGTCTTCCGCCAGTTTTTTGTCCCACGCCACCAATGACGTGCTTGCTCCTGCTTTTTTAGTACCCATCAACTTCTCCTTTTTCGCGAAAAGAGTTACTGCTCGCACCGGGGAAAGCCCCGCCCGGTACCTCGGGGTCTAGATGTCTATACAGGTGACTGCATCCCGCTTGATGTAGCCGGGGAAGCGTACCTTGCGCTTCATTGCTTCGTTGCGCTCGTGCTCTTCCACCATCACCACGAAGCATTCCGTACCACCCCGGTCGTCAGCCACTGCGTACATCACCCCGGCGCGTACCAAGCGCAGCAGCTCGCGTACAAACTCCTGCTCCTGCGTGGTGGTGATGCGCGGCGCGGCGCTGCGGCTAGCACCGAAGTGCTTCTCAAATACCTTGTTCATGGCGACTTTCTCCCATATATGTGGAATACCAGCGCCTCATCTCTGAGCTGTATGGTACCGATGTAGCTGCCTATGTTGCCGGCGTTGAATACTTGGCCAGTGGGCATTATGGTGAACACCCACCGCACGTCTGCGAGCTTTGGCTGGGCTTCTTTCTCTACCCACAGGCAAATCTCTCCGCGTTGCACTTGTACCGCCAGCATAACTGAGTCCTCTGGCATCCACAATTGCTGCTCGTCTGCTAGTTTTAAAGGGTGCTTGTGAATGACTTTCATTTGGGCACCACCGCGCCATCGCTCTTGCGGTCGTACACGCTCAGTACCTCGATGACGCGCTGGCAGGTGGGGCACGGCTGGCTCATCTCGGCCAACAGCGCCTGTATAATGCCCCGGTACTGCTCGGGCGATACCAACACGTCCTTCTGCGTAACGAAGCGCTCGGCTTTCTGTTGTAGCGTTTCGTTCAGGCGGTGAGCGCTCATGGCTTCCTTTCAAACGCTTTGTGCGACAGGTACAGAGGCCACACGATTGCGGCCAGTATCCCGCCGACTATTGGCTTTTCAGGGTGTTGGTCGTGCGGCTTTATGTCGTTGGACGCATACCCAAACGTCAGGATTATCCCAAGTAGATAAAGGCAAAGCAGTACGCCTATGATTCTGTCAGTTTTCATTTCATCTCCTTCATGTGCGCCGCTCGCATGGCGCGGTAGGCTTGGCGTATTCCGTTCGTTCCGGTTATCGGGCAGCACGCATCGCCAGCCATGACAACCTTGTCACTCGGCTCCTTCGGCCAGTCTAGGCTGCTCGGTTTCCGAAGTTCGACTATCGCATTGAGTATTGACTGCACGCGTAGCCTTCCGCCCTCAGACCGATTCAATCCGAAGGCGGCAGATATTTTGTCACCGTCCTTGCATTCTTCCTCGAATGCCACTGCGTTGTCGTTGATTTGCTGGTGCGTGCGCCGCCACCGCTCTTCTTCCTCCTCCTCTACCTGGCGCTTGACTTCTGCGGCCAGCTGGGCGGCGGCGCGGCGCTTGATATCCTCCTTGATGACCTTGGCATGGTCGCGAGGCTTGGGGTACAGCTGTTCCACACCGCTCGATACGTCGAGTCGGCTTTGCCACGCCGGGGGTACCTGCTTGTTGACCTCGTCCACGCTCGGGTTGAGTACGGGTGGCTCTATCTTTACCACGCCCCGTTCCATCACGCGGTCGTACCACTTGCGGAAGTTCAGCATGTCATTCTCCTTTTGAAAAGCCCAGCACCAACACCTTCACCTTGTCCTTCTTGGCCTGCGCCAATTGGTTCTCGATGAATAGCGGTATGTTCCAACAACGGTGAGTGGATATGGTGATGCCCTTGTCCGTGCCGGTACGCTGAAGGCGCACGTACCCCAAATCCCACTTGTTGGGGTCTGCGGCCTCCAGCTTGGGGTTTGTCTTAGGCATTACAGCTTGGGGTTTGTCTTAGGCATTACAGCTCCCTCGCCACCGCCACTATCAGCCGGGCAATCAGCTGTAGCTTGGCCTCGTTGCTCGCCTTGGGCGACCCGCCCTTCTGCGCTGGCTTCTTACGCATATCGGGTATGGCGTCCAAGGGTAGGTGCTCGGTGACCAGCTTCTTGAGCGTAGCGCGTTTCTTGGCGTTGGCTGCGCGCACCTTGATTGCCTTCTTCCTGTCAGCATCGGTAAAAGCCATGACGTCTCCTTATTTCGTGAATGAAACCGTGGCGGCATGCCGTTTGTACGTGCACAGCACCCGCCCGGTTCTCAGGTCATACACTTCGATGGTAGCGCCCACCTTGAGCCACCGCGTCTCCAGCAGCGCCGCATTCTGGGCGTTGCGGGCGGAAGCGTAGTAGCGCCAGCGCAGGTCAGCCCCGGCGAGCGCGTCCCACAGCCTGTATGGGCGCTTCGGTGCGTCAGCGGTGGCCATTACAGTTTGGTGATGCTAACTGACTTGGAATGGAACACACCCACCCCCGGCACCTTCTTGCCCGCCTGCCAACGCAGCTTCACGGCTTCGGCGCTCAGGCGGCGCTGGAGCAGGTCGAAGTCGCCTGTCTTCTTGACGTGCGCGTAGAACGCCTTGTCGTCGTCCATAGTAGGTACGTCCTTCACCACAATCTTCGCCAGCGCCTGCTTGCCCGCTATACCCGAAGCGTCTTGGGTGGACAGCTCGTTGATGAAGCGGTCCTTCAGAGCCTTTTCCAGCCCCTCCAGCTTGTCCACTTCCTTCTGCGCCGCGTAGCGCTGCTGCTGCGTGCTGTACAACAGGTCAGCGCACGCGCCCAGCGACTTGGGCGTCTTCCAGACAGGCTTCTCAGCCTTCAGCGCTTTAGGGTCGGTGACGGGCTTCGTCTTTGTTGCGGTCGTTTTCTTGGCTACCATAGTTTCTCTCCGTTCAAAAGTTGTACTGCGGGGGTGCTGTTACTTCTGCGCAACAGCGTTGTGATACACTTTTTGACAATCGTCCAACGTGGGGTGACTCAGAGTGGCGCCGATGCACACCCCCCGCGTGTAGACCCTGAACAACCCGAATGGCCAGCAGGCCGACAGGTCGTGGCGTACTTCGTACGTTTCCGCGCCGAACGTATAACGAAACGGCTCCACCTCCGTCACGGTGCGGCGCTCGTAAAAGCCCAAATCCCGGTTATTGACGCACCCTCGGCGAGCGTAGTTTGGCTGCGTACCCCATTGCGGGTCGGCCATGAGCTGCGCCATGGACACCTGATTGGGCTGTCGTAGCGCGTGCGCTTTCTTCACCACCATTTTGATTCTCCCGTTGCTGTTAAACCGCTGATAAAATAGCTTACCTTAGTCTGCCTTTTACTCAAAATCCCAACACAACCTAATACTTGCCTTCCTTTTTCTCCGCTTCCGGAGAGAAACCGTCTCGCGTTTCCTTGTAGTGCTTCTCGGCCTCGGCTACGCCCTTGACCTGCCGCCAGTGCCCGGCGTTGCGCACTACATACGCCCTCTGCGCGCCGAGACGTGTCCGGAGCATGACGCCTTGATGGAAGTAGGGTACGCCTGCACGCTTGAGCTCGCGCCCCAACCCGTTGGTCGTAACGCGCCCTCGCTTCTCCGGGTCGTATAGCATCAGTAGGTCTTTAGGCGTCCACAGGTCGCCCAGCAGCGGCGCGTCGCCGAACGTGAGCGTCTCGTCAGGGTAGTCGCGCAGGCGACGCACCCACACGCCCAAATCACTCATACTGTCGTCGGTCATTTCCGCCTTGGCTCGCGTATTGAGCGCTGCGCCCTGCGGGTCGAAGCCAGTGAGGTCCAAATGTAACAAATGGTGGAACAGCGCTCGCACCCCGTCATCCGACGTTATCCACTTGTCATATGTACGGTACCACTCACGCGGTTTGGGGAGGCTGTCGACCTTGTGGATGAAGTAGCGCCTGTCGGTGTCTTCCAAGAAGAAGGCGTCAGGGTGGTTGGCGGTGAAGTAGTAGTTGATGCAGTCCGGTACGACATAGCTGGGGATGTATTTGGGGTTCAGCCGCAGCTCCTTCTGGGTTATCATTGACTTGAGGCGGTCGCTCATGGCCTTGCGCGTGTCGGCCGGCATCACGTCGTCGCCCACGACAAACTGTTTATTCTCCGCCCACTCGTTGTGGCTCTCGGTGAGGTTGTTATCGGCGATTTGGGTGGCGTTGGCGCCGTATATCTTCATCAGCGTATGCCCCACCAGCGTCTTGCCGGTACCGTGCACCACGCCCCATATGACTGCCGCGCTAAACATCTTCGTGCCGGGGTGCTGTATTGGGTACGCGCACCACTGCTCAAACCACTTCATGGCTTCCGGCTCGCCGTACTCGAACAGGTACGCCAACAGCTCCTTCCACGGCTTGACGCTGCCCTTCTTCGGCTCGCCGCACCCCCACCCCGGCCATGCGTTGTACTCGCGCTCGTCTGTTATGGTGTCCTCCCCCGGCTTGTACGTCAGCCGCGACAGCTCCATACGCTGCTCCCAACCTAGCCATGCCGGCGCCACTGGCTTCTTTACTAGCTTTGGACCTTCCTCGGTCTGCTTGGTTTCGTAGTAGTATCGGTTGGCGTACGCATGCTCCTTGAATGAACCGGGGGTCATCTTCAGCCCCTCCTCCAGCTTGATAACCAAGCCGGGGTTGCGCACGTACGCCACTTCGGAGTTGAGCCTGTACAGCTCGGCGGTAGGGGCGAATGGCTCGGCTTTCTTCAGCAGCGCCGCGTACGCTTTGGTAGTTTTTGCCATCAGGAAGTCGTCCAGCCCTGCCTTCTTGCCTTCCTCGATAACGGGTATTGTAGCAATGAAGGGCAGCGCCCCCAGCATGCTGAGCTCGCGGCACAGCGCCACTAACGCACCCACAACGTCAGGATTGGTGACGGTGTCGCTGTCGTAGCTCACATACACTTTGCGGCTATGCCACTCGACCTCGTGGAATACGGGTAGTAGCGGCAGCGCGTTGCGGTTGGACTTGAAGCACCAGACGCCTCCCAACCCTATCGTGGGTATCCCAAACTTCCCAGCGCATGCGGCTTTGAATTCGCCCTCGGTGATTACAATTGGAACAGTAGGGTCTTTGAATATTTTCTGCCACTCGAGGTTGGGTAGGCGCGGTAGGTACACATCGTTGATGGTGCCCTTGGGCTGGTCGTAGCGCTTCACCTTCTTGTTGGTGAGCTTGTCGAAGCTTGACCTGCTGTCCTCGAGGAAGCGCAGGCGGTAGAAGCCAGTGGGCTTGCCCCGGCTATCGTGATACGGTATATGGATGGACGCCACGGGTGGAGCCATGGGGTTGAATTCCACGGTCTGTATGGCGGTGAGCGCTCGGTATTCCAGCGCCTTGGCCTCTGCGCCGTTCAGACCGCTATCCGCCAGTTTCGCCAACATTAACTGCGTTGGTAGGGATGCAGATGGTGTGCGTGCGCTACCCTGTGCCTGCTTTGGTACTTTCACTAATTTGTCTCCCGGTTCATCAGTGACGTAGCAACACATCGAATAGGGGGCTGTCAGCCACGACGCGAACGGGAGAGAACTCGCGCAGCTGAGTCTTGGGCTTTCACCTTTGACACGAAGAGGGAGGAGGTCGCACCTCGCAGCCCCCTAATCGATGCATTGCTACAAAATTGAAACGCTAGGCTACTGCTATCGGTTTTCGAAGGCAAAATATATTTAGTCCGTGGCACGCCGGGCACTAAGAAGCTGTCAGGAAGGCGGTTGAAAATGAGCGCTAATTTTTCTGTTGGTAAAGCCTCGGAAGCTTGGAAATTGAGCAGCGGCGCGTTGATAAGTGAATGCTTATACTCCGGTGCTGAAAAGTGAGGTGAGCGCGTCTGTCATAAAAGAGCGGAGTTGTTGGTCGATATGGACGCATCTGAGAGTTAGGTGCGGGGGTGCGGGGTAGCGTGGGTCGTGGGTGCTCCGGCGCTGGTCTTGT
>SESH01092898.1_pt1 | contig 33212 bp, 33 predicted proteins | sample 3171561 | NCBI WGS metagenome assembly SESH01 (sample SAMN10866947, study PRJNA518727) | freshwater metagenome | biome: subpolar coniferous forest; feature: holomictic lake; material: water; isolation source: holomictic Lake 442 2011 16.5 m and 2014 13 m | place: Canada: near Kenora, Ontario
CACCACCACCTCGACGCTGGTGCGGCGCTGGCCCTCGCGGTCGGTGTACTCGCTGCTCTGCAGGCGGCCCGTCACCTGGATGCGCTCGCCCTTGCCGAAGCGGCCCAGGGCCTCGCCGGCCTCGCCGAAGGCCACCAGGCGGAACCAGTCGGTGCGCTCCTTCCAGGCGTCGCCCTGCTTGTAGCTGCTGTGGACGGCGATGCTCGCGGTCACGATCAGGGTGCCGGTGGCGCTGAAGCGGCTCTCCGGGTCGCTGCCGAGGTTGCCGGTCAGGTGGGTGCGGTTCACGTTCGCGGTCATTGGGGGCTTCCTTTCGGTGGTGCCGCTGCTGCGGCGTTTCGTCGGTTCCTGGCCCAGACCCGCCGCCGCCCGAGCGCCGGGCCGCAGGGCGCGCAGCGTTCATCTCGACCCGTGTCGGCCCGGCGCGGCGGTGGCAGGCTGATCAGGACAGGACCACGGGACGCCTGCGCGGGCAGCCAGAGGAAGCTCCTTGACCGCATGTGATGCCGCACGCTGGCCCTGGCAGCCCGGAGCGCTCGGGGCGCTGGGCGCACGCCGCGCAGCCGACGCTGACCGGGCGTCGATCCACGGCCTGCGCGGGCGTGACAGAGGGGCGCGCGACGATCCGGGGTGGCCCGGCGGGTGCGGGGCTGCGGCGCTCGGTCAGGGAACGCGGGGATGTGGAGGCCGCCGCAGCGCGGCATGGCACCACCCGTGGGCGCGGGCATGCGGGTGGTGGTGCCGCCCGGTCGCCGCCCCTGGTCGCGTGGCCCAGTCGGGTTGGGCGGGCGTGTGGCCGGTGCTGTGGGGGAGGCGATGCGGCTCGCCCGCTGGCGTCGTCGCCCCCTCAGCAGCGCGGTGCGTGGCGCGACGCCCGGCGGCAAACGGGCGTGGGCCACCCCAGCGGAGCGTGATCGCTGGCGGGGTGGCGAATCCGGGGCCGCTGAGGCTGGGTGGCGGGGGAGGGTGGTGGGAACAACGAGGCCAGCGACCGCGCCGTGCGATCGCCGACCCACATCTGCCGCCGTCAGGCTTGGGGGTGCGGCGCGGCGCAGGAGCGACGCCGGAATCACCCGTCATCATCGGTGCGTCTGCGCACGTCGTTGCCATGAAGCGCCCGCTCACGACTCTGAAGGTCGTCCCCTGATCTCAGTTCGCGGTGGCGTCGATGTCGCTTTCGGCCACGGCCGCCGTCATCAGGCGATCAACCGCAGCGACGTCTGGCGCGCTGAGCAGTGCGCGATGGAGCGTGAATAGCCGGGTCGGATCACCGATCTGACGGAGTGCCTGGATCAGCCGGAGCGGCGCGTCGGGAAAGCGCGCCACCAGCACCGACTCAATGGCTTGCTGCATGGCCTGCCGCCACAACGTCTCACGCTGGTCAAACTCCGCAACTTTGTCCTGCATCAAGTAGGCGATGAGATCGGTCGTCATCAAGCGCTCCTTACTCACCAGACGGATAAAGCGCTCGGTCGCCAGGATCGGCTCCGCGAAGATACCAAGCGCCGCCAGGAGTTCGCCCTGGCTCGGTGGTGCCACCCGCGCAATCAGCTGCTGGGCCGCCTGCTCGATCAGGGCGGCCGTCGCCCCATGCATCAGCGGGCTGAGGGCCAGCAGGCCCGGCGCCGCGCTGGCCACCGCCGCTGCGGCATCGTGCTCCCACAGCCGTACCGTATGAAGGGTGACCTGCCACGATCCGGCGACCGCATCCAGGTGCTGCACGAGGGCCGTGCTGCGGTCGTCCTCAGGTTTCAGGTAGATGACCGTCACCAGAATCGGCCGCTCAGCGCGATGCTGACCGAGCCACCCGAGATAGCCAAGGGTGCGCCAGAGCAGGACGGGATCAGACCAGCCCTGCCATTCGACCAGATGCAGGTACGGTGGCTGCCCGACGCGTTGGAGGCGCAGCACGCTGTCGAGGCTGCTTTTGCTGGCGGGGAGTTCCAGCGTCTCAACATCGAGCACCTCCGCATCGGCCTCCCCCAACAACGGGAGCAGATCGGCTGGGCAGAGCCGGGTCAGGCGTTTAAGGGGAACATCCGTCTCTTCATACGACTCCTGCGCACATTCAGGCTCTTGGTATTGTAGCATGGTGCCCCGCTCAGGTGGGTGTCATGGACAGGGAGAGAGTCCGTGGCCTGGACACGACGCTGCGGGCGTGTCATCGTCACCAGATTCCTGCGGGGCGACCAGCGCCTGGAGGGCGGTAAACAGCTCGATCCCGAGCAGCACGCCGCTCGGGTAGCCCTTCTGGGTGATGATGATCGGCTGCGCGTCGGTGCGCGCGCGCTTGATCAGGGCGGCCAGGGACGCGGCGGCGCGGGAGATTGGGACGACTCCCCGCTCAAGGTCGATCGGCTTCATCGGGTTGCTCCTCTCCGCTCGTGAATCACTCCCGCCTGCGCACACCCGCGCGCGGGTGTACCTGCTGGCCGATGGCGCGGTGGGTGAGCAGCAGCGCCCAGATCGCCCCGCCGCCGACCTTGGCGAGGAGCTGGCCGAGCACGAGCGGCCCGCTGACGGGCCAGCCGAAGGCGAGCAGCGGGAAGCAGAGGCTATCCACCGCAGCAGACACCAGGTTGGAGCCGTTCATGCGGGCGAGCCGCCCGTATCGGCCCAGGGCGAGGTAGGCGATGGTATCGGCGAGGCTCGCGGCGATAAAGGCCAGGCTGCTTGCTAGCGCGATCCGCCCGCTCCCGCCCAGCAGCAGCGAGAGCAAGCCGCCAGCGGCGATCAGGCCCAGCACGCGCGCCCAGAGGAAGCGCCCCTGCCACTGCTCGTGCAATCGGTCGCGGGTAGACAGGTCGAGCCCGACGAAGACGCATGCGTTGATCACCGTCACACCGGGGCCAAGGTATGACACCAGCAGATTCGCGGCGACGATGGCGAGCAGGTAGACCACCACGAGCCGGCTAGGACGCGGCACGGAACAGATCCGGAAGGGCATGTTGAGTCACCTCCAGGCGCGCAAGAAACGAGGGGAGATACTTCTCCGGCCATCGGCTAAATTGGCCGCCGTCGATGCTGTCCGCCCCCATCGCCTCGACCCGCGCGAGCCGGGCGGTGGTGTTCACCCGACCGACGTGCGTCCAGAGCCCCCGGGCGCGGGCCATGCGCACGAGCAGCTCGGCGCTGCGGCTGAGTTTCCAGCGGGTCGAGGCCCCGACGAAGACCGCGCTCAGCTCGTCCCATGGCACCGTGTCGGGTGTGGCGCCATCCTGGAGCACGATGGCGGCCGGGAGGCCACGGGCGACCAGGGCCGGTCGCCAGCAGCGCCACAGCCAGCGGGTGCCCTCCCAGGAGCCGACGATCCCTTGCGGGGTGCGCTCGACCGCGTCGGGGGCGGCCACGAACTTGAGCTGGTCGCGGGGCGCTTGGGCGATGGCGTCGAGCATTGCAAGGTAGGCGTCGGGCTGCACGCCGGCCAGGGCGTCGTTGTCGGCTCCCCAGGGCATGCCGGATCGCGCAATGGCCTCGATGCGGTTCCAGCTACGCGGCTGCACCAGCCGGCCAAGGGCCGGGTGGCCGGCGTAGCGCGCGACCGTGGTGGTCGCCCCGCTCACCAGGAGGATCATCAGGCCGCCTGGCGGGCGACGGCGGCGGCGGCGCTCGCCGCCGGGGGCGTCGGGCGGGCCAGCAGCACCAGGCGATCAAGGAGAATTTCATGGCGGCCATCGGCAGTGAGGCGCAGCTGCCCCTCGGCGTAGAGCCGGTCACCGGCGTGCAGGCAGCGCCCACACCACTCGGCCAGCGCCTCCCAGGCGGTCAGCCGGTACCAGTCAGTCTCGCGCCGCACCTGGCCGTCGGCGGCGCGCCAGCTGCGCACGCTGGCCAGGCGCAGCGCGGCCACCGGGTGGTCGCCGACGCTCCACAGCTGCGGCTCGCCGTCGAGCCGCCCGGTGAGCTGGACACGATTCAGATCCATGGCGGTTGTTCCTCCTGCACGAACACGCGTGTGGTCGGCCCTACCCGAGATCCTCGTCAGCGTAGGTGGTCGCGGTCGGGCTGGCGGTCGCTGCGGGCGGTACGGCATCAGACACGGTACGGTCACGCTGATTCTGGTCAGGCCCCCGCATCGACCGCTCAACCTCAATAACGGGCGGCGGCATCGGCGAGATGGGCCGCGTCGGTGCGGCCGGCGGGTCAGCGGTAGTGGTACTGACCGAGGCGCGCTTGACCAGCACGCGCTGGGCGCGGCCACCCGCGATCACGTAGCACTCGCCGGGCGGCAGCTCCTTCACGTCGTTGGGATGGATCTTCAGCGCCTCGTCGAGCGAGAGGTAGCCTGCACCGGTGGCGTACTCCCTGGCCCCGCGCCCCATGCCGCGCTCGGAGAAGCCAATCCGCCGCGTGAAGCGCAGCCGCTGGCCGGCGCGCGGCAGCAGCAGATCCGGGTCGCCGCAGCGGTGCAGGATGAGCGTCTCGGCCGCGCCGAGGATGCGGTCGAAGCCCTCGCCCATCCCGGCGTAGCTCTGGCCGGTGACGATGATCGACGCCCCGTGGAAGCGCACCATCTCAAACAGACTGGCCGTGCCCGCACCGCTCTGGGCGATCACCGGGTACTCGTCGATGATCAGCAGCACGCGCTGGTCGGTGGGCTTGCGGCGGGCGGCGTAGTGCGCGAAGTCCTCGATCAGGTAGCGCCCGAAGCTGGCGGTCTGGTCCTTCAGGCTCAGGCCGTCGAGCAGGATGTAGCCGGCATCAACCGTGTCGAAGCTCCAGCTGGCGGCGTCCTCGGCCCCATCGAGGCCGCTGCCCAGGGCCTTGAAGAAGGCCCGGTAGCGGTTGTAGGCTGCCGCCGCGTCGCGGGCGCGCAGCCCGTCGATCTCGTCCACCTCGGGCCGACCAGCGTAACGCTGGCGCAGGCGGGCCAGCACCATCCCTTCCAGCAGGGCCTGGCTGGAGCGCGGCGGCCCGCCCGGCGCCTCCAGGGTCAGATTGAGCAGCATCTTGGTCAGATCTTTGTAATAGGGCTCTGAATAATCCAGCACCGCCAGCAGGCGGTTGAGCAGCGCGACACTGTCGCCCTGCCAGCCGCGCAGGGGCTGCTCGGGGAAGCTGCCGATCGTGGTCGCGCCGGCGACGCGCATGGTGGCGGCGAAACGCTCCTGGAGCGCCCGCTCGCCCTTGCAGTCGATCACGAACACCTTCCAGCCGTAGGTCTGGCGCGCCCCGGCGGCCAGGCGCAGCATGGTCTCGCTCTTGCCCATGCCCGAGCTGCCGATGATCGCGCCGTGGCGGGCCAGGCTGTCGGCGGGGTAGGTGAAGAGTGCGCCTGTGGCCCAGGGCAGGTCGCCGACGCCCAGCGGCACGCCCAGCACCATCGCCCCGCGCACGCTGACCGGGGCCTTGGCCACGCTGGCCCGGGCCTGGCGGTCGCGCTCGGCGGCGCTGCGCTCCGCCCGATCCAGGCGCTCCTGCTCCAGCTCTTCGACCGTGCGCACCCGATTGCTGAGGATGTTCAGCGCGGCGAAGGGCGCGGCCAGCAAGCTCATGCGCCACCAGGCCCAGAGCGGCGGCCAGATCTGCCGGGCGATCCCCCCGTAGTCGATGCTCCCGCCGCCCGCCTGGAGCGCGCGATAGGTTGTGCCCCCGGTGGCCCAGAGGGTCAGCGCGACGGTCTGATAGTCGCGCCAGCACCAGCCGGCGACGGCGAGGGCCAGCGTGCCGCCGAGCGCGCACCAGGCCATACGGCGCGGGATGCGCCCGGCCATGCCGGCCAGCACACCGGCGACGGCCAGGGAGATCGGACCGAGCAGCAGGAGCAGCATCACGATGGTGGTCAGCTGCTGCTGCTTGGCCACCTCGGTCTGCATCGAGAGCGGCGTGCGCGTTGGGGCGCTGGGCGCGGGGTTGCTCATGACGTCTGCTCCCCCGGCTGCGGCATCCAGAGCACGTCATCGGTGAGGGTCACGCGGGGTAACGCGTGCTCAGCGCCGCTCTGGCCGGGCGGAGGCAAGGTGACGTGCTCCATGCGCTGCCAGCGTCGGCGGATGCGCAGGGGGTGGACGCGCTCCTCGCTGAGGAAGCGATAGCTCGGGGCGAGCCCCTGGTGGACGCTGGCCACCGTGCGGGCAATGGCCTCCAGCCGTGGCCCGACGGGCGCGACCACCAGGATCGTGCAGGTCTGCACGCCGTAGCGCGCGTGCAGGCGCGGGTCGCGCCCATAGGCGTCGTAGGCCAGGGCCTTCTTGCGCCATTGCTCGATGCGGGTGGTGCCCCGATCAATCTCGACGAAGTAGCGCTGACCATCGAGGGCGAAGGTGGCATCGGGGATGATCGGCAGCGGGTGGCCCACCCCGGCGACGGCCACCGAGTCGTAGTCGGTGCAGAGCACATGGTCGCCCGCCCACCCGGTCAACGCGCGCCCCCGGTACTCCAGTTCGGCGCGCAGGGCGGCGTAGAAGGCGCCAATGGCCAGGCTGTGCTCCAGCATCGCGGCCGCTCGGGTGGCACGCTCGTAATACCAGAGCTCGTCGAGCGCTAGCCCATAATGACAGGCGAGCAGCTCGGCCCCCGCACGGGTGAGGCTGAGGCAGTCGGGGAGCCGACGGTAGACGGTGGTGGCGCGGTCGACGCTGCGCCGGATGGTGACGACAAGCCCACGGGTGGTCAGCCCCGCCGCTCGCTCGTAGGCTTTCTTGGGGCGTCGGCTGGTCGGCTCGTCCGCGCGCGCGGCGCGCGCCGCCTCGCGCCAGCGCTCGGCCCAATGCAGCCACTGGAGGTGCGCGACGGTGAGGTAGCGCACGTCGGCGAGCGAGGCCAGGATAGCCACATCGCGCGCGGTGATGACAAAGGCGTGTGGTGCCATCTCAGTCCTCCCGCGCTGGGGCAGGCGATGGGAACAGCAGCCAGGACGGATCGCCGAAGGCCGCGACCAGCAGCGCACCGGCGCGCGCGCCCATGCGCACCGGCGGCGACACCTCCGCCTGAAAGGCGGCCCGGTTCAGGGCGGTGGCCAGGGCGCCCCGGCGCCAGCCCGCCGCCTGAAGCACGTCGGCGGGATCTGGCCCGTCGGCGCTGACCGCAAGCAGGGCGCCCACGGTGATCGGCTGCGGCGCGGCCCGCAGCCGCGACCAGGTGGTGATCAGCCGGCCCGCCTCCCACGGGGCGAGCATGGCCGTATCGAGCGGCTGGGCGTGGTGGGTCGGTCGCGCGGCGAGCCGGCGGGTCTCGCTGGTGTGCGGCACGATCCGAGTCACCGGGGCAAGCATGATGCCGGGCAGGGTCGTGCGCACAAGCTGGGCAAACAGCGCGCGCGGGCAGCTGTGGTCGCAGCCGTCCGGCCGGCAGTGTGGACAGCCCTCCAGGGCTAGGTACCGACGGATCAGGCCGTCGCGCCGGATCCGGATGATCGTCAGTGGCTGGAACTGCAGGTGCAGGGCGATCCCGTGCTGCCAGCCGTCAGGGTCAGGTGTCGCGCTCATGCCATCGATTCGCCAGAGCAGATGAGTCATACGTCGCTCCTTTGTGCATCCAGAAGCCCTACGGGCAGGCCACGCTGGTCTGCCCCCAGCGGCTGACGTACCAGTGGTCGTTGGAGCTGATGAGGGTGGCCCGGTAGCACCAGCGCTTATTGGCGAACTGCCAGACGCTGCGGCCCACCCCGTCCACCACGGACTCGACGGTCACGTCCTGCAGCGTGCCGGTTGGGCTGGCCGGGCTCGTCAGGTAGTCCCGCATGCGGCTGACCGCGTCCTGCGCGAATGTCGCCGGGTCGGGCAGCGTCGGGTCGGCCAACCGCTGCGCCGTCGCGGCGTCCCCCGCACGTATCGCCGCGATCCATGCCTGATGGACGGTATCCGCCGTTGCTTGCGATGGCGCGCCGCAGCTCGGCGCGAAGAGGATGAGCGCCAGCAGCACCAGCTTGGCGATCATGCGGCCACGCTCATACAGCTGCTGCAACAGCTGATTGACACGCGAACCTGATGGGCGCATGGGGAACCTCCTTACGAGTTCAGGAAGGCGCTGGCCTCCAGCGGGTGGCACTCGACGTTGATCTCGTAGGCGTCCTTGCGGATGACGCCCAGGCACTGGCCGGGCTCGGCGTCGATCACAAACTGGAGCGCGCGGGGGGTGATCACGCTCATCGCCCGGGCGACGTCCTGGGCCTCCACGTCCTGCATGTGAAAGAAGAAGTGCGCCGCCGCGTTGGCGTGCAGCTGCCGCCCGGTCGGCGTATCGAGGAACGGCCGCATGGTCTGGTCGACCAGCACCATGCCCAGCCGGTACTTGCGGGCCGTCTTGGCGATCACCCAGGCCGCGTTGGCCACCGCCTCGACCTGGCTGGCGTAGCCGAACTCGTCGATCATCAGGAAGATGTCGCGGGTGATCCGGCGGGTGCGCACGTAGCGCCACACCGCCGCCAGCGCCTGGAGGTAGAAGAAGGGCAGCAGGATCTCGGGCACGGTCTTGAAGTCGTAGTAGACGATCGTGTCCTCGAAGCGCCAGTCGATGGTCGTGCAGCCGTCGAAGGCCACGCCATCGGGCGTCTTCTCGCCCTGCTCGGTGCTGCTGCCGTAGATCAGGTAGCGCAGCCGGCGGGCGAAGGTGTCCGCCACTGGGTCGCCCATCGCCTCCAGCACGAAGATGAGGCCCGTGAGCGTCGGCATCTGGGCCACCGGCGTGTCGGGGGTGACGCCGTACTGTTGGTAGAGCCGCTTGACCGCCAGGGCCAGCACGCCGCGCTCGCCGCTCTCCAGCTTCATCGGGATGAAGCGCTTCTTGCCGTCGGCGCTCTCGCCGGGCTCGCCGAGCAGCATCACGACCTGCGCAACCACGTGCAGGATCTGGTTGTTCTCCCAGCCGCCCTCGGTCTCCCAGCCGAAGATCACGTCGAGGATGTTGACCGTGTGTTCCAGCCCGACCTTGTAGCAGGTGCAGTCCTGGATGGCCCGCTCGACCCGTAGGCCGTTGGCGAAGGCGTCGATGCCGATCACCTGCATGCCGCCGATGCTGGCCGCCCGCTCAGCCAGCAGGTTGAGCAGCACCGTCTTTCCATAGCCGGATGCGCCGGCAATGATCATGTGGGCGGCCTGGTTGCGCGCGAACAGGTTGATGAAGATCGGGAAGCGCCCGTTGCGGTCGATGCCGACGAAGATGCCCTGGGTCGCGTTGGGCCGGTGGAAGCCGACCATGCCGGCGGCGCAGCCGACCACCTTGGAGAGCTGGGTGCGCGGCTTCCAGGGTGCCTCCAGCTGGGTGCGCGGCAGGGTCGAGAAGATCTTCAACGCGATGCCCTGTGCACCGGTCGGGCGCATCAGCTTCAGACGCGGGCCGAACAGGTCGCGCACGGTGATCACGTTGGCGTCCAGCTCGCGCTTGTCGCGGCCGCGTACTAGGATAGCCACCTGGATCGCGTGGAGCGTCTGGCCCTTGAGCTGGGCCAGCACATCGCGGGCGTCGTGGACGATCTGCTCGCCGCGGATATCGACCAGGTTGGCGTCGCGGGCCACCAGCTTCGCCGCGTTGTAGGCCATCTCGGCCACGCGCTGGGACTTCGTGCGGTTCAGGGTGGTCACATCGACGGCGATGGTGATGTCCATATTCAGGCTGATCAGCTCGTGAAAGAGGGTGGCGTTCCACTCGCCGGTGAAGTCGTAGCTGGTCAGCACGGCCAGGACGGGCTGGCCGGGGTCGTCGGGCTCCAGGTAGGTCAGGTGCTCACGGTAGGGGCCGGCGATCACCGGGGTGAGCGCGTCGATGCGGGTCACCGGGCGGCGGGTGACGGCGGCGAGCGGGATGCGGATGGCGGCCTCGGCGACGTCGGCGGGCTCCCAGGTGAGCAGGGTGTACTGGACGGCGCGCAGGACACGCTGCTCCATGGTCTCGTACATGCGCACGGCCTCGCGCGCCCAGGGCACGCGCCAGAAGATTCGGTCGAGGGCGGCGACAAAGGTCTCCCACTGCTCCAGGGTGGCACGGCCCTCCCGGCAGGCGGGCAGATCGACGCCGTCCGGCGTAGTCTGCACCATCAGGTCGATGAACAGATCGGGGTCGAGGTCGGCGAGGGCGGCTGCCAGGAGATCGGTCGGGTCGTCGGGGCTCCAGGCATCGATGGCGGCGCGCAGGCGGCGGGTGCGCAGGTAGAGGCGCTCGATGTCGTGGTGCTGCGCGCGTACCGCCGCGATGGGCGCGTGCATCGGGAAGCGGGTCGAGCTGGCGATCAGGCGCATGGGGAACTCGCGCCCGTAGAAGAAGCCGCCGAGCTGCTCCTCAAAACGGTCGATGTCGCCGACCAGGTCAATCGGCACACTGGAAATGGCAAACAGGTACATCAGGGTGCCTCCACCAATGCGTCATCGGGATATGCAGGCGGGATCGCCATGGGGGTGTCGTCGTCTTCCGGCTCCGCCACTTTCGCGTTTGTGGTCTGTGGTGGCATTCCGCTGCGTAACTGGGTTGGTGCGCCACGCTGCACCAGCGTGATCGGGCCGCTGGCGGCGATGACCTGATCCTGGTCGGGCCGAGGCACCGCACCGGGTAGGTCGGCGGGGGTCACGCGGTTGCCATGCAGACGCAGCCGGACGAGTCCGCGCGTCGTCCAGATCAGGTGCTCGTAGAGCGGCAGGCCGCGCACCTCCACCGTCATCACATAGCCGACGAGGGCCGCCGCCGCGCAGGATGGGATGCGCACCAGGATGGGCCAGCTGCTGGAGATCATGAAGATCGGCATGAAGGTGAGCAGCACCGCGACGATGCTCTCGAAGGTCAGGAAGGTGGCGATCTTCTCTTGTTTACGGCTAGTCAGCTCCTCAATGATGCGGGCGGGCATCGGAACCTCCTTCCGCCAGGGCGGCTCGGGCCGCCCTGGCAACAACGGGTGGGGGCGGTGGGCACGCGATTAGCCGCCACCCATCGCGATGAAGGCGGTGATCAGGGCGGGGGCCAGGCCGAGCACGATTGCGCCGACCAGGATGCGCTGGATCCAGCCGCGGGCTTGCTGCGCCCACTCGGGCATAATCCCCGACAGCGAGTTCATGATGAACCAGACGGCCACGCCGAAGCCGGCCACAATCGGGCCGAGGGTCAGCATCTGCGTGCGCCACTGGGTGAAGAAGGCAATGATCGCGTCCATACACGGGTTCTCCTTGTGCGTCTGCGAGCGAGTAGACGGGTGGACAGGGCAGGGTGGCCAACCAGGCGGGCCGGACATCACCTCCTGACGGTCAGTTGATAGCGGAACGGGCCGATCTGGAGCACGCCGCTCTCCAGGGGCAGGTCGATGACGACCACCCGGCGCTCACCCGGCGCGAGCGGCTGTCGCAGCGCGGAGGCAGCCAGATCACGACGGGTGCTCGGCGTCACGAAGCCGAGGTCGGCGGGGGTCAGTACGAGCGGGACGGGGCTCGTGGTGGAGAGGGTGGCCTGCACGGTCATCGTCTGCTGCCCTGGCTGGGCGGTGAGCGCTTCCACCCGCAGGCGGGAACGCAGGACGGCGTCGCGGGTGGGGGGCGGCTCCAGGGTGGCGCGGTAGCGGACGACTTGGTCCGCCCCTGTGGCCACCTGCCACACCACGTCGAAGCGCTCGGCGGGATCGGGGATGAGGTAGTCGAAGGTGATCGTCCCGGTCTCGGGGCGGGTCGCGCTGGGCAGGGCCGCGCTCCCGTCGGCGAGCCGGATGGTCGGGGCGAGCACCACCCAGTCCTGGCCGCCCGCGTCGGCGACCGCGACGGTGAGCACGACGCGCCCCTCGGGGAGGGTCGGGTCCTCGCCGCGCCCACGCACGGTGATCGCGGTTACGCGGAAGCCGGCCGGGGCGGCGTCGCCCGGGGCCAGGATCGGCTGGGCCTGGAGATCTTGAAGGTGGCCGTAGCGCGGGGCGGTCGCGGTGTCGCCGGTGGCGCAGGGGTGGATGACCAGATCATCGGCGCCCTGCGGCGCGGCGGTGAGGGCAAAGACGCGGGTGGGCTGGCCGTCGGGCGCGTCGAGCAGCAGGGTGTCGAGCGCCTCCAGGCGCGCGGCGGGCAGGCAGAGCTGGATGGGGCGGAATGAGTTGGTGAGCGCGCAGGCAGTTGCGGCGTCCTTCGGTGTGCAGTCGGTGGGCCACCGCGTCGCAACGGGGCGTACCGGCAGCGACCAGATTCCAGCCGCGTCGTGGGCCGCCGTAATCCGCCAGGGGCTGAGAGTCGCGCCGCCGCTGGTGGGCGCGCCGGTTGCGGGGCGATCTGGCCGGCCCGGCTGGAGCAGCAGGATCACCACCGGGATGGCGAGCAGCGCCAGCACGGCGAAGCCGATGTTCACGATCATGCCGCGGCGGGCGTCGCGGCGCCCGCCGCCGAGCTGGTAGTCGGTCGCGCTGGGCGGGGCGTGAGCCACCTCGGCCAGGTCGATCGCCAGCCACTTGATGGCGTCGGGCGTGCCGCGCGGCACCAGGCCGCGCCGGTCGTCGCGGTGCAGCCCCTGGGCCTCCTCGATCAGGTGGGCCAGCGCCTGGCGCGCGACCTCGTCGGGGTCGGCGTGCGTGACCGTCCCGCCGCGCACCTGCGCCCCGGCGTCGAACTGGCGCTGGATCTGGGCGCGCTCCTCGGCATACACCGCGTCAAAGAGGGTGCGCTGGTCGGTGGGCAGGCTGGCGAGGCGGCGCTGGGCCACTTCGGCGCGCTCCTGGGCCACGCTGGCCCCCTCGAAGGGGTCGGCGGCGGCCTGGGCATCGCTGGCCAGCGCCAGGATCGTCTGTTGGGATTCGAGGTAGGCCAACCAGGCGCGGTAGGAGCGCAGCACGTCCTGGCGGTAGCGGGCCTCCTCGCGGGCATCGCTGGTGGTCATACGTGGGCCTCCGGAACAGTCAGGATGAGGCTGGTTTGCCCGCCCGCCAGCGGAACGCTGAGCCCCCAGGCCGGAATGACCACCTGGAGCGCCTCGCTGGGGCGCAGGTCGCGGCTGAGCCGCACCGCGCCGCTGGCGTCGGTCAGGCCCTCGGCGAGCACCTCGCCGAAGGCGTTGGCGATCTGGACGCGCACCCCGCGCACGGGCTGGCGCATATCAGGCGTCGGCGTGGCCATGCCGAGGGCTGAGCCGCCGCTCGGCGGGTGGTCGGTGGCCACGATGGTGACGGCGATGATGACCGGCACGCGGGCGGCGGGCGCGGATGGCGGCGGCGGCAACGCGGGGTCGAGCGTCGTCACGTCCACCTGCACGCCGGGGCGACCAGGGGCCGCCGTGGTCACGGGAACGGGCGATGGCGATGCACTCGGTTGTTGGACAGGAGGGGTCTCCGCAGGCACGGCGGAGGCCCCGCCCGCGCCTGCGGTGGACGGCTGCGGGGTGGGCGCGTTGGGGTCGATCCGCCGCAGATCCGACCAAAGGACCCAGCCGGGGAGGATGCTGGCATCAGCGGCGATGCTGACCCAGAGCCCGCGCACGGGGCCACGCACGGCGACGCGGGTCTCGGCGGGGATATCGGCCAGGGCGGTGCTGTCGGGTCGCGGCTCGTGGCGCAGCACGGTAGCGCGCACGATGATCGCGGCCCCGCTGGCGATCTGCTCCTGGCTGCCGGGGACGGCTGCGCCCGCCGCGCTGCCGCTCCCCGTCGCGCCAGTCGTGCCGCCGCTACTGGATGGACTGGCCGCAACCATGGCGGTGGGGGTGGGAATGTTCGCCTGCTGGCGCAGGGTCGGCTCCAGTTTGCGGGCCAGTTCGCTGGCGACGGGGGCCACCACGAAGCGGTAGGCGGCGTGGGTGGGGCGCGCGAGCTGCGGGGTGAGGCCACCGTTGCGCGGGGCGACGCGGATGTCGGCCAGGCCATCGGCGGGGGCCACCCAGGTCAGCGCCGAGAGCAGCCCGCCCGGGGCATAGTCGTCGTTGCTAGCGACTGGGCGATCCTAGCGCTGCCAGAAGACCTCGACGACGGTATCCACGCCGGGGTCGAGATCGAAGGTGGCGATGCGGTATGCGACCCCAGCCTTGACCGGCACGCGCAGGTAGTCGTGATCGCCGCCGGGACAGGCATCGGGGCGCGCCTCGGGGCAGACCAGGGTCAGGTCGTAGACCACGCCGACCGCGATGGTCGCGGCGGTGGCGAAGGACCAGTTGTTCTCCAGGGCGTCAGGCGCGCCGGTCAGATCCACCGTCCCAGCTGCACGCGGGGCGATCTCTCGGCGCACCTCGATCCGATAGCTCTCCCCGGCGGACGGGCGCGGATCGCGGTTCTCGACCCGCAGCAGCACGGAGCCGTGGATGGCCGGGGCGAGGGTGAGCGAGATCGTGCCGCTGGCCAGCAGGGTTGGCCCCTGGCGCGCGCTCAAAAAGAGATCCAGGCCCGTCGTGGCGCGCACGGTCACGACGGTCTGGATCGCCGGGTCGTCGGGCAGGTCGAGCACATACACATCGCGATCCGCCTCGGGGACAAAGGTAAACGGCCCGCTCACCGCGTCGAGCGGCAGCGCGCACGGCTGGGCGTCCGTGTCGTTGGGCTTACAGGCGTCGGGGCCAAGGCTCGCCGCCGGGGTCGCCGTGGCGCTGGCCGAGAGCGTGGTCGGCGACGCCGACTCGTCAGTCGCGCGCGGCACCGTAGTAACCAGCGGCGTGACCACTGTCGGCTCCGCCAGGATTGGCGTTGCCTCGACCTGTGCGCCCGCCGGAATCGGGGTGGCGGCCAGGGTGCCTGCGGCCACGACGCTCAGCAGGATGAGCAGCAGGCCGGGGAGTGTGCGTCTCATGGCTGGTTCTCCTGGGATGGCTGGGACGGCTGGGCCTCGACGTCTGCGGTATGCGTCTCGATGGTGCGCAGCTCGGGGCGGCCAGTAAGCGGGTGGCGTGGGTGGCGGAAGGTGTGGCGGTAGCCGTCCGCGCCCTCCGCCGAGCCGACGTACTGCCAGTCCTCGCCGGTATGCAGGCGGCTCGGCAGCGGCGGAATCTGTGCGGCAGCGTAGGCGACGTGGGGATGATCGGCGGGCAGCTGGGCGCTCACCTGGGCCGCGCCGACGCGCGGTGTCGCAGCCACTGATGAGCCGGATTGCCGTGACTGAATCGGGAGGCCTGCAGCGCTGGCGACGCCCGAAGTGCCAGGCTGACCCGACTGGCCCTGCGCACCAACTGCGCCAGAGCTACCTGTAGCGCCAGGAGTGCCAGGTTGGCCCTGAGCGCCAGGAGCGCCGGAAGCGCCGACAACGCCCGGCTGGCCGGGCTGTCCCGACTGGCCTTGAACACCAGAAGCGCCGGAAGCGCCAGACGCTCCTGCAGCGCCAGGCGTGCCGGGTTGGCTCTGAGCACCAGCCGCGCCGGAAGCGCCGGACTGCCCTGGCTGCCCCTGAGTACCAGCCGCGCCGGAAGTGCTGGCAATGCCCGCAACACCGGACTGGCCCGACTGGCCCTGCGCACCGGCAGATCCCGCCGTGCCGGGGGCGCCCATCGCGCCAGCGAAGCCCAGCGGCCCTGGCTGCCCCTGCGCGCCAGTCGCGCCGGATGCTCCGGTCGCGCCGACTGATCCACTGGAGCCTGCTGAACCTCGGGGGCCGCTGCCGCCCTGGGTGCCGCCACGTGCCGCAGGCCCTGAGCCGCTCGGGCCGGATGGGGCGGGTGTTCCCAGCGCCGGACCATCGCGCTCGATCTGGAGGCGGGCCGAGCGCCAGTTGTGCCGGCTGCGGTCGCCGGCGTACAGGCCCTGGTAGGTCGCCGAGTCGGTGCCGATCCAGCCCATCGCCGCCGCCACCTCGCCGACCGCGCCCATCCCCGGCAGCCGCCCGGCCATCGCCGCCGCCGTGTAGGCCACCCGCTGGCCCGGCGCGGCGTCACGCGACTGCGCCGCCGCCGCCGCACCCATCGCCGCCACGCCGAGGTAGGTCGCCCCGCCAGTCGCCACCCCAGTCACGGCGGCGGTCGTCATCTGCGCGGCCTGCTGAAGCGGCTGCGTCAGAGTCAGGCCGGTCGCCTGGAGCGCCGCCTGCTCGATCGTGCCGATGCTCTTCCAGAGCGTGGTCAGCGCGACGAAGCCCAGGTAGCCCATCAGGAACAGGCCGCCCACGGCCATGCCGGTGTAGGCCCCGGCGTTGCCCAGCTGGGCCGCCGCCATCAGCGCCGCGCTCAGGAAGCCCATCACGATGCTGGAGGTCCACGAGACCAGCAGGATGGATGCCGCCCGGCGCAGTACCGAGGTCACCGGCGCGGCGGTCTGCTGGAACCAGACGAAGATCAGGCCGATCGGCAGCGACAGCCAGAGCAGGGCCATGCTCAGCGAGAAGACCAGGTGGATGAGGCTCTCCAGGACGGCCAGCAGCGACGGCAGCAGACCCTGGAGCAGGCGGTTCATGCCGCGCTGCATGCCCTCGACCCAGCCGCGCCGCTCGACCGCGCTATCGAGGTCGCCGACGGTGCCGTCATAGGCATAGGCCGGCGGCTCGCGGTAGAAGCCGTCCGGGATGTCGCGGCTCGGCCCGCGTGCGTCGGGGCAGTGGATGTCGCCCGCGTCGGCGTAGAGCAGGGTGGCCGCCAGGGCGTCCATCCCTAGCCCGGCGGTGGTGCGGCTCAGCGTGCTGCCGCAGGGGTTGGACGGGTAGAGCGCGGTCGGCGACGGCATATCGGTGCCGGGGGCGCCGAAGATCGCGCCCGGGGTCGCGGCGCTCATCTGGGTGAAGAGCCGGCTGCTCACGTCGCTGCGCAGCTGCTCGGCCTGGGCGATCAGCTGCCCGGCCACCGTCAGGATGAGCGGGGTCAGCACGGCCCAGGTGATCACGTGGCGCATGCTGACGAAGCCGCTCTCGCCGGTGAGCGGCACGAGCATAAAGAGGATGGCGGCCAGGGTCAGCGCGGCGATGGCGACCGGCGCGTAGACCGGCCCGATGAAGCTGGTCAGCCACTGGTAGGCGCTGGTGAAGGCGACGGTGATCAGCCAGGCCCGCAGCTGGTCGAGTTGGTAGGCGAGTACGAGCAGCCATCGGTTGATGCTCCAGAGCATGGAGGCGATGCCGGAGTAGAAGCTGTACTCGGCGTTGTCCACGCAGGCGCCCATGTCGAGCGGCCCGCAGGCGGCCCAGGCCGGGCGCGGCAGCGCGGCGTGGATCGCCAGCGACGCCAGCAGCAGCAGGCCAGCCGCCAGGTGCCGGGAGGGGATGTGTGTCCGCCGGCTCACGGGTGCGCCCTCCGCCAGCGCAGGGCCAGCAGCGCGACCAGGGCGGCGATGATGATGAGCAGAACGGCGACCGGCGCCCAGGGCGGGGCGGGCGGCGCGGGATCGGGCGGCGCGCCAACGACCAGAATAGCGGGCGCGCGCGGGTCGATCCGGGTGGGCAGCGGTGCGGGCGTGGCGCGGACGAGCGGCGTCGCATCCACGGTTGGGCCGCCGATCTCCAGGCTGAGCATCGTCGCCGGGTCGGGCAGCACCAGCCCGTCGCGCTCGGCGCGGAGATTCAGCACGGTCAGAGAATCGCCGGTACCAAGCACCAGCCGCACGCCCTGGGCGTCGTCGCCGAGCTGGTAGAGGCTGGGGGCGTTGCGCGGCTGGCCGGCCACCGCCACGCGCACGACGGTGGGGAGAGTGTCGAAGCTGGCGGTGCCGTCGGCGTCGGTGGTCTGCCGGGCGAGCTCCTGGCCGTCCTCACTGCGTACGATGATGATGATCCCGGCGATCCCCTGGCCCGCCGCATCGCGCAGGGTCACGGTCAGAATATGGCCCTGCGCGGCGCTGACCTCCGGCAGGAGCGCGATAGCCAGGGCCAGCGCGAGCCAGCCGATCCGCCGTCGTCGCGCCCGCTCGGGTGTGGTCATGAGATCGTGCATCGTGCGTCTCCTCGTCGTTAGCGGGCGCTGCGGAAGCCGCGGATCTTCGGCTGGTAGTAGGCCGACGTGAAGACGCCATAGTCCACCCGCACGCCGAGCGTCGGGCTGGCAGCGTGGATGAGATCCCAGGCCCCGTCGCCGTTGACATCGGCGAGCATGCCGACGTGGTCGATGCGGCTGGGGCTGTCGATGGCGAAGAAGATCAGGTCGCCCGGCTGGATCGCCCCCGCGTCGACCGACGTCATCCCGGCGAACTGGCTGCGCGACCCGCTCGGGATGCCGATACCGATCTGGGCGTAGCTCCAACTGGCCAGCCCACTACAGTCGAAGGTCGTCGGCCCCTTGCTGCCCCAGACGTAGCGCTTGCCCACCTGGGCCAGGGCCACCTGGACCAGGCGGCTGGCCCCGGGCGGCGGGGGCGGCCCGCCGACCAATACCGGCTCGCCCCAGGCGCTGCCGGCGTCGTTACCCCAGTCGGTCAGCGCGCCGGGATCGCCGCAGGACTCCCCGCCCGGCGGCACCCAGGTCGTCGCCGTCCACTGCACGCTGATGAACTGCGGGGTGCGGTCCTGGAGCAGCGGGTTGCCCGTCGGCGTGGGCGTGCGCGTGGCCAGCGGCGCGTCGGGGGTGATCGTGACCCCAGCCACCGGGGTGCTGCTCGGCATGGGATAGCTGGCCGCCGGGTTGCCCACAAAGATGAGCTCGACCGTCTCTGGCGCGCCGACGGGGGCCAGCACTGGCACGCGCACGTGGCTCGTCCCCGGCGGAATCAGCTCCGGCAGCGCCGCGCCCCCGGCGATCTCCTGCGCCGCCTTCGAATAGGCCCAGGTGGCATCGGAGACCACCGCGCCGCCGGGGGTCTTCACCGCGCGCAGGCGCACCCGCTCAGGGTAGGCGATCGGGATGGCGACCAACGCTCGGTTCACCCAGGTCAGGTCGATATAGTCGAGCTGGCGGGTGCCGTCCGGGATACCGGGGTAGCCCGTCACCACCGGCCCAGCCTGCGCGTTGACGGTGACGTGAAGCGGGCCGACTTCGATGCGCTGGCCGAGGATGTAGTTGGTACCCACCCGTGCGTAGGGCGTCGGCGAGGGGAAGGGTGGCCCGCCCGCGTTGGGGTACTCGCGCTCCCACTCGGCGAAGTAGATCAGCTCGTCCCAGTCGCCCCCGTCGGTGATCGGGCGGGTGTGGGTGATGACCTCCTTCACCGGCCCGTCCGTGCCCCAGGGCAGCGGCGTCGGGCTCGGGCAGGCCCAGCGCGGCGCGCCGCTGGTCTCCAGCACGCCGGCCGCGCCGCAGCCCAGAATCAGCAGGGTGAGCAGTGCGGCACCAATGATGGTGAGCGGATGACGCATGAGGCCCTCCTACGGGCGCGGCAGCACCGTGGTGAAGTCGAACGAACGCACCTCAACGGCCTTACCGCCCTCGACCCAGGCCACCCAGGCGCTGCGCGCGTTGCGGGCCTGGGCGGTCACGGTCTCACCCACCGCCCGCGCCCCGAGGATGAGCGGCACGCGCTGGCCGGGCGTGGGGTCGTGCCAGACGCCGCTGCCGGGCGTCGACCAGCGCAGATAGTGGGTGCTCGGCGCGGCGTCGTTCCAGCCGCCCTCGACGCAGCAGGTCCAGATCGCGAGCAGGCGGTTGGTCGCCACGTCGTAGGCCGGGGCCGCGAAGGCGATGCGCTCCATGCCGGCCGGGGCGGCGACGAGCTCAGGCGCGCGCCAGCTGCGCCCGGCATCGAACGAGGTGATCGCGTACGCATTCCAGGCGCTGGCGTCAGAGAACATGAAGGTGACGGCGTCCTGGGGCGCCCCGGTCGGCCGGTAGACCAGGGCGCGGGCATGCCAGCCGCGCGGCCCCGGGTCCACGCCGGGGATGGTCACATCCTGCGTCTCCAGCTGCCAGGGCTCGGCGCTGCCCAGGGTCTTGGCGAAGCGCAGCACGCGCGGCGGGGCGACCATCTGCCCGTTCGGGCCGGTCAAGAAGAACACCGTGGCCCGGCCATCGTCGGTGATCGCGACCGCCCCGTCGCTGAAGTACCAGACCGCGCCGGGCAGCCGCTTCAGCGTCCAGACGCCATCCGGGCTGCGGGTAGCGATGGCCGGCTGCACCTGGTTCGCGCCAGCGTTGCAGACGAGACCCGTCACCAGCCAGCCGTCGAGGGTCGCGGCTAGGCCGTTGACCTTCCGGCAGTCGTCGCCGACCACCTGCGGCGCGCTCCAGGTGAGTCCATAGTCGCGGCTCTCGGCCGCCCAGACCTGTGCGGGCGGGTCGTTGTCGGAGAAGTCGGGGTCGCTCATGCCCCAGACGGCGTGGACGACGCCGTCACCCGTGATCGCCACCTCCACGGTGCGCGTGTAGCGCCCCAGGGCCGACGCGCCAATATCCACCTGGTGGGCCGGCGTCCAGCTGCGCGTGTGCGGGTTGTAGACGATCACATAGGCCCGCTCGGGGTTGGCGTTGGCCGACCAGGCGACGGCGGCGACCGCCGGCCAGCCCTCGGTCGGGTGAACCGCAATATCGGTGGTGAGGATGACCTCGGGGAGCTGGATGGTGGTCTTCAGGCCGCTGCCGCCGCCGGCGCGGGATTCCTCCATCGTCGGGTAGGGCGGCTGGGCCGGCACCGGCGTCGGCCAGGGGGCCAGGGTCTCGCCGGGGGCCGCCGGGCAGCGCGGGTAGGGCGTGGTGGTCGGCAGGCGCGTCGGCGACGGCACCCCGGTCGGCCAGGCGGTGCCGACCGGGGTTGGAGGCAGCGAGACGGCGGGGGTGACGGTGACCGGGGGCGGCGTCGGGTAGGCCGGCCGATTGGGCCAGCAGCCGCCGGCCTGCGCCGTCTGCTGGACATCGGCGTAGGTCACGACGCTGCCGCACCCGGCGAGGAGGTGGCACAGGAGCAGGGCGAGGAGCACAATCTGGGGACGCTGCATATCCAACCCCGAAGGCAGGCGCGACGACACCTACGAAAAGTGTAGGGGTGTGCGCCCGTGCCCGGAAGGGGACAAAAAGGGGGTCAAAAGCGGGGACGAGACAGGGGACATCCTGGGGGACATGGGTGTGCGCCGCGTGATGGTGCCGCCTACGTGTCCCCTCCATGCGCAAGCTCCTCCTGCAGTACGGACTCCAGCCACTGCCGCGCCTCCGCCCGAGTACGACAGTTGGTCTTGCGGTAGATCCGCTTCCAGTAGGTGCGGACGGTCTCGATTGACACATTGAGCTGGTCGCTCAGCTGGTCGCGCGACCAGCCCACATAGTCGAGCACCAGCATCCGCGCCTCCGTCCGCGCGAGCTGGCTGCGCCGTTCCAATATCACGATGGTCGCGTCCATCGAGAGCTGCTGTTCCCGTGAGATACCGATGCACTTGGCGAGGAGGCTACTCATACGACCCTCCGCTTGGTTCACGTTTTCGAATGGAAGGTCATCATACAAGGTTCGAAGCTGCATGAGAAGATGTGAAAAGACATAGAAATCGAGCGAATCTGGGCGTCTGGCAAGATTGATGTGTTTTCACATAGTGCAAAATGCGGCCTGTACGCCTATACTGCATCCTACGGTAATCACGTGTTGCGGTACGCTTATCATCATCATACGACGGAGGAGCGGTATGACCCCAGGCATTCGCGTTCTTGTGGCCGATGATCATCCGATCATCCTGGATGGGATCCAGACCCTACTCGCGCAGGCACCGTCGATCACGGTCGTCGGCACGGCTAGGTCATTTCACGCCGTGAGTGAGGTGCTGGATCAGGTCGATGCCGACGTGCTCATCCTCGACTTGGGCGGCATGGATGGGTCGCCGCTCGCGCTGATCCACCGCCTCCAGCGGGAGCACCCGCTGCTGCGGGTGATCGTCTTCTCGTCGAGCATCGATCTGGCCCCAGAGCTGATCGCGGCGGGCGCGTCTGGGTATGTCGCGAAAGAGGAGCTGCCCACTACGCTCATGATGGCGATTTCATCCGTATTTTCAGGTCAGGCATTTCTCTCGCCGCTGGTGCAGGAGTACCTTGAGCAGTTGAGCACGCCGTCGCCGCTGACGCCCAAGGAGCAGATTGCGCTCAAGCTGCTGGCGCAGGGACTCGGGACCGAGGAGATCGCCGCGCAGATGCGCATCGATCCACGGTCGGTCCAGAATCATATCACATCGATGCGGCGCAAAACGGGCTGCTTCGAGCGCACCCAACTGGTCGATTGGTATCGTCGTACGTATGGCATCGTGTCGTAAATCATTGAGGTCTACTGTTTCGTGTAGTTTTCCTTATGCGATTTCCAAAAATCGCTATTAGCTATGCGTTTCCTCACGAAACTGTGTGTTTTCACATCTTCTCAACGGGGCTTCGGGCTGCTATACTGCTCCTCCCGTATGTGTGATCTGAACGGGAATTGGGAACCGCTGCGGCGCCCGCTCACAATGTGAGCGATCGCGTCGCACAACCACACGATGGAGGACGTCATGAACGACCAGCCTCAGGCGGAAGCGTGCGCGTCAGAGTGCCCGGTGACCAGCGAGTCGCATGAGCCCGCCGCCGATCATTCCTGGGATGCGTGCTACGACCGCGTCGCCGCGATCCTGCCGCGCCTGATCACCATCAGCGCCAGCGTGGTGCTGATCGGCCCAGCGCTGCTGCCCAGCGCCGTCATCGACAGCTTTGGCCATGGAGTTCGCGGGTGCTAATCGCCCGCGCGCCTGCGACTCGAGGAGGCACCTCGGGTCGCAGGCCGACATACGAGCGCGACTGCGACCCGCAGCGCGCGACCGAACCATGAACACTGCCCTTCCTCCCCGTGATCACGCCGCATTTCCCGTACCAGGCGCGCTCCGCACCGCACTGGACACACTACTCAGCGGCACAAGCGCATCCGCGCCGCAGCCGATCTGGCCGGAGACGATCACGCGTATCGCGGAGTCCCTGACGACCGAGGGGCGCATCGTCGCCCCCTTTCGTGCGGCGTGGTCAGCGTTCTACACCGTCACCCTGTACCTTGACCACCTCCAGGATGCCGATGCCCTGGGCGATCCGGGGCTGGAGGCGCTCCCGCCCGCAATTCAGTACCACCTGGCCTTCAGCACCTACATCGCAGCGCAGCACGCCCTGTCCAGCCTCGACCCACAGGCGATCCCCGCGCTGCGGATCGTGCGACTCCAGCGCTTCTGGGCGTCGTCGGTCGCCCAGATCGCCAGTGGCCAGTATCGGGACCTGACCCAGGCGCTCCTGGTGATTCAGGCGCAGGGTCGCGCGCCGCTCGATGCGTACGAGCAGCTCGCGGCCCAGAAGACCGGTGCGACCTTCGCGCTGGCCTTCGGCGGGGCTGCGATCCTCGCGACCGACGACGAGGCGGTGATCGCCGCCGTGACCAATGTCGGGATGGTCTATGGAATGCTGCTCCAGTATCGGGATGACCTGAGCGATGCGGAGGCGCAGGAGGGTCAGCATGCGGCGACCACGCTCAGCCGGGCGCTGCTGGCCGCCCATCCGACGCTCACGACCCATGGCCCAGATGCCGTAACTGCATTCTGGGCCGCGATCACCGCCGCCTACGCCGAAGCACTACCGGCGATACTCGCGCCACTGCCAGCCGAGACTCGAACGGTCTATGCCAATCTGCTCCAGCAATCCTTCGGCATAGCCCTCGGAGAAGCGACACCCTAATGGCCGCCCTGCACGCCTTCCGGGCCGGCGCGATCCTGGCGCTCCTCGCCATCATCGGGGCAGCAGCCCTCTACTGGCCGCTTCCCGAGCTCGGCTTTGCGACGGATCCGCCCACCGGCATAGTGCTGACCGTTGCGCCAGGCTCGCCTGCGGCGGAGGGCGGCCTGCAGCCGGGCGATCAGGTGGTGCGCATCTATACGTACCCCTGGGAGGCGATCAACACCCGCCTCTTCCTGGTGCCGCTGCCCTGGCACGACGGGACGCCGAGCCCGCTGACGGTCAGCCGCAGTGGGGTCACCCTTGACCTGACTCTGTATGCCAGGCTTCCTGATCTGCCGCTCCAGATCGACAAAGCGCTCCGGACGTTGGTCGCGCTGGTGTGCTGGGGCACCGGTGCCGCCCTCGGCAGCTCGCCCCGCGGCGTGAATCGCCGGCTTCAGGTGGCCGCGTGGTTCTGGATTCTCCTGGGCGGCGCGCTGGGGGTCTACCAGTTCGTGCAGATCACGTCCTATGTGCTGACGGTAGCCGTGCTCTGGCTGCTCGGCACCATCCTGGCGCCGGCGGCGGTGATGATGCATCTATGGTATCCGAGTCGCCCGATAGCGCGCGCGACGGTGGATCGCGCACAGCGGTGGTGGCTGGTGATAATCGGCCTCCTTCAGGTCGTGACCCTGGGCCTGGCCGCGCTCGGGCAGACGACGGCGGGACTCCTTGCCCTGCTCGACACTGGCACCACACTCGCCTTCCTGGGGAGCTTCGTGTTTAGCGCGATCGCGCTCGGGCACGCCTATCGGATCACGACCATCGCCCATATCCGGCGGCAGATCCGGCTGATCGCCGTGGCGTGTGTGCTGGTCGCCTGTGCGTGGGCGGCCCTGGTGCTTGGCGATGCGCTGGAGCCAGCGCTGCTTACCAGCGTGCCCCCGGTGACCTTGACCGCGATCACGGTCGTCGTCCCGCTCGCCTACCTGCTCGGCGGCATCAGCCCTGACCTGATGCGGGCGGATCATGTGGCGCGCTGGCTGGTCGCCCACGCGCTCACGATCGTGGCCATCCTGGGGATTCTGGCTGGTGTCGCGCAGTCGGGGCTCCTCACCCTATCGCCAATGGTGATCGCCGCCTTCACGCTGGCGGCCTACACGCCGACCTCCCGACTGATGCGCTGGCTCGTCGCTGGTCTGGCCGGACACGATCACCCGTATGCGCTCCTGAACCAGGCGGCAGCTCGGCTCGGCACCTCCCTCGACGCCGACCAGCTGGCATCCATCATCAGCGATGGCCTGCGGGGAACCTTTCATGACCCGCCCGTGGCAATCTACCTCCGGCGCGATCACGATGATGCGACGTTGGCATTGGTCAACGCGCGGCAGCTCCCACTCCCCCAGGCGGTGCGGGCGACGCTCCTGGACGAGGTCTTTGGTCATGAGGAGGCCCTGCTGCTGATCGGCACCGTCCAGCAGCGTATCGGCGAGCAGCCCCTTGAGGGCCGCGCCGCCGCGCTCGTGTTTGCGCCGCATGCCAGCCTCTGGGGTCTCATCCGTCACGCGCAAGGCGGGGTGCTCGGGCTAATGATCCTCGGCCCACGCGGCGACCTGGATCCCTACCGGGCGCGCGATCGGCGCGAGCTGGAGCGGCTGCTCAGCGCGGCCGCGCTCGCCTTTACCAACAGCGCGAGCTACGCCCACGAGGTACAGGCCCAGGACAAGATTCGCCAGCTCTATCGCCGCCTCCAGCAGACCAAGGACGAGACCGAGGCCAGCATCGCGCGCGAGATCCACGACGAGGTGGTAAACGTGAACGTGCGCCTCAATATCATGGCGCTCCAACATCTGGTCGCACAGGTCGTGCCCCCCCAGCTCCACGATGAGATCCAGGCCATCCTGGAGAGCGAGCAGACGACGAGCCAGATGCTCCGGATGATTTGCGAGCGGCTGCATCCAGCCGATATTGATGACCCCTTGGGGCTGGTTGCGAGCCTGCGTCGTATGATCACCCAGACCCGCGCAGGCTGGGCGGGCCAGGTGATCCTCTCCGTGGACCATGATCTGGTTCCGGTGGAGCGCCAAGTGCATCGCGAGCTGGTGCTGATCGCCCGCGAGGCCCTGATCAACGCGATCAAGCACGCGGATGCGACTGAGATCCACGTTGACCTTCAATTTCCAGCCGAACGGGACAATGTGCTCACGCTGATCATCCGCGATAATGGACGCACGCGGCAGCGGGTCACCCCGAAGGCCGGGCACATGGGCTTGAGTTTTATGCGCGAGAGCGCCGACGCGATCGGCGCGACCATCCGCTGGGAGCCGGTGGCGATGGGCGGGACAGCCGTGATTGTTACGCTGCCCGCCGTGAGCCAATCGCCGACCCCGCAGTGGACTCTCACCAGCGTGCAGGATGTCTAAGCGCCAGGACAGACCCTATGCAACACCAAGCCCTCCCCACACCGATCCGGCTTCTGCGCGACTCGGCGGCGCTGCGTAGCGCCGCGTACCTCAGCGCGATGGTTGGCGTCGTGCTGATCGTCAGCAAGCTGCCCTACGACCCCGAGGACCCCTTCGAGGCGAACGGGCACCCGCTCGTCTTCCCCGGCGTGGTCGGGCTGACCAACCTATTCACCTGGCTGCGGCTAGAAGATCGCGCCGGGTGGGATCGCCCACCTACACGCGGTGAACTGGCCGACTTCGCGCGTGGCCTAGCCCTGGGCACGGCAGCCTGCGGCGGGATGCTCGGCGTCGCTGCAGCGAAAGGCTGGGTCACCGTGCCGGCCTGGGGTTGGGCAGAGACACACTCCCCGACCACTGTGATCGCCTCGACGGCCCTGATCGCCGCGCAGGAGTGTACGCTCGTCTTCGACGAGGAGATGGTCTTCCGGGGCTACGGGCTAGACACGCTGCGCGAGGCGCTGGGGCTGCCCGGCGCGCTGGCCTTGAGCACCGCGCTCTTCGCGCGCTATCACGGCCCGGGCAGGAAGCGTTTCCTTGGACTCAGCGCGGCCGGGCTGCTGCTGGCCCTGCTGCGGCTGCGCACCAGCAATCTCTGGCTCGTCACCGGCTTCCACCTCGCCTGGAACCTCATGCAGAAGGCGGTCTTCGGCCCACTGGACGGCGCACCCTCGCTGCGCCCGCTCCACCTGCACGGCCCGGCAGCCTGGGTCGGCCGCCTTGGCTACCCAGAGCCAGGCTGGCTCCAAATCCTCTGGACACTGGGGATGGCGGCAGCGGCGGGGGCGGAGCTGTGGCGGTCGCGGTCGCAGGTCGATCCGCAGCCCTAATGAATGGCGCATCCATGAGATAGCCTAGATAGCGAGTCCTCCGTCGGAGCCGCAGATCCGCCGTCGGGCCGATGAGGTATCGGTGCGCGCTCGCCTACACTGGTGGCAGTGGCAACGCGATGCCCTTCCTCCCAGGAGACCCCATGACGATCTCGCAGCTGACAACCGACAGTCGTATCGCGCGCCATTTCGGGCCGGGTGGCTTGGTGACCGCCGCCCTGCGTACCCCCGCCGCCGCCCTGGCCTACCGGGTCGGCGAGGAGCTGGCGGCGCGCTACGCCGACCGGGTGATCATCGAGAGCGACGACTCGGATTTCGACGTGGAGCGCTTTGCGGCGGCCGGGCTCTGCGATCTCCGCCCCCAGGATGGCCAGCACATGGAGGTCTCCGCCCGCTGGGACGTCGATGACCAGGTCATCGTGCGCTACCCGGAGCAGGGCTGGTATCACATCGTCTGGGAGAGCAGCGCGCTGGAGGTGCTGCGCCTCAGCTTCTGCGACGCGTCGGGCTGCGCCACCACCGTGCGCTGGCTGATCGCCGACTCGCGGGAGCGGGCCGAGGCCTTCTTCCGCGCCGTGGGCATCTGGAACAGCCGGGTCGAGGAGACCATCCTGGTCTTCCAGGACGGCTACTGGCAGAAGGATGACGACCTCTACACGGCCATCCAGGGTGCGACCCTGGCCAACCTCGTGCTGGGCGGCACGCTCAAGGCGGATCTGCACCGCGACCTGGCGACCTTCTTCGCGGCCCGCGAGGTCTACGCACGCTCGGGCGTGCCCTGGAAGCGCGGCATCGTGCTGATCGGCGCGCCGGGCAACGGCAAGACCCACGCGATCAAGGCGCTGATCAACGTCCTGGGCCGGCCCTGCCTCTACGTCAAGAGCTTCTCGTCGCAGCACGCCGACGACCACCACAACATCCGCGCGGTCTTCGCCAAGGCCCGCGAGATCGCCCCCTGCATCCTGGTGCTCGAAGACCTGGACTCGCTGATCACCGAGCACAACCGGGCGTTTTTCCTGAACGAGCTGGATGGCTTCGCGGCCAACGAGGGTGTGGTGACGCTGGCATCGACCAACCACCCCGACCGGCTCGACCCGGCGATCATGGCCCGCCCGAGCCGCTTCGACCGCAAGTACCACTTCGGGCTGCCCGGCGCGACAGAGCGGCGGGCCTACCTGGAGCTGTGGTGCGCGCGCCTTGACGACGCCATGCGCCCGTCGGCCGCAACGGTGGCCGCGCTGGTCGCCGACACGGATGGCTTCAGCTTCGCCTACGTGAAGGAGCTACTGGTGGCGGCGACGGTGCGCTGGGCCGAGCGGCAGGAGCCGGGCGCGATGGACGCGATCCTCTCCGCCGAGCTGGTCGCGCTGCGCGCGCAGATGCGCAGCGCGGGCGTGGAGTAGGAAACGCCTAACGGCGCCGGCGAGGCGCGGTAGCGCCTCGCTACGCCCTGTTCCGTGCGACGACCCGGAAGACTGGGTAGCGCGGCTCCAGTTGTGCGAACGCAGTGAGCGGCGCATCTTTATCGATCGGCAGGTGCGCCCTCGCGCCGGGCGCGTGCTGCAGATACGCCTTCAGGATGGGCGCACGGAACTCAGGTGCGACGTCTTCGAGGGAGACCTCCTCGCGCCGACCATGGTGGAGGGTCACATTGCCCCCCGCTGCCTGCACATTCCGCACCCAGCCAGCGTTCTCGCCAAGCATCGATACCAGATAGCGCTCACCGGCCACGACGACCATGACGAGCGGGAGACGGATACGCCGACCAGACTTCCGACCGGGCACCTCAAGGGTGACCCGCTCATTCGGCGCAACCCCGAGCGCATAGATCGCGGCCGAGCAGCCGTTGAGCAGGCGGGCCAGCCAATTGGGGCGGCCGCCACGGTAGAGCCATTGCTTCATCATGATCTTACTCCGAGAGCCTGTGCAAAACGATACGATTCCCATCCACAGGCGATCAGGAGTATCGTGATGGCGAGGATGACGCCCAGGTTGCGTGCGTGAATCACGGATGGTGTTTGGGGGCACACGATCGCTTCCGTCGTCTGCCGTGGCCACTTCCCGATGAGACGATATTTCGCGATCGAGATGCTGGCGGTGGTCGCAAGCACATAAGCGGCAATTTCGTACAGCCCAGAGCTCCCGAAAACGGCCACTGTTGGCAGTAATTTTCCTCCCAGCGACAGGGTAAACGAGTTTGTTCCTAAGGTGACGCCAAAGACGGCCGCGATCAGGGTAACGGTGCGATATCCAAGGGGATAGTCGCTCTTGGTTCGCACCATGTTTGGCGCAATCATCACCACGAGCATGATCCCAAGATTGATGGCGAAAACCCGAAGCCACTCCAACCATACACTGTCTCCCGCGAGATCAGTTCCGGCGAATACCTGCGCAGCAGTGCGTCCGCGCAAGACTCCCTCAGGAAGAAACAGATAGCTCAAGATCCATGCGCCAAGCAAGACGATCAGGTCTATCCCGAAAAGCGCCCCAAAACGAACCAGCAATCGGTCATGCATGAGATACCGCTTGAACATGTCACGGTTTCCGTTCTGTGGCGAGTCTTCGTGCACCTGGCGAAGTGCCTGACCTTGTCAGGGGAGGCCCTGCGGCCCCATTGTGCTCGTCGCCTGGCGATCAAGGCCTATATCGTCCCATGAGCGCTGGTCGTCGAGCGGCTCAAGGTGGGTGAACACCGTGCTGTTCGGCACAGCCTGGAGGATCTCGTGCTCGATGATCTCAAGGAGCGCGTGGCCGGCGTGAACCGTCCAGGCCCCAGGCACGAGCACGTGGAATGAGAGAAAGCGGCGGGCGCCGGCCTGCCGCGTGCGCAGCGCGTGAAACTGCACGCCGGGAGCGGCGAGGCCGTTCCGGTCGAGCACGGCCTGGACGGCCGCGCACTCCTCGGTCGATATCGCGCTATCCAGCAGGCCCAGCCCCGAGCGGCCGATCAGCTGGACGCCGGTCCAGACGATATTCGCCGCGACGGCCAAGGCGATCAGCGGGTCGAGGATCAGCCAGCCCGTCAGCGCGACGAGCCCGACCCCGGCCAACACCCCAATCGAGGTCCAGACGTCGGTCATGAGGTGGTGGGCGTCGGCCTCCAGCACGATCGAGCCGTGGCGCTTCCCGGCGCGCAGCAGCACCCGCGCCACCGCGAAGTTGATCAGCGAGGCTAACGTCGAGACCGCCAGGCCCAGCCCCGCCGCCTCGATCGGCTGTGGGGCGAACAGGCGCCCCCAGGCCGACCAGGCGATGCTTCCCGCGGCCACCAGGATCAGTACGCCCTCGACGACGCTCGAGAAGTACTCGGCCTTCGTGTGGCCGAAGGCATGCTGCTCATCGGGCGGCTGTGCGGCGAGGGTGAGCATGCCCAGGGCCATCAGCGCCGCGGCGAGGTTGACCCCCGACTCGAGCGCGTCGGAGAGCATCCCGACCGACCCGGTGAGCAGGTACGCTGTGGACTTCAGGCCGATGGTGGCCACGGCGGCGGCGATGGCGAGCCAGACGAACCGCCGGAGATCAGGCTGTCTCAACGTTGCCGCCTTTCGCGCCGCCCGCGCCTACGGCGCGACCCAGCCTCAGCGCAGCCTTGCTCAGCTCGCGCAGCCAGACCACGCTGCTCGCGACCAGCAGCCCGATCAAGACGTCCTGAAATTGGGCGAGGAGCTTCCGCCACGCTGGGGTGGGCGCTTCGGCCTGGAGCTCGTTGGGGCCGTACTGGGCCAGGCGTCGGCATACCTCCTCGGCGACGAGGCCTTGCGCGGCGTCGCTGCCAAGGGCAGCCAGAACCGCATCGGCAGGATGCTGGTAGGCGGTGGCGCGATCCGTAGGGGTCATCCGTGGGCTCCTCGGCACAGACAGCAGTGTCGGCCCTCGGTAAGGGCCGGATACGGCCGTCTGTGCGATGATCACAGACGCTGCGGCAGGGAAAAGCAACTCAGCGAGCGACGCCGCTCTGGGTTGGCGTTCTGGCGGCGCTTGCCCCCTGTGATCTGTATGGCGATGAGATATGGGCGATCTCAGCATAGCCATCGCGCGCCCGATCCGGTAGCATGCGAACTCCGCATCTCATGTCCGCAGTTTCCCCGGCAGCGTAAGGCTTGATGTCGCGCAGCTCACGCGGTGCCTCAGCGCCGCTGGCGGATGCTGCCCATCGTCTCAGGCTCAGACAAGGCTCATGGCCGCTTGCCAATCACGCAGAAGTCATGGCCGACGCGTTTCGAGGCGCACCTCAGGGTAGGATTCTGCTGGGCCATCAAGCAGCGCTGCCGGCTGGCCCTTCAGGTGCCGGTCGAAGAAGGCGACCGTGTAGGCGTTGATGATGCGGTGCGCCCGCCGCCCGTCGATCGGCCCGGTGAGGCCCAGCGAGGAGGTGAGCGGAGACCAGTTCGGGATGTCCATCAGGTTGCTGTGGAACATCCCGGGCACCTGCACGAAGTACCCGGCGCCCCGCAGGCGCTGGTACACCGCGCGCATCGTCAGCTGATGGGCGGCGATCTCCTCCTCCGGCCAGCCGCCGGCCCGCTGCCGCTCCAGCCGCATGGTCTCGGCATCGCGGGTGATCCACATGCTCGGCTGGCTCAGCCCCGCCTGAACCACGTCGGTTGGCATCGGGGCGTCCATGACCAGACAGGCCCGCAGGCGCGGCTCCCGCAGGCATGCCTCGCCAACAACGATGCCGCCCAGCGAGACCCCGAAAGCGCCGACCTGTCTCATGTCGAGCCGCCCAGTCAGGATGCCGTTCGGGTCAGCCTCGTTCAGGGCGGCGAGCTGATCCAGGGTGAAGCTGACGTCTTGGGCCAGATACGGCACGATGCTGTGCGCGAATGCCCGACCATTCAACGTCGGTGCCGTCTCGGCGGGGAGGTAGCTCTGGCGGATCAGATCCCGCTGGTCGAGGGTCAGCCCGGCGACCTGGTGCCCGTCCGGGAACACGACGGTGGCTGCGGCGCCCGGCTGGTCGATGGCCGCAACGATGTAGCCATGCGAGACCAGTTCCTCGACCTGGAATGTATTCATCTGGCGAAAGCCAGTGACCCCCTCCAGGAAGAGCAGCAGCGGATAGCTGGGCTGGTCATTGGCCACGGGCGCGGACGAGATGGCGTTCGTCGTGACGTATCTGAACTGTCGGAAGAGGATCTCCGGTTTATCGTGGATCCGGGCAAATGCCGCCATCACCACGTCGGCGTCCGCCATGTAGGGCGCGCGCGGGGCCGTCGGATCGCCCGTGGCGGGATACCAGATCTGCACCATCAGCTCACGCCGGGCCCGCGGGTTCGCGCCGAAGATCTCTGGGCGATCCGCATCCACCCAGTGGTAGGTCAGCGTGCCAATCGCGTATGGCCCGCTTGGCGGCGGGAAGCGGAACACGGGCAGGATGATCGGCAGGGCGACAGCGGCGGCTAGCCAGAGCGCGCCCAGCCCGATGGCAAGCCGATAGGCCAGCATGTGTCCGGCGAGGCTCCCCGCTGGGGCGACCACGTGGAGCAGCCAGGCCAGGAAGAGCAGCCCGGCCAGCGCGTAGGCCGGGGCCATCTGCCAGCGCGGGCCTTCCACCAGCGCCTGCGCGACGGCGAGCAGCAGCGCGATGGGCACCCAATAGCGCATCCAGAGCCCGGCGCGAGGCAGCGGGATCGCGACGACCACAAAGGCGAGCAGATTGGCGAAGGACAGTAGCATTTCAAAGGGCCTCATCGCCGATCCCTCTCCGCCGAGGGCCGCACCATCGTTTGCGGCCCCCATACGATAGTGACGATTGCCGCCACGAAGGCCATGATCACACCCGTCACGCGCGGGTCGTAATAGGAGCCATCGACAGGGAACAGGAAGTAGGTGACGTTGATCATGGCGTGGAAGAGGACGGCCACGAAGACGCTCCGGCCGGTGTTGTTGTAGAGCCAGACGATGATCACCCGCGATGCCACGGTGCCGAGCGACCACCAGGCGATGAAGGCCAGTGATCGCGGCGCCGACAGCAGTGGAATAAAATGCCACACCGCCCAGACCACCCCGACCAGCAGCGCGCCCCCGAGTGCGCCATAGCGCTCCTGCAAGGGATCGATGGCGTACCCCGACCAGCCCAGTTCCTCACCAATGGCTGCGACGAAGAACACAATGAAGAGGATGAGCGTTGTCGCAAGCGAGAAGTGCGGGGCGGGGAGCGCCACGCCCATCAGGCGCATCGCGACGTATGACAGCACCATGATGCCGGGCATCAGCAGGATGGTCGGCGCATACCAGATCTTCGACCTGACCCGCGTGGCGTCGAACGACCGCTTGAGCAACGCCACCACCCCCGCCCAGCCGCGCTCGCGATAGACGAGGATTGCGGCCGCGCCCCCCATACACACGAGCCCCAGCGCACTGACGGGGATCGCCGGCAGGAGCTGGAGCGGGGTCAGCGCGCCGGCGATCCAGAACGGGATCGAGAGCGCGAAGGTCAGCACGACATAGGCCACAACAGGGTGCGGTTTGCGCACGCTGGTGAGCGGGCTCTTCATCGGCACACCTCACGCTCCTCGTACGTCATGCGTCCGCTGCGGCTCCCAGCCGGTTGATCCCGCCGCGCCAGAGCAGCGGG
>SESH01068520.1_pt1 | contig 33180 bp, 31 predicted proteins | sample 3171561 | NCBI WGS metagenome assembly SESH01 (sample SAMN10866947, study PRJNA518727) | freshwater metagenome | biome: subpolar coniferous forest; feature: holomictic lake; material: water; isolation source: holomictic Lake 442 2011 16.5 m and 2014 13 m | place: Canada: near Kenora, Ontario
AGGAGTTGCCGCAGTTTGCGCAGTTGACGGTGACTTCGTTATACTTTGGATGGATATCTTGTTTCATGACTTTCGTTGACTTTGTCGTACAATAGATAATATGATCGAGCAATAAAATTGTAAAGGTTGTGAATATACAAGAATTTCAATCGAGTTACAACCATTAATATGACAGGCATGACCTCAATTACCTGGCTGAAGGGCGTTGGTACAAGAAAGGCGTCAATTCTGAAAGATGTCGGAATTGTGACGTTTGATGATCTTTTCGATTACTATCCACGCCGTTATCTCGATCGAAGTGTCATGAAAAGCATTGGAACGATAGCCGATGGCGAAACGGTAACGGTTGTCGGTACGGTGATAAAAACTCAGGTTGAGGGAGATGCTCCAGGACGAGCGCGGTTCAAGGCGTGGCTTGGTGATGCTTCCGGTGTGCTCGAACTGACATGGTTCAGGGGAGCCCGCTATTTTTCTCACAGTATTGTTCAGGGCCAATCGCTTGCTGTTCATGGAAAGGTAAGCTATTTTGGGCGCCAGGCGCAGATGCAGCATCCTGATTATGACCCACTCACTCCCGATCGCTGTCACTCTGGCGAAGGGGAGTGCAACGATTTCGAACTCTATAATACCGGCAAGATTATTCCGATCTACCAGACAAGCGAGGCGATGAAGCAGGCAAGTTTGACGTCGAAGCAGTTGCGCACCATCATTGCCCGTGCTTTTGAAGAGTGTACTCCTGGTCAAAGGGAGAATCTCACGGCATCCATGGTTTCAGGCCATGGGTTGCTACCTCTTGCCGAGGCCTATCGCGAGATTCATTTTCCATCATCACACGAAAAACTTGCCAAAGCCTGTTATCGTCTGAAGTGGACAGAACTCTTTTATGCCCAGCTCCTTTTTGCCCTGCGCCACAGTGAGATCAGGCGCAATAAAGCTGCGGTCAAATTCACTCACTCCGGTGAGGTTACTCAAAAGCTCTATGCCACTCTCCCTTATGCGCTGACTGATGGCCAGAAAAATGCGGTGCGCGACATCTATCGCGATCTCAAAAGTGGCAGTCCGATGAACCGCCTTTTGCAGGGAGATGTAGGTTCCGGAAAAACCATTGTGGCCATGTTTTCCATGGCTCTTGCTGCCGATAACGGGTTGCAGTCGGCATTCATGGCACCGACCGAGATTCTGGCGGTACAGCACTATTTTGTCATGAAACGCTATTTTACTCCTCTTGGTCTGCAGGTTGGCATTTTGACAGGAAAGCAGAGGAAAAAAGAGCGTCAGGCAGTTCTTGCGGCCCTTGGTTCCGGAGAGTTGCAGATAGCTGTTGGCACCCATGCCATGATTGAGCCGGGGGTCAGCTATGCCAACCTTGGGCTGGTTATCATAGACGAACAGCACCGCTTCGGGGTGTTGCAGCGCAAGGCACTCCAGGAAAAGGCGCTGAATCCCCATGTGCTGTTGATGACAGCTACCCCGATCCCCAGAACGCTGACCATGGGTGTTTTCGGCGATCTTGATGTTACGGTTATCCGCGAGATGCCTGCCGGAAGAAGGCCTGTACAGACTTTTGTGCGCTCTGAACAGGAGAAGCTGACGGTGTATGATCTCCTGCGATCACAGATTACTGCGGGAAGACAGGGGTATATTGTCTATCCTCTTGTTGAAGAGTCTGAAAAAATGGATCTGAAGGCGGCGGTAGAGAGTTATCAAGAACTTTCAGCCACTGTTTTTCCGGATCTGCGTCTCGGTTTGATTCATGGCCAGATGACGCCTGATGAGAAAGAGAGCGTGATGGATCGGTTCAGGCGAGGGGAGATTGATCTGCTGGTGGGTACAACGGTGATTGAAGTTGGCGTTGATGTGCCGAATGCCACCGTGATGGTGATTGAGCATGCTGAACGGTTTGGTCTTGCCCAGTTGCATCAACTCAGGGGACGGGTTGGCCGGGGTGAGTACCCATCAACATGTTTTCTTCTTTATGCCAAAATGAGTGCAGATGGCCGGGAACGCCTTGCAGCCATGGAGTCCACGAATGATGGTTTTATCATATCCGAAATTGATGCAACCATAAGGGGTGCGGGAAATATTCTGGGAAAAGAGCAGTCAGGGACTCTCAGTGGCTTGAGAATTGCCGATCTGAACAAGGATTATACTATCATGCAGTCAGCCCGCGCCGCAGCATTCAGGATTGTTGAAGAGGATGGCCAGTTGCGGGCAGCCGAACATGCCATGGTAAGGGAGTATTATCTCCATCATTATCATGACCGGTTTTCTTTGGCTGATATCGGATAGTCTTTTATGAAATTGAGAGAGTTGTTTAAAATATGACAAGAGTGCATGAAGGGGTGCCGGGTGGAGTGGTCATGGAGATTTCCGGTGCATCCTATATTGTTTTTTTGGAGGAAGGAACAGAGTTTCGATGTCGTACCTTTCCCGGAACAAAAACGGAGAATGGGGATTCGACACTGGTTGCTGTCGGTGACCGTGTTGAGCTGAAAGTGATAGAGACGGGGAGTGCTTTACATGAAGCGGCCATTACGCTGGTGCTGCCTCGCCGAACCGCTCTGACAAGAAAAAGGGATGTTCGTCGGAACAGGAGCAAGGAGAAGACGCAGGTTATTGCTGCCAATATTGATCAATTGGTCGTTGTTGTCTCTGCTTTTGAGCCTCCTCTCAGCACTCGTATGATCGACCGTTACCTGGTGTTTGCAGAGTCTGAACAATTGGAGACCGTCATTGTGGTCAACAAGATGGATCTCGACGAGTCGCCGGAGACGCGGGAGTTAATGGCCCCCTATCATGTACTCGGCTACTGCGTTGTCTACACAAGTGCTGAAGAACGGCGTGGTCTGAAGGAGCTTCAGGAGGCTCTTGCAGGCAAGCTCTCAGCCTTCAGTGGTCACTCTGGAGTCGGAAAGTCGACCCTTATCAATCAGCTTTCTGGCCAGAAAGACCGGCTTCGGACTGGCGAAACAAACATGAAGACAGGCAAAGGGCTTCATACAACCACCAATGCGGTGATGCTGGCTCTTCCCGGTGGAGGCCATCTCATTGATACACCAGGCATAAGGGAGTTCAATCTGGCCGGGATTACCCGCGAAAATCTCCGTTTTTGTTTCAGGGAGTTTCTCCCCCTGATGCAGGAATGTGCCTACTCTTCGTGCACTCATCGGGTTGAGCCAGAGTGCGCGATTGTCAAGGCAGTAGAGGCTGGCACTATTGATTCCGATCGGTATGAGAGTTATCTCGCGATTTACGAGAGCATCGATTAATTTTTTTCATCATGAACCGTTGTGAGCAATGATCATTACCGTTAATCCTGCGACAGAAGAACCGATTGCCGAATATCAACCCATGACCAGTGGCGAGATTGAAGAGATTTTACGCTTTTCGCATCGCGACTATTGTTCATGGAAAAGTGTTTCATTGCAGGAGCGCAGTCTGCTGATGAGGCGCCTTGGCGGGCTTATGCGCGAGCAAAAAGAGTCTCATGCAGCTCTGATAAGCCGTGAAATGGGCAAGCCCTTCGCACAGGCGGTTGCTGAAGTGGTGAAGTCGGCCTGGGTCTGTGATTTTTATGCTGACCATGCTGAATCGTTTTTAAAGCCCGAAGAGAGCGAGCTTGATGGCGGGGTAAGGGGTGTTGTGAAATTTGAGCCGATCGGTCTTGTTCTTGGTGTTATGCCCTGGAATTTTCCCTTCTGGCAGGTGCTCCGGTTTGCGGCACCGGCAATCATGGCCGGTAATGGCGTTATTGTCAAGCACTCTCCCAATGTGACAGGTTCCGCCATAGCCATTGAAGAGCTTTTTCGTGAGGCGGGCTTTCCTCAGCATCTCTACCGAACCGTTCATATCGCCATTGAAGATGTTGATTCTTTGACCGGCTTCATGATCAACCACCCAGCAGTCAAGGGTGTGTCGGTGACTGGAAGCACAGCAGCAGGCCGTGCTGTTGCAGCTAAAGCAGGAAGAGCACTGAAAAGAAGCGTTCTTGAACTCGGTGGCAGTGATCCCTACCTTGTTCTTGATGATGCCGATGTTCCAAAGGCGGTTGAAGTGTGTGCTGCGGCGCGTCTTCTCAACAGCGGGCAGAGCTGCATCGCAGCAAAGCGCTTTATTGTGCACTCCTCGGTTATTGAAGAATTTGAGAGTCTTCTCTTAAAGCGTATGCAGTCGGCGGTTATTGGCGATCCTTTCGCTTCATCCGTTGAAATTGGTCCAATGGCCCGCAATGATCTGCGGGAGCAACTCCATAGCCAGGTTTCCCGGACTCTTCTCCAGGGCGCCAGGTTGCTTTGCGGCGGAAAAATTCCTGCAGGCAAAGGATTTTTTTACCCGCCAACCCTTCTCTCCGGGGTGCGCAAGGGAATGGCGGCCTACAGTGAGGAGACTTTCGGGCCAGTTGCAGCCCTGATTGAGGCGGCAGATGAGTCGGAGGCGATACGTATTGCAAACGACACTCCTTATGGGCTTGGATCAGCTGTTTTTTCCGGTAACATTGAGAGGGCACTCGTCGTTGCAGAGCAGCTTGAGGCTGGCAACTGCTTTATCAATAGTTTTGTGAAATCAGACCCGCGACTCCCGTTTGGCGGTGTGAAAGAATCTGGATTTGGACGTGAACTCTCACGTGAGGGGATTCGTGAATTCGTTAACGTAAAAAGCCATTGCTACAGTATTCCGCCGAATGGCGAAAATCCGCAATAAAAAAGCCCCTGACTTCAACTGAAGCCAAGGGCCTTGCTATGAGAATTTCCGGCACTTCCGGTTAAAAAGCGACAGCAAGATCAGAAAGGTAGGTCTTGATCGACTGGTGTTTTCCCAAGCCAAGCTTTTTATGCATTCTGTAACGAATGCTCTCCATTCCTCTTGTCGATATGCCTACAGAGCGGCCAATCTCCCTTGTGTCGTAGTTCAGCTTGACCAGCAAGCTAATCCTGAGCTCTCGCTGGTTAAGGTTGGCATGTTTTTTCTGTAGTTTCGACAAAAAGACTGAATCAGACTCGGTCAACTCAATGTTCAGGCGCTTTTCGATTGTTTCGGTCTCAATAAGGCTTAAACACGAATCCGTCATCACCCTTTTAACACTACTGTCAATTTCAAGAGCGTGTATCTGGTCAAGAAGATTCCGCAAAGAGGAGGTTTTTTCAGCGATAGCTGTAGAAACCCTTGTCAATTCCAAGTCCTGATTTGCGATCCTCATCCTGAGTTCACCGACTTCTTTTTCATAATCGGCGGTAGATTTTTTGCTCACTTCTGCTTGTGCGTTCATTGTATAATCATCCTTTTATTCGAGTTGCGATATCATCATTACCACCTTACGCTATTCATTCCTCATCCCGGCAACTTCTTGTAACAGCTTCAAGAACACCCCACCTCAAAAAGAACCACTCACAGCTTACCTTATCTTACACGACAGAACTCCCGCCTAAAAGTTCCCTTTCGCGTTGCACCTCCAGTTCCTTATTTTTTTGAAAATTATCAGACACAATTACCTCTTTGTTGTATAACACCCACCCATGCATGACGTACTCACTTCCGTAATATTCTTTTTTTATTAAAAAAAAACAAAAAAATATTCGTAGTTAAGCGCGAAAACACTTTTTTTCTTGAATTAATACGACCTCGGTGTATTAATTTGCTTTTTTTGTGTCAAAAAGTGCGAGCATTACTGTTATCTTGTTGTTTCAGTCAGTTCCGGCATAGGGTGGGAGATTTTTTTTTCAGTTTTCAGAATGACGCACATCAACTCCCGGTATATTTTTATTTTTAATCCCGCCGCCGACAAGGGGCGTGCTGCCCGCAAGGCGAAATGGCTTCAGGGGCTTGTTTCAGAGCGGGCAGATTCGGCGATGTTTACGACGACCTGTGCTGAAGATGCAGGAGAGATTGCCTGTTCCGAAATAAGTGAAGGCACCAGGCTGATTGCATGCGGTGGTGACGGGACGCTTCATGAAGTTGTAAATGCCGTTGTTGGATCAGATGTTACCATAGGGATTCTGCCGATCGGGTCGGCAAATGATTTTAACAAAACGCTGAATCCTCAAAACAGACAATATCCCGACATCAGCCATTTTTTCAATGCTGGAACCAAAAAAGTAGATATCGGGTGTGTCTCGTTTAGGGGTACTGAACAGCTCTATTTTATTAACTCTCTGGGTATTGGTTTTACTGGAAGAATTGCGGAGAGAGTTAAACGTACCTTTTGGCTGAAAGGTGAGCTTGCTTATTTGTATGCACTTTTACGTGTGCTTGTCGGCTATTCCCCAGTAAAAATGCACATTAAAATCACTCACGAAAAGTCTGTGCAGGAGCTTCACGAACCGGTGTTTGCTTTTTCAGTGTTGAATGGAAAAATTGAGGGGGGCAAATTCAAGATTGCGCCAGATGCCGATTTATCGGATGGGTTGCTTGATGTCTGCATTCTCAAGGCTGTGCCGAAACATGAATTTATTCGTTATGCGCTCAAATACCTCAATGGCACCCATATCAACGACCCAAAGGTTCTTTACTGCAAGGCGCAGAGGGTTGATGTGACGATAGAGGGGCCCGATGTGATGCATATAGATGGGGAGGTATATGACAATATTTGCGGCAAGATTGTAATTTTGGCTGTTCCAGAGGGAGTAGTTATGCTTTGCGACCATCCTGTCATTTCGAGCATCAGAGAGAAATCTTGATTAGGGTGCTACAAGATTTCTCCTCACTTCGTTCGTCGAAATGACAAGGTGATAAGTGCTTGGCAAAAAGTCATTCTGCAATTCAGCATCGAGCTTTGCCTGAATCACGAGTGTCTTGTCTATTTTATTACGGAATCAATTACTATGGAGCACTTACGATGGGGTCAATCAGTCAGTAGCTCTAAAAGGTAGTTTTTGATTGACTGGTGTTTTTCCAGGCCCAACTTGCTATGCAATCTGTATCGGATGCTTTCCATACCTCTTTTTGACAGACCTTTAGAACGGGCAATCTCCGTGGTATCGTAGTTCAATTTGATGAGCAGGCATATTTTCAGTTCACGTTGGGTAAGGGCTGGAAATCTTTTCTGGAGTGTTGATAAAATAAGTGAATCAGACTCACTCATTTCGATATACAGCGGTTTTTCAGTAACCTTCGTTTCAATGAGGCTCAGGCAGGAATTGGTCATAACTATTTTAACATGGGGATCAATTTCAAGAGTCTCTACCTTGTCAAGAAGATCACGTAATCCTTTCGTTTTAGCTGTAATAATTTTTGATGCTTTCGTTAGTTCAATATCCCGGTTTGCGATTCGTCCCGTTAGAACGGCGATCTCTTTTTCCATGTCGCGAGTTGATTTTTTGTTTACTTCCGCCTGGGCATTTATTTTGATAACCATTTCTGTTATGCGATGTTCAAAACCCTCTTTAAGTTGCTTTATTTCACAGTTTTTTTCATGTTCTTTGACTATGAGGTCTGATCGCAAAAAGTCCAATGCCTGGAAAAAAGGATGATAGAGGTTGCCGGGTGGAGGAATTACTATTTGCTCGTCCAGCATATTAAGCCAGGAGATCCTTGCAATGGCCCCAAGAAACCTTTTTTTTAATGCTGGCTCTGCGTTGTTGTTCTGATTGTTGGGGTTCCCCGCTAGGCATTCCCCTGCTTTAAATGCCATTATACAGTCAATGGCTTCCTGACAGGTATCAGTTAGGGCGATGCACAATGTTTCAGGAGCAATGGCCGCAAACGTATCCACGATAATGCGCATGGATTCTGGAATATTATAAAAACCTATGACCCCCAGAATCGGACTCCTGTTAAAAAAAAGATCGGTAATCGCTTTTTTATAGGCGAAGGTAATATTGCGGATATGGCGAAGATCAAACAGAATATGAAACTGCTTGTTCTGGAGTGCAGATTCCGAGAGCACAATCTGCAGGAGATCAATGTCCATAACGTCAAGCATAACATCTGTTTTTGCATCAACCCATGTGTGAATGATATTGCCGTCAATCACGCTCATCCACTTGGTATACCCCCCTGCCGGATGATGTTTTTTCCAGTGACTTTTTTCGACTATTTCCAGTGCTGGACGTATTGCTGGTTCCATTGTACAGATTTCATGGGGTTACGTGATACTCTTTTTTCGATGTTACCATCGATAACTCTAAACTGTAACAAATAAATATACGCAAATATAATCAGCATTTTTGTAAATTGAGGCACCCGTCGGGTGCCAATTTTTTTACGTCACAAAGTGTAGCTTCCTCAAAGCAAACCGTAGTGTAATTTGCACGGGGAAGACGCTATGATCCTGAGATAAACCTGTTGACTTTATTCAATCATATTGACAGTTTTTTTTATATATTAAAACGTTGCTTTTTGCGTGTTTTTTTGCGTGATAAATCGGGAAGCTTATAATACTACAGTGTATTTGCATTATGCAGGTTCTTGTTTTTGAAGACACAAAAGTACGGGAGCTGAGGCCGCTTGTTAACCTCAAACCGGTTTACGGTCTTTATACCGGTTTTCGCTCCCTCCAGGAAAAACTTGAGTATTCCACAGGGGAGCATTTGAAGCTTACCTATCACCTTCGCCGCTATCTCGCCCCTTTTTATGCAGAACAACACCCGGAACGACTGATCAACCAGCTTGAAGAGAGGGATGTGTTGCTGGTTAATGGTCGAATTGTTTGTGATGAGGCGGCAGCCAGAGTGATCATTGAGGGTGCCTTTGAGTCAGGAAGGGCATATATGCAGGGCGATAATCTGCTGTTTGCAAGAGTTGACAGCTCTCTTCTTCTTGCTGCCAAAGGGGGCCTGATGCCCGACCTTTTTGATACATCCCGACTGGCCGGAGATCTTGTTACAGAGTCGGTAACGGGTTTCAGGGTTATCAATAACCTCTGGGATGTAATAACTTTTCATGCCGATGAATTTTTGCGGGATGCAGAAACGCTTGAACTTGGGCGTATTGAGGGAGATGTTCACCCCTCAGTCGCCATTGTCAACCATTCAAACATCTATGTAGGTCCCGGAGCTGTTGTTCGGGCCGGTGCGGTGCTTGATGCTGATGAAGGGTTTGTTGCTGTCGGTTCCGGTGCGATTGTTGAACCGCAGGCGGTGATGATGCAGAATGTTTTTCTGGCGCCATGGTCGAGGGTCAAAATCGGTGCGAAACTCTTCAGCAATGTTGCTGTCGGGATGGCCTCCAAGGTTGGCGGCGAAGTAGAGGATTCGCTTCTTGAGCCGTTTGCCAACAAGCAGCATGAGGGGTTTCTTGGCCACTCCTATATCTCATCCTGGTGTAATCTCGGTGCAGGAACTAATACAAGTGACCTCAAGAATAATTATAGTCAGATACAATTACGCATCAATGGAGAGTTGCACAGGACGGGATTGCAGTTTCTTGGACTTTTAATGGGAGACCACAGCAAAAGTTCTATTAATTCGATGTTCAATACCGGAACTGTTGCAGGAACGGGAGCAAATATTTTTGGCGGGGGATTCCCTCCGAAAGAGGTACGCTCTTTTTCATGGGGTGGCAGTGGAGGCTTTGTGAATTATGATGTTGAAAAAGCGGTTGAAACAGCAAAGAAGGTGATGGCACGCCGCATGGTCACGATGAGCAGCACTTATGAGTCGATGTTTCGTTTCGTTGCTGGAACAGGGAACGCAGGGCAGTCATTTATATAACTTGTAGAGAGGTGGGTGCATGATTTTTGTTGTTGATAACTATGACTCTTTTACCTATAACCTTGTACAGTACATCAGCGAGTTTGGCGAGACAGTTGAAGTGTGGCGTAACGATGAGCTTTCGGTTGATGAGATTGTAGCTCGTGCCCCGGCGAAGATTGTTATCTCTCCTGGTCCGGGTACTCCTGATGATGCAGGTGTCTCGGTTCAGTTGATTCATGCTGTCAAGGGCAGGATTCCGCTGCTCGGAGTTTGTCTGGGGCACCAGTCGATAGCTGTTGCTCTTGGTGGAAAGGTGGTGAGGGCGGCCAGCATTATGCATGGCAAGACTTCACAGGTATATCATGATAATTGCGGGATTTTCAGAGGTGTTGACAATCCGTTTGTGGCCACAAGGTATCACTCACTTATTGTTGAGCGCGAAACGCTTCCAGAGGCAATTCTCATTCGAGCCTGGACCGGGGATGGGGTGATCATGGGGATGGATTCGGAACAGCTCAAGCTTTACGGAGTTCAGTTTCATCCAGAATCAATTATGACTGTTGAGGGGAAAAAAATCATCCGGAATTTTCTTGAATTGTAGTATTTGATTGGTGAGTCTATGGATATTTATTGCCGTCCTTCTGGAGAAAAGGATGTTCCGCAGCATACCGGTGTAAAACGGGAAGGTGATTTGGCTGACGGCTGGCGGGTCTTCAAGATCATGGCAGAGTTTGTGAGCGGTTTTGAGATGATGTCCGATGCCGGTGTGGCCGTTACCGTTTTTGGTTCTACAAGGGTGACTGCGGGAAGTCCGGAGTACCTTCTTGCCGAGAAGCTTGGAGAGTTGCTTGCTGCTGAAGGGTTATCGGTAATAACCGGGGGCGGTCCGGGTGTTATGGAGGCTGCGAACAAGGGTGCCCAGAACGTGGGAGGGGCATCAATTGGATTCAATATCAAGCTTCCAAACCAGCAGAAACCGAATAACTACATTGATCATGATAAACTGGTCAGTTTTGAATATTTCTTTGTGCGCAAAGTGATGTTCATAAAGTACGCACAGGCATTTATTGCCCTACCGGGGGGGTTCGGCACGCTTGATGAAGTAATGGAAGCCATTACACTTATATACACGGGAAAAAGCGAACGGTTTCCTGTTATACTGGTTGGAAAAAGTTACTGGGAGGGGTTTTATCGATGGATCAAGGAGACCATGCTGAAGGAAAAGGGCTATATCCGTGCCGATGCTTTTGACTTTATTTTCCTCGAAGATAGTCCTGAAGAGGTTATAGCTATTATCAACAGATTTTATCCTGACGGCTTTCGCTGAGTTTGTAACTTGCACTTGCTCTTTTTCAAAAGTCAGTCAGCCATTTCAGAAGTGCTCTGGTTTCGCTGGCAGTGAGTTGAGCTTCGGGTTGCCAAAGGTAATAGAGCGGTTGATGTGCAGCCCCGGCAGAAACAACATCTCCAAGTTTCGTTGTTGTCAGTTTTTTTTCTCTCCGGTTACAGTCGTTCCATGTTGAAAAATTCAGGGCCATCCGGCCAGAAGAGACTGAGCTGGAGGCAAGCCATGATGCTGGAGCAATGTAGGCAATGCCTCTCCAGCGAGTCTCGTAGGAGTGGCAGTCATAACAGGCCTTTTTAAGTGAATGTTTTATTGATTCAGGGAGTTGAATCTCTGAGTCCGCAGGCGGGTTGATGCGTCTAAGTGGTACAAATTGCATGAGTATCAGTACAAGAACAGCCCAGCTTGCCATGGATTTAAAAGAAACAGTCATAAATTCCGGAGTCCTCTCCTTTCTATAGTTCAACAATGATATGCGCTTCGGTTGAATGACCGTTCAGCAGGTTCTTCAGGGTCTCAATCAGCTCCATGCCGTATTTATTGAGATAATAAAAAATATTGATGAGCCGTTCCTGGGGCAGCCCTTCGGGAAAAAGAGCGATTTCAGCTTTCAGGATCTGCTCAAGCAGCTCTTCGTGTTTGCGCCTGCTGGCCTTCCACGCCTTCTGTTCAATACCTTCAACAATTTTAGCTGACTGGACGACTGAGGCGGCAAGGAGAGGCTCAAGAGTGGGATCGATTTTGGCAAGCACCGGCCCGAGTGCGGCAAAAGCCCGGCGAATCTCCTCCTTCGTCTCTTCAAACAGAGCATCCAGTTGCGGGTTTTCAGCAATGCCGACAGCTTTTTTTTTCAGTTGTTGCAGGTCGCCGAATATTGCAAGGTAAATTTGCTTGCGCGAAAATCCAGGCTTTCCGGTGACCTGGAGCAGTTTGTCCATGATCCGGCTTATTTTCGGTTCAACCAGGGTAAAGCTCCCCCTTGGAATAACAAAGGGCATGGAGATTCCGAAATGCTCGTAATTTTTCCGGTATTGTGCCAGATAGCTGATCTCTCCGGGCCCGGCAATGCAGGCAAAGGTGGGCAGGAGGCAATCCTGGACAATCGGTCGGAGAACAACGTTGGGGCTGAACCGCTCGGGGTGATCCTGACATAACTCAAGCATCTGGTGTTTTGAGTAGCGTTGTTTGTCGGGGACAATCGAGAAAGAGTCATCCGCAGATTGCTCTATTTTTTGCCGCTGGCCATGATGGTTGATATAGTAGAGGTTGACTGCCCGGGGCTTGGTTTGTGCCGAGTATCCAAGATTTTCAAGGCGGGTACTTTGCGAAACTACATTGTAGGAAGATGCGGGAGAAGTGGAGAGCTCTCGCAAAAAGATGCTGGTCGAAAGCTTTTTGAACTCGTGATCCTGGCTTGACAGCAAAATCAGCGGCTGTTCCCTGAAGAGCTTCATCATGGTACAGGCAAAGCTTATCTCGAAGGTGCTTCCGGGATAATAGCACTCCGTGAGGATATCTGATACACTATGTTTGTAAGCCGAATCGGGCAGGAGCCTCAGAAACTCTTCAACTGTCCGGCTAATCTCCTCGCTGAAACAGGAGTTGGCAACCATCTGCTCCGGCATCCGCCTGTAGGGCTCTTGGGTGAAGTGAATAACCTGGTTTTCAGAAAAAATAGCAGTGTTGGCCGATTCTTCATAGTCGTGGTCTTCACCTTCAAGCCAGAAAATGGGAACAAAATCATATTCGGGAAAAAGTGCTTTCTGGCGCTCGGCAAAAATAATGGCGGTCAGTGCTTTATAGATGGTATAGAGCGGGCCGGTAAAGAGCCCGAGCTGTTGTCCGGTTACGATCGCCATACAGCGTGGAGATCGGAGCTTTTCAATCTCCCGGAGGTGAAGCGCACTGCCTCCCCAGCGACTGTTTTGCCGCGAAAGAAGCCGCACAAGAGTTTCCCGGTCAAATGTTCTTGCACTGAGCAGTCCGAGCTGCCGGTAGTAATCGGCCTCTCGTTGATAATCAAAATGAAAACACTCTGCAATCAACGCTGAGCGTTCGGGGCCTTCAGATGTATAGTCACGGAAAAGCTTTGAAAATCCCTTTTTTGGTGTCAGGATGTTTTTGTAGTCAAGCAGAAAGGTATTCACTTTTTTATTTTTTCAGATTCCATTGTTCAAGGGCGCTGATATATTGGTGGTTGGTCAGATCACACGACAGCGGTGTTATGGTGACGTAATTATGGCGAACAGCAAATTCGTCCTTGAGCATGGTATCATCCAGCAGACGCAGGGTGCCACTCAGCCAGTAATAGGGGTTCCCGAACATATCGTGTCGCTCTATGGCAGCCTCCTCCCAGCGCGAACGACCCTGTTCGGCGATCACGATTCCGGCAATCTCTGATTCAGCCACATTAGGGATATTGACGGAAAGAATGGTGTCTGCCGGCAGGCTTTCAGCAAGTGCCTTTTTTGCAAGTTTGCGGGCAAATTTTGCCGCATAGGTGAAATCAGCATTTTCGTATGTTGTGAGCGAAAATGCCAGGGAGGTAATTCCCTGTATTGCACCCTCAAGAGCGGCAGCAACCGTGCCTGAATAGATGGTATTTATAGCCGTATTGCTTCCGTAGTTGATGCCTGAAACAATTATGTCTGGTTTCGATGGCAGAATATGGCTCAGGGCAACCTTGATGCAGTCAACAGGGGTTCCCGAGACCGTATAGCCGAAAAAATGGCCATTTTTCAGGAACTTCCTGATTCTCAGCGGTGTACCGAGTGTCATGGCATGGCTCATGCCACTGTGTGGTTCCGCAGGCGCAACGACGGTAACCCGGCCTATTTTTTTCATCGCAGCCGCAAGGGCGTGGATACCTTCGCCCTCAATACCGTCATCATTACAGACCAGTATATGTGGTTTTTGCTGAGTTTCCACCTTCTGTTTGTCTATCATAAGCATACTCCAGTCACTGTTATTTCGGGGCTTGGTGTTATGAAAATACAAAATAGTTCTGCTCAGTGCTCAAAAGTTATGCCCCATGCTGAAATAAATGATTGTATCTGAAAAAGTTGACAATTTTGGCGATAAAGTATGGGAGTCTTCAGGAAAGGGGAGTGTTTTGGAGAGGGTGATCCTTGCTGGCCCAACAGGGGTTTCCCAGAGCAGGCTTGTTCCAATGCCCTGAATAAGCCCCGCCGAAGAGATATCATCCAGCTTGGCCCAGGCGTTCCCTACATTGTAATGCAGAAAGAGAGAGGCAGGAAAGAGAATATCGAATGAGGGCTTGTAACCAAGATTTATTCCGAAGGCTGCCATATTGTTGCAGGGAAGATCGTTTTCTTTTAAACCTATGAAACGCTGGCTATAGGTTGTTCCTGGGCCCCCAAGGAAAAATTTCTCAGTGAGGAGCATGTTTTTGCTGCTTAGACCAAACACTCCTGAAAGTTGCAGCGTGATTCTGCTGATGAGCTGAATGTTTTCTTCATGGTTGCCCGATATCTGCCAGAAGAGATCCTGATTGTCAAGCAGCTCTGGAGTTATTGAATATCTGAGGTTTGTATAGGTTCCCGAGGTGGGGGTTATTGCGCTGTTTCTCGAATCGAGGGTAAACTGTGTGCCGACAGAGAGCATGGTACTATTTGCGGTATTCAAAGCAGCACGGTTATTACCTTCAGGGTATGATTGTGCATTTTGCAGTGTTAAATCAGTAATTAATTGGCCATTTTTTCTGATTCTTGTACCGAATGCCTGGCTGAAACCGTATTTTTGTATCCCGTAATTTATTGTGACGCCGGTTCCATCCGAGTTTTCAAAGAGATGCTGGTCGTAGAAGAGGTGTGAGGAGGTTGTCAAATGTGAAGCTCCGAGGCGTGGCATATAGAGTTCAAGATTGGCGAGGAAGCTTTTTCTTCCAGCTTTCAGCCAGCCACCGATTGAGCCTGTGGTTCCTCCGAGATTTTCATTTCTGACATCGACGAGGAACTGGGCATTGTTTGTTTCATCATAGCGTAATCCAAGGCGAAGGACGGAAGATGGTTTTTCTTCAAGAGAGAACAGGAGCCTCGGCTTTCTGTCGGTTCCAGAGTCCGCAATTGCATCTGCGGAGATAGATACCCGGTTGAAGACACCCGTTTCGTAAAGATTATTGACAGACTCTTCAGCCTTCAGTATGCGGAGAGCCTTGGTGGTGTCGATTTTTATTTCTCGCGTTATTGGAGTGATTCTGGTGATCTCCTTGTCTCTGCGAATCTCAATACCCTCTGGTTTTCCGGAAGAGAGGGTTACCTGGAGCAGTCCATTGTTGATGGAGCAATTTTCAATAGTGACAATGCAGTACCCTTTTCGCCTGTAACTCTTTATCAGCGATTCGAGAGCCCTGGTGCCTGCACTGTTCGTATAGATTTTTTCCATCACAGTTCCGAAACAGAGCGCGATCTCTTCATGCGAAAGTGCGTCGGGGGGGCCTCCTGTAACGGAGACCCTGTTTATTGCGGGAAGAGGTTCGATGTGAAAAATCGCAATTTTGCCTTTGTTGTCGAGTTCGGCATAAACTCTGGTAAAGAGATCCGTTGCCAGCAGTTCCTGAAAGGTTTTGTTCAGACTGGTGGCATTGCGGAGAATTTCAGAAACAACAAGTTCATGTTTTTGGTTCGCTTGCCGAAACCGGACTATTTTTGAATAGCTGCCGATAGCAGTGCCGGAGGAACTCTTTTTTGCGACACTCTGCTTTATTGTTTCTGCAACAACTTTACCCTTGGCATAACCGGCAAGAACCAGCTCCTTGATGGCGGAAAAATCGGTGGCTTTATGGTTTCCGAGATCAGGGGTTATAACGATATCGGCTTTTGCAAGCTGCGCAGGATACTGCACTTTTGTGAGGATAGTCATGGCCTGATCAGCGGCTTTCCACGGGAGATCAAGTTCGCCTCCGGTGGAGTACATGCTGCCGCGCGTATCGACGGCAATTTTATATTCCGCGCTTTTATATTCTGCGTTGAAGGTATCGAGCTCATCTACCGGCAGGTTTGCAACAAGTCCCCCGTCAACCAACTGACAACTGTCACGTTTGATTGGCTCAAAAAGTATGGGTATGGTGCTGCTAGCCCGAATTGCCTCTGACAGTGATCCGCCGGAAAGTGTGATACGCATTCCTGAGACAAGGTCGGTCGATATAGCCCTGAATTTGACAGGAAGTGTCGAAAAATCGCCTGAAGCATGATAAAGAGCGTTCAGCGCCAGGAGATCGAGAGTTCCGGTCATCTCCTGGGCGGAATTAAGCGATTTTGGAATGAGCAGTTTCAGCTTTTTAAAACGGATGGCGATGGAGGCGCGGTCGCGGATTCGCTGTTGTTCAAGAAAAATATTTGAGCGGGCATAATCACTATTGAAAGAGATAATTGATTGCCAGGGGAGTGCCTCGACGATCTCAGCAAGTTCATCCGGGCTGTAGCCAGAACTGTAGAGCCCTCCGATAATTGCCCCCATGCTGGTGCCAGCAATACAGTCGACAGTAATACCTGCTTCATCAAGAGCCTTGAGGAGACCAATTTGTGAAAGTCCATTGGCGCCCCCGCCTGAAAGTGCAAGGCCCACGGTTTTTCTGGCAGGCTTCATGGCGTGGAGTAGGGCGTACCGATGCTGGGGAAGCTTGAGTGTGTCAGGATAGACCAGGGTGGTCTCTGAAGCCACAGCAACGGGAAGCACCCTCATATCTGTGAGGAGAGAGGCGAAGAGCAGGAGTGTAAGGCAGATAACTGTTCTGACATTCAACAATAGAGTGGCTCCCGGTTCATAGTTATCTGATAAAGGTTATATTCAGGCTGTTTTTGAGATCTCGTGTTGACTTCATACCTTTGAGTTTAATGTATAACCTTTACTCTTCATTGTGAAAATGGCTTGGTTTAAACGGGTAAAACCATCAATACGTCCGACTGACAAACGCGATATGCCGGAAGGGTTGTGGTGGAAATGTGACGAGTGCGGTGCGACGCTTCACAAAAAAAAACTTGAAGATTACCTCTTTACCTGTCTTGAATGTGGTCATCATTTCAGGATATCCCCCTATAAATATTTTTCGATTCTTTTTGATGGCGATAAGTACACCGAGTTTGGTGATGAACTTCGCGCAGCAGATCCTCTTGGTTTTACCGATACAAAAAAATACACGGACAGGGTTCATGATACTATTGAAAAAAAGGGAAAAACTGAAGCATGCCGAAATGCCCATGGTGAGTGCGGAGATAGCCCCCTTGTTGTTTCAGCCATGGATTTTGGCTTTATAGGCGGTTCAATGGGATCCGTTGTTGGTGAAAAAATTGCACGTGCCGTTGACAAGGCACTTGAGCTGAATGCCCCCCTTCTGGTGATTTCCCAATCAGGTGGTGCACGGATGATGGAAGGTGCCTTCAGTCTCATGCAGATGGCCAAAACGGCCGCACGACTAACCCGGCTCAGCGAGAGAAAACTGCCTTACATCTCACTTCTGACCGACCCGACCATGGGCGGCATTACCGCCTCCTTTGCCATGCTTGGTGACATCAATATCAGCGAGCCCAAAGCACTGATAGGGTTTGCGGGCCCCAGGGTAATCAGGGATACCATCAAAAGAGATTTACCCGCTGGATTTCAGCGGGCTGAATTTCTGCTCGATCATGGTTTTCTCGATCGGATTATCCCTCGCAGGGAGCTGAAGGGGGAGCTGGTCAGTCTGCTCGGTATGCTGAAGGTTTAGTTCAGCGTTCAGCGCCATTTCAGTGCCGCCGCTGTCACCGGGAATTGTGCCATAAAAATCTTTTTGATCTCTATGGCAATTTCCCGATGTTCTTGTTGCGTGCTCGTGTCGGTTCTTACCTCAAGGTAGTGAATCCAGCTCCTGACCGAGCCTTTCATGTAGAGCTTCGTCTGCGTGGCAAGAGGCAATAATACGCGAGCGCACTCTTTAGCAATTCCTTTTTCAAGTGCCAGGTTATATTGCTCAAGCGCTGTGCTGGCAATCTGTTCCTGTGCTTGTGCAAACCACTGCTTTGTGGCATCATCTAAATCGTCAAGCGAATTCTGGCGGTTTTTGCTGTCCTGACGCCGTGGCTGGTATTGCTCAATCTCCTGCGCTTTGGCATAGCGTTGGCTGAACTCCTGAAAATGAAAGCTTTTATGGCGTAAAATCTGCGGAGAAATTGCTCTTGATGTAATGATTTCAACCGTCATGTCTACCATTTCAAAGACGCTCCAGTGCTTGTGCTCAATGCAATAGGCGAGCAGCTTCTGATAATCAAGCGTCTCCTGATGGGGGCTGGATACTCGTGCGCAGTAGGCGATCAGCCCCTCAGGGGTGAGCGTCTGGTTCTCAACCTGAATGAGCGGATCGGTGACAGCAATGAGGCGTACCTGCATGTTCCTCGATGTTTTGGTGGTTGTCGGTCTGGAATATAGGCAAACAGCTTCATTTTTTGTGCATGGTTGAGAATTCTCTTTTTTTGCTAATTGAAATGGGAGTTCTTGATTTATTGTTATCACTGCGTATTTTAGGGGTCAGTATTGGAAGCTCCTCGACAGAGAGCCTCCCCCGTTCGGTGCATGTTGTGCCGATCTTCCTTTTAATGATTCACCAATATTTCAAACAAAAAGGTGGCTACTATGGCAAATATTAATTTCGGTTTTGAGCATCATGCCAAAAAAATGTACTCAGGGGCAATAGAGGAGGGTATCACCAATACGCTTGTTCCCATGGTTATAGAGACTTCAGGAAGAGGCGAACGGGCGTTCGATATCTTTTCAAGGCTTCTGCGTGAGCGCATTATCTTTCTTGGCAGCGGGATTGACGAGCATGTGGCCGGGCTGATTATGGCGCAGCTTATTTTTCTTGAGTCTGAAGATCCTGAGCGCGACATCTATATTTATGTTAACTCACCAGGTGGCAGTGTCTCTGCCGGGCTCGGCATATACGACACGATGCAATATATCCGTCCCGAAGTTTCGACAGTTTGTGTCGGTATGGCAGCAAGCATGGGTGCTTTTCTTCTTGCCAGCGGAGCCAAGGGCAAGAGGGCCTCGCTTCCCCATTCAAGAATTATGATTCATCAGCCCTCCGGTGGTGCGCATGGTCAAGAGACCGATATTATTATCCAGGCGCGTGAGATAGAGAAGATCCGCAGACTGCTTGATGAACTTCTTGCCAAACATACGGGCAAGGATGTGCAGCAGGTGAGAGAGGATTCGGAAAGGGATCGCTGGATGAACGCCCAGGAGGCACTGGACTATGGCATTATCGACGCTATTTTCGAGAAGCGTCCGGCGCCTGAAAAAAAGGATTAACCATTGACAATTTTATTATGAGCGATCAGGCCGAAACATTCAATCTGGAAAAAACATATAACCATCACGATGTTGAAGAGCGGTGGAGAAGTGAGCACTGGGAGGCTGTTGGAAGTTTTCATGCAGAGAGTTCCCGTGTGCTGGAAGAGGGAAAAAAGCCCTTTACCGTTCTCATGCCACCGCCCAATGTTACCGGGAGTTTGACGCTTGGCCATGTCCTGAACCATACGCTTCAGGACATTTTTATTCGATATAACCGTATGACGGGCAAAGAGGCACTCTGGCTTCCAGGTACCGATCATGCTGGCATAGCGACACAGACGGTGGTGGAGCGCAAGCTGAAAAAAGAGGGAATAACCCGCCACGATCTTGGACGCAAGGAGTTTCTTGATCATGTCTGGCAGTGGCGTGAAGAGTATGGAGGTCTTATTCTCAAGCAGCTTCGCAGGCTTGGTATCTCCTGCGACTGGCGACGCAATCTCTTTACCATGGACGAGGGCGCCTCGAAGGCCGTTATTAACGCTTTTGTCACGCTCTATCGTGACGGCCTGATTTATCGGGGCACCCGCATCATCAACTGGTGTCCGGTCTCCCAGACGGCGCTCTCCGATGAAGAGGTGATTATGAAGCCCCGCAGCGACAAGCTGGTTTATGTACAATATGCCCTTGTCAACCATCCCGGAGAATATATTACCATTGCAACGGTCAGGCCTGAAACCATTCTGGCTGATGTTGCCATTGCTGTTAACCCTGAGGATCCCCGTTTTCGCCACCTCGTCGGAGAGCTTGCCGTTGTTCCCGTGGCGGGAAGACACATCCCTATTATTGCGGATGACTATGTCGATATTGAGTTCGGTACCGGTGCCCTCAAAATCACTCCGGCGCATGATCCAAACGACTATGCTGTTGCCCGTCGTCATAATCTTCCGATTCTGTCGGTTGTTGGAAAAGATGGCCGAATGACTGACGAGTTCGGCTATGGCGGGATGGATCGCTTCGATGCCCGTACAAAAATTATCAAGGATCTTGAGGAGCTTGGCAACCTTGTTCGGGTTGAGGAGTATGAACACAATGTCGGTTATTCCGAGCGCGCAGATGTGGTTGTTGAACCCTATCTCTCCGAGCAGTGGTTTGTAAAGATGAAACCACTTGCAGAGCCAGCCCTGAAAGTGGTCAATGATGGTGAGATACAGTTTCACCCCCGGCAGTGGATCAACACCTACCGCCACTGGATGGAAAATATCCAGGATTGGTGCATCTCGCGCCAGATCTGGTGGGGGCATCGCATTCCCGCCTGGTACGACACTGAAGGCAGGGTGTGGGTTGCTGCCACCTACGAAGAGGCTTCTCATCTTGCTGGTACCGATAAACTGGTTCAGGACGAAGATGTGCTCGATACCTGGTTCTCTTCGTGGCTTTGGCCCTTCACAACGCTCGGCTGGACAGAGAAGCAGAGTGATAATGATGATCTCAAGTCGTTTTATCCCACCAGTACGCTGGTGACAGGGCCAGACATCATCTTCTTCTGGGTTGCCAGAATGATAATGGCGGGGCTCTACTTCAAAGGGGAAGTTCCTTTTCGCGATGTCTATTTTACAAGCATTATTCGCGACATGAAGGGGCGAAAGCTCTCAAAGTCTCTCGGTAACTCGCCCGATCCGCTCAAGGTGATGGACGATTATGGCACCGATGCCCTGCGTTTCACCATCATCTATATTGCACCTTTTGGCCAGGATGTGCTTTTTTGCGAGGAAAAGTGTGAGCTTGGTCGCAATTTTGCTACAAAAATATGGAATGCCTCGCGCCTTGTTTTTATGCAGCGTGAGAAGTATTTCAGCAATGCCGAAGAGTTTGCGGCCCTGTTTCGGGAATTTGATCCTCGTTCAGGAGGTTTTAATCTGGCGGAGCAGTGGATTCTCGCCGGATTCAACAGCATGCTGGAGCGCTATCATACTGCATTCAGCCAATTCAGGGTTAATGAGATTGTCAAGCTTCTCCACGACTTCTTCTGGCGAGATTACTGTGACTGGTATCTGGAGGCGCTGAAAGTGAAGCTTTCAGGAGAGTTGACAAGAGAAGAGGCTCGTGAGTCGGTCTGCCTCGCCGTTTATCTGCTTGAAGGCACTTTGAAAGCTCTGCATCCGGTAATGCCGTTTATTACCGACGAGATATGGCATCACATTCTTCCTCGTGCAACAGAGGAGAGCATTGCCCTGTCGCCTATGCCTCTTTCCGATACGGAATTTTCGCACGTTGATGCAAGCGGTTTTACCCTGATACAGAAGCTGATCGCAGAGGTCAGAAGTTTGCGTTCACTCTTTGGCGTTCCTCATAACAGCCAGGCAGAAGTACTGATCAGGCCGGGCAACGATGGTGATAATCTCCTCTTTGAGGAAAATCTTCCACTTGTAGCAGCACTTGGCCAGTGTTTCCCGAAGTTGATGGGTGAGAGAGAGCGTCCACGTCATGCCGCAGGATCGGTGGTTGAGGGGAATGAACTATTTATGCTGCTTGAGGGGTTGATATCTTTCAGCAAGGAGCGGGAGCGGCTGCAGAATGAGATTGACAATATCTTCGGTTATGTTGGGGTGCTCCAAAGGAAACTTTCGAATAGGGGCTTTGTCGATAATGCACCTCCGGAGGTTATCGTCAAGGAGAGAGAGAAGCTAAGCGAGGCCGAAGATAATCTTCAAAAGCTCAAGAGCAGCCTCGCCGTTTTGAGCGAATAAGGATGGCAGGCGTAGGGTGAAATATCAGCGTTTGAATTTTTTTATTATAGGTGTATTCAGCAAAAAATGGTACATTCCCAATTCTCCGGTTTATCAGGCAGACCGGCTTGGCTGAGATAAATCGCCGAAGTTCTTAAAGAGATGTTTTACATGAGGCAACTCAAAATAAGCAAACAGATAACCAATCGTGAAAGCCTTTCTCTTGATCGATACCTGCAGGAGATAGGGAAATATGATCTCCTGACCGCAGAAGATGAGGTCAGGCTGACCAAGGCGATCAAGGAAGGTTTTGATATGCCGGTCGATACGACCGAATACAAGAGGGCGAAGCGCGCCCTTGACAAACTGATAAAAGGCAACTTGCGCTTTGTTGTTTCTGTGGCCAAGCAATACCAGAACCAGGGACTTACTCTTGGGGATCTTATAAATGAGGGAAATCTTGGACTTATAAAGGCGGCAAAGCGGTTCGATGAAACTCGCGGATTCAAGTTTATCTCTTATGCAGTGTGGTGGATTCGGCAGTCTATCCTCCAGGCGCTGGCAGAGCAATCAAGGATTGTAAGACTCCCCCTGAACCGGGTGGGTACCCTGAACAAAATCAGCAAGGCATACAGCCAGCTTGAGCAGGAGTTTGAACGCGACCCTAACACAAGAGAGCTTGCCACACTCCTTGAAATGGATTCACAGGATGTTGCCGACACCCTGAAAATTGCCGGAAGGCATGTTTCCGTTGATGCCCCATTTGCCCAGGGCGACGATAACCGTCTGCTCGATGTGCTTCAGAACGACGGTCATTTGCCCGACTACGGCCTCAACCGCGATTCGCTCACCCTTGAGGTTGAACGCTCTCTTTCCGTTCTTGCACCAAGAGAGGCTGACGTCATCAAGTCCTATTTCGGGATTGGTATGGATAACCCGCTCACGCTCGAAGAGATCGGTGAGAAATTCAGGCTGACCCGTGAGCGTGTCCGCCAGATCAAGGAAAAAGCGATCAGAAGGTTGCGTCAGTCGGCCTATAGCAAGACTTTGAAGGAGTATATCGGGAGCTGATTGCTGAAAAAAATCGTTATATCTCTTTACTTTCAGCGGAGGTTGATTGGTTGACTCAATTGACAAAGGCATCGGGCTAAACCCGATGCCTTTGTGTTTTGGCTGTTTTCATAAGCGCTCATCAGAAAGTCATTCCGTGATTCCGCATTGAGCGTTGCTTTCCTGTCATTTCGAGCATCAGCGAGAAATCTTGATTATTAACTGTTTTTTTACGGAATCAATTACTATGGGGCGCTTACAGCAAAAGCTTTGTCAACAGCCTAAGCGCAAAGTGGGCAGTTTTTGTCGCGGGTGACAGGAATTTTGCGGATAGTCATGGTGAGGGTGTCGCAGGTGAGGAGGGTGTTGGTGAGGGGGGTGCCGATGGAGAGGATCTGCTTGATGGCTTCGGTGGCCTGGATGGAGCCGATGATGCCGGGCACGGCGCCAAGGGGGCCTTTGGGGATGGCGGCAGCGGGCGCACCCTCTTCGTGAAAGAGGCAGTGGTAGCAGGCGGTGGCGCCGGGGTGGACGGTCATGGTCTGGCCCCAGAACTCACGGATGCCTGCATGGGAGTAGGGTTTTTCCGCTTTGTAGCAGGCTCTCGATATCAGGAATTTTGAATTGAAATTATCGGTGGCGTCGATGACGAAGTCGTAGGATGCGAGAGTCTCCGCTGCGTTGTCGGCGGTGAGAGGGAACGGGTAGAGGTTGAGTTTGATGGCGGGGTCAAGGGCGAAAAGCCTCTCTCCGGCTGAAGTAACCTTATGCTGGCCGACTGAACCGGTGGTATGGAGTATCTGGCGCTGGAGGTTGCTGAGATCGACCTTGTCGCCATCCATGAGTCCGATGGTGCCGATGCCTGCAGCAGCAAGGTAGAATGCCACAGGGGAGCCGAGCCCTCCGGTGCCGATCACGACAACCTTTGCCTTGAGCAGTTTTTCCTGTCCCTCTTCGCCGATTTCGCTCAGGGAGAGGTGACGGGCATATCGTTCGCGCTGGCTGTCGTTCAGTGGCATGGCTCTGTTTCCGGGTTTAGCGAGGAAGATGGCTTGTTGGATTGCATTTCAGGAGCGATCGGGGTGGTTGGTCTGATGGTTTGTATTGCATGGTTTACCGAGGAAGAAGGCCCATTATAGGAGGGCTCCCAGTTTTTGAAAACTGGTTCAATGTTCTGGTGGCGCAGTGCAGCACAGAACTCTCTGGCGGTGCGGTTGTCAGATATTTCAAATTGCCCCTTATTCTTATTCTCCCTGTTGTTTTTGCGGCCGCTCACAGAGTACCCTCCAACTGTTGTCTTGCTCTCAACACTCATTCTGGTAATTCCGAGTCCTGCCATACCATCACGGAAGGTTGCGCTTTCCCTTGTTGAGAGCACCAGCTCTGTATCGGGAAGAGCGATGCGGAATGCAAAGATTATTCTGGCGAGAAGGCGATCGTCAACCGGGAAAGGAGGCTCGTATCCGCCTGTCTGGGGCCTCATGCGTGGGAAGGAGAGTGACAGGCCAGCGCGCCACCAGATTCGCCCGAGGTGACGGAGATGGCGATAGAGGGCCAGGGCATCTTCAACCGGCTCGGAGAGGCCAAGCAGCACACCGAGTCCGACGTTTTTTATCCCCCCTTCAAGGGCGCGTGCCGGAGTTTCAAGACGGTCTATAAAATCTTTTTTGGGGCCCCAGCGGTGCAGCGCCTCGTATCGTTCATGGTTGTAAGTTTCCTGGTAGATGGTGATGCCGGTACAACCGCAGTCGGCCAGAGCCCGGTACTCGCTTACACTCATCGGAAAAGCCTCAACCGAGACACGTGGCATCTCCTCTGCAGCGATGGCAACACTTCGCTGCAGATAGTCAAAATCGGCGGCGGCAGTCCTTTCGCCGGTGAGCAGGAGGATATCGCTTATGCCAATTTTTTTCATTGCGGCCAGTTCGCGGCGGATCTCATCCGGTTCAAGACGGTGGCGCGGCGTTTGCCGGTCTGAGGCGAAGCCGCAGTAGATGCAGCCGCTGGAGCAGTAGTTCGAGAGGTAGAGTGGGGCATAGAGCACCATGGTGCGCCCGAAACGGCGCAGTGTCATTGCTCTCGATTCAGCCGCAAGTGTTTCAAGGGAGCGTGATGATGCTGGCGACAGCATGGCGGAGAGTGCCGCAGTGTCACGATTGTCGGTAAGCCATTCCGGTAAAGCTCTCATCAGAATGTTCCAAGAAAAGTGAGCGGACTTGTTGCCACGGCAAAGCCGCTTTTCTCCATAAGCCCTGCCCTGAATGCTTTTCTTCCTGCCGCTACAGCCTCCGCGAATGCTTCAGCCATCTCTGGCGGGTTGCCTGCTGCTGCCACGGCGCTGTTCACCAGCACCGCTTCGCATCCCATTTCCATGGCATGAGCTGCTTCGGAAGGGGAGCGCAGTCCAGCATCGACAATGACCGGAATGGTGCTTTCGCGGATGATGATGTTGAGCATCTCCGATGTTGCGAGTCCCTGTCCACTTCCAATAGCCGAGCCGAGTGGCATCACCGATGCGCAGCCAACCTCTTCAAGCCGCTTCGCCAGAACCGGGTCAGCAGCGATATAGGGCATTACCAGAAATCCCTCTTTTGCCAGAATCCGGGCAGCCTCATACGTTTCGATAGGGTCAGGCATCAGGTGTTGCGGGTTCGGATGTATTTCAATCTTGATGAAAGGGCTCCCTGAAAGCTCTCTGGCAATATGGGCTGCGCGGATAGCCTCTTTTGCTGTTGATGCGCCCGAAGTATTTGGCATAAGGGTGATTCCCTCAATGGTCGAGAGGGGAGCGAAGAGATCATCTTCAGCCTGCTGACGGTTGAAGCGGCGCAGTGCCACGGTCACCAGTTGAGCGCCGGAAGCGCGAACAGCATCAAGCATCACCGTGGAGTTGCTGAATTTCCCTGTTCCGAGAATCAGGCGCGAGGAGAAGGTATAAGAGCCGAGCTGCAATGAGTCCATAGTAAAAGTAAAATGTTAACCACCGCCTGCAAAAACAAGAAGTTCGACCAGGTCACTCTCCTGAAGGGTGTGGGCGGATCGGTTTTCGGGGCGGATGATACGATCGTTAACCAAGACGGCCACGCTTTTTCCGTCTGAACCGATTATCGCAAGAAGATCGCTGACGGTTGAACCGGACGGAAGTGGTTGCTTTTCTCCGTTCAGCTCAATAGTAATCATTTGTAACATTTTTTTCATCTTCAAATTATACAGCGAATCAACATTGGGATATCGAATACCACTTAGCATTGCCAAAAAACGGAATCATACGATTTATCCATTTAACCCCTCCAGTGCATTGAGCAGGTCAGCCTCCAGATCTTCCGCATTTTCCAGTCCTATGGAGAGCCGTACAAGGTTGTCGCTGCATTTCCGACGATCACGCTCCGCCTGTGAGAGAGCCCAAAGTGTCATTTTTGCGGGCGAGGAGATGAGTGACTCTATACCTCCGAGACTGTCGGCCAGCACAAAGAGCTTGATTTTAGCAAACAGTTGCTCGACAGCCGGAAGCCCTCCCTTCAATGCAAAAGTGACCATTCCGCCAAATCCGCTCATTTGCTCTTTGGCCAGTTGATGTTGCGGATGGGAGATGAGTCCGGGATAAAAGAGCTGTTCCACTGTCGGGTGCTGTTCAAGGAGTGTTGCCAGGTGCAGGGCGCTCGCCTCATGCTCTTTCATGCGGATTTTCAGCGTTTTCAGACCGCGAAGAATCAGCCAGCAGTCCCAGGGGCCGGGAATTGCTCCCGCAGCGCCCTGGTAGTTTTTGATGGTGGTGTGCAGCTCAGGGTCGGAAGTGACCACTGCGCCGCCGATAACATCGCTGTGGCCTCCGAGGTACTTGGTGGTACTGTGGACGACAATATCGGCACCAAGCTCAAGCGGGCGCTGGAAATAGGGGGTGGCGAAGGTGTTGTCTACGGCGAGCAGGATGCCACGTCCCTTGGCAAGCGAAGCAAGCGCCCGGATGTCGGAGAGCTGAAGGAGCGGGTTGCTTGGCGTCTCTATCCAGATCAGTTTGGTTGCCGGGGTGATGCACTCCGCATAACTCTCAGTGGCCTCGCTTTTGGTATAGCTGGTTGTAACACCCCACGGTCGGAGAAGCTGTTCAAAAATACGGTAACTTCCTCCGTAAATGTCGTTACCAGCTACAATGTGGTCGCCAGGTTTCAGCACCTGCAGGGCCGCCATAGTTGCCGCCACTCCGGAGGCAAAGGCAAGACCATACGTCCCGTTTTCGAGCAGGGCAAGGGTTGCCTCGAGTGCTTTTCTTGTAGGGTTGCCGATTCTCGAATAGAAGAATTCGCTCCGATGGTCAAGGCTTTCGCGCCCGAAGGTAGAGGTCTGGTAGACAGGAACGGTTACAGATCCTGTCTGGGGGTCAGGCGCTTGTCCGTCATGGATGGCAAGAGTTTCAAACTGCATGAAATCTATTTTACTGTCATGAAAAAGCAAGTCAAAGATAACCGATATTTTCAAAGAGCTGAACGGATATAAGTCAAATAGTTACATTTCAAATGCCGAGGCCATCGGTAAAACTGCTTTCGACAGCTTTCTGCTGCAAGACTTTTGAATTTGGAGGAACGCTTATTGTCAGCCAGACGTTGCCACCGATGACAGAGTTTTTGCCAATCGTAATTCTCCCAAGGATGTTGGCGTTTGAGTAGATAACGACGTTATCTTCAACAATTGGGTGGCGTGGCACATTCTTGACCGGGTTACCATCCTTGTCCAGGGCAAACTTTTTGGCACCAAGTGTCACTCCCTGGTAGAGCCGGACATGGTTGCCTATAATACAGGTTTCACCGATGACCACGCCGGTGCCATGATCAATGCAGAAATAGTCACCGATATGGGCACCGGGATGAATATCAATCCCTGTTTCCGAATGGGCCATTTCCGCAATAATTCTGGGGATCAGGGGTACACCAAACGACAGCAGGGTGTGTGCTGCCCGGTAATTGAGCATGGCCCTGATGGATGGGTAGCAGAAGATGATCTCCCCATAGTTTTTTGCTGCCGGATCGCCATCATATATGGCTTTGACGTCAGTCCATAATTTCTTCCTGATTTCAGGAAGAAATCCAATGAACTGGTGGGCGATCTCAGCCGCCTTTTCTGCATCGTCTGCTGAGTTGCTGTTTTCTTCGTCGAAATGCTGCACGCTAAGAATCTGTTCGGCAAGCAATCCATAGAGTTTTTCTATTCGTACACCAAGAAAGTGGTGAAGCGACTGACGACGCAGCACCGGCCCGCCGAAGTATCCCGGAAAAATTATCGACCGGAGGAGTTCGACAATCTCCTTGAGTTTTTCAATTGAGGGGAGCAGATATTCATGATGCCCTGAATTGCCGTTATCGGTATTATTGGCAGGGATTGACAAAAGCCTGATGGCCTCTTCAATGTCAATGTCAATGTTGCTGTTGGTTCCCATGGTACTCAATCTCCCAGTATTGGATAAATCTCCTGATTTTAAAATTTCAGTTTCGGCGCTCACTAATTGACCGAATCATTTTCAAACTGGTAGAGAAGGGTTGACAGGTAGCGCTCTCCGGTATCCGGCAGGATAGCAACAATACGTTTACCCCTGTTCTCTTTGCGCAGTGCAAGCTGAAGCGCAGCATATACAGCGGCTCCGGAAGAGATGCCGACAATGAGACCTTCGGTTTTCGCCAATTTGCGAGCGGTTCGCAGAGCATCTTCGTTTGTTACCGGTATTATTTCGTCAATAATCGAGATGTTCAGATTATCAGGAATAAAGCCTGCGCCGATGCCCTGAATTTTGTGTGGGCCAGGTTTGCCACCGGCAATAACCTGCGAATCGAAGGGTTCAACAGCAATAATTTTAACGTCGGGGTTGCGCTGCTTGAGCACCTCTCCAACCCCGGTTAAAGTGCCCCCAGTACCGACTCCGGAGACAAAAATATCAACATTTCCATCAGTATCTTTCCAAATCTCTTCTGCAGTTGTCTCGCGGTGAATTTTGGGGTTTGCTGGGTTTTTGAACTGTTGAGGCACAAAAGAGTTTGGATATTCAGCATGCAGCTCATCAGCTTTTCTGATTGCGCCCATCATTCCTTCCGACCCTGGTGTCAGTACCAGTTCAGCACCAAGTGCCTTGAGCAGGTTACGGCGTTCAATACTCATTGTTTCTGGCATGGTAAGAATCAGGCGGTATCCCTTTGCTGCGGCAATGAAAGCCAGGGCAATGCCGGTGTTGCCGCTTGTTGGCTCGATGATAATGCTCTCTTTGTTCAAATGGCCCTGTTGTTCAGCATCCTCAATCATTGAAAAACCGATGCGGTCCTTGACACTTCCACCGGGGTTGAAGTATTCAAGTTTTCCAATAATAGTTGCCAGAGTATCATGTTCACGATTGAAATTACCAAGCTCAAGAAGAGGGGTATTGCCGATAAGATCGGTCAATTTTTTTGCAATGCGACCCATAGCGGTTGATTGTTTAGTGTTGATGGTTGTAATTGAAATGAAAGATCATCAATAAGCGTTTAAATGCAAATAACATAAAACAGGAGCCTTTCATACCGCAAACATGGCATTTCAGATATGGTATTCGATATTATCGATCAATCCGGCTTTTATGGCATACATCAGCAGTTCAGGACTGCTTGATACGCCAAGTTTACGAAAAATATTTTTTCGGTGTGTCATTACGGTATGAAAACTGATACATTTTTTTGCCGCAATCTCTTTTGTTGACAAACCGCTGGCAATAAGACGAACAATATCTATTTCTGAAGGGGTCAGCATGGTGGCATCCTCAAAAGGCGCCTCCTTTTTGAGGAGAATATCCAGAACATCTCCAGAATAGTATTTTTTGCCTTTTAGCGCGGCTTCAATTGCCTGAAAAAGCTCATCGCGATCATCGGTTTTCAGTAAAATATTTTTAATGCCACAATCGTTTAACTCCTTTATTTTCAGGTGTGTTATTGAGTTTGTCAAGACTACGAATCCTGTCTCAGGATGAATTTTTTTTAACTCTCCAATATCACTGATTGAATCAAAATCAAAGAGGAGATAATCAGTGATGACAAGCGCAATACTCTCTTTCTGCAAGTATTGCAGCAAGCCGCTTTTTGTTGAAACCGTGTAAAAAGAGCGAAAAAGAGGCGCCAGCATCGAATGCAACGCCTCGTTGGTTAAAAACTGGGTGTCAGCAAGAACAACAGCGATGTTTCGGCTTTCGTTCTTCATGCTTTTCCTTTTGAGCCCGTCGAAAGAAGCACTTCATCGAGAGCCTCAATCAGGTCATCAGGATGCTCAAGGCCGATGGATAGCCGGATAAGATCGCGAGAAAGGCCGCTCTGTAACTGTTGTTCTTCCGTCAACTGGCTGTGCGAGGTGCTGGCCGGATGCAGAATCAGACTCTTGGCATCGCCAACATTGGCCAGATGCGAAAAAAGTTTGATGTTGTCGATGATCTCTACGGCAGCATCGTACCCGCCTTTCACCCCGAAGACAACCATGCCGCCAAACCCGTTCTTTAACTCTTTTGAAGCTTTCGGGTAAGAGGGATCATTTTTCAGGCCGGGATAACGAACCCATGCCACTGCCGGATGTTTGGCAAGATGTTCAGCAACCTTGAGAGCATTTTCCGAGTGACGCGCCATACGGACAGGCAGGGTTTCGATGCCTTGCAGCAATATCCAGGAGTTGTCAGGCGAAATGCAGGCACCGAGGTTCCTGAGTGGCACAGTACGGGTACGAAGGGCAAATGCAATCGGAGCAAGCACTTCCGGCAGATCAATAGCCCAGCGGAGTCCATGATAGTTGCTGTCGGGTTCAGTAAAGAGAGGATGGTGCCCGCCGTTCCAGTTGAACAGACCCGCATCGGTAATGACGCCTCCTATACCTGCTCCATGGCCACCAAGCCATTTGGTAAGAGAGTTGATTACAATATCAGCCCCGAGGTCGATAGTTTTGAGCAGGTAAGGAGTGGTGAAGGTTGCGTCAACAATCAGCGGCAGACCGTTGCGGTGAGCCACCTCAGCGATGGCTTTCACGTCGGTAAAGTCGAGCACCGGGTTGCCGATTGTTTCAATAAAGAGGGCTCTTGTTTTATCCGTGATTGCCTTTTCGAAATTGGCCGGATCTTTTGGGTCAACAAAGGTAACATTGATACCAAGCTTCGGCAGAATGGCATCAAACTGTGTGTAGGTGCCACCATAGAGGTTGTTTGCAGAAACAATGTTGTCACCGGCCTCAGCGAGGGTGATGATGGTATTGAAGATTGCAGCAGTGCCCGATGCAACAGCAACTGAGGCCGCGCCACCTTCAAGCTGAGTGACCCGCTGTTCAAGCGTATCGGTCGTCGGGTTCATCAGGCGGGTGTAGATGTTTCCAAGCTCTTTCAGGGCAAAGAGGTTGGCAGCATGTTCAGTGCTCTTGAAAAGATAGGAGGTGGTGCGGTAGACTGGCACTCCACGAGAGAGTGTTGCATCAACGGGCTGGCCAGCGTGCAGGGCCAGTGTTTCAAAGCGGTATTTTGGTGAACTCATCTTGATATGCTCCTTATGTGTTAAGTGTGATAGTGCTCTTGTTGTTTAATTACTTTCATTTGCCTGCACCGGTTTCCCGAAAAGCTTGAAGCGCTGCAAGTTGAATTGGTGAAAGAGGAAGCAGCCAAAGCAGAAGCCTGCAAGCGCGATGCTGGCAGCAACAGCTACAGTGCCTGAAAAGATCCACCCTACGAGAGGAGCTCCAGAGAGAAAGGCAATCTGGGCACTGCCGAGCAGAATAGCAGCAATGGAGTTATTGAAGCGCATGAGTCTTGGATCTTCATTGGCGGAATTCAGGTTTTGTTTTGCAAGCAGGTGCGATCCGACAAAAAAAATGAGACTGCCCTTTTTCTCGAACAGTACTGCGGATAATATTATAAGAAAAAGGGCCGTTGTTACAAGCGGTTGCTGGAGTGCTATGGCTGCTGCGATGCCAGCAAGCAGCACGCTTCGGTTTAACTTGACAATCGGCAAAGGTATTCCCTCGCATGTTACCGGATCTCTCTTGGTTGATGATTTTCTTGACATGATTATTGTTGTTAAGTTGCTATCGGTTGATGTAAGGTTATAAATAAAAAAAGCCGGTTCTGAAACTCAGAACCGGCTCGCAAGATGTTACTTACTTCATGAAACCATGTGCAGTTACAACCTCCCTCCCCATATTCCTGAGCCGGAACAACTTTGCCATTTGCAACAACAGCAGCCCGTGGTGAGGGTTGTTAAGGAGACCGACTTCACAACTTATAATTTATTGGTTTCAACGTTAATCATTTTTAACTTTTTTTTTGATGATTTCCAAAAAAGATTTTTTTTGCGACGTATTCAGGATTTTTTTATTTGCGCAAACGTGTGATGCCTTGAATGCTGCGCAGGCTTGTTCTTCCTCTTTCAGTGACATCTTTTTTTCAAGTATTGGAAGCCGTGGAGCAGAAAGGTAAAGTCGGCGGCGGTTGGGGGCAAGGCCGTAATTCTTGAACTTTTTTTTCCGGAACCGGCGGCAAACTGGCCGATCAGGTATTCGTAGGCATCGCCAAGGGTGTCGTTGTCTGTTGAAAACTCCTTCAACCCCTTGGCAATTTTGGTGATGATGGTGCAGAGCTTGGCATTGCGATCGGTATACTGCTTGCCGAGTTTTTCTGAGTTCAGGTTGATTGTAACTCCCCATCCTGCATACGGGTCATTTCGGCAATGCTGCCCCAGTGGCGCATTATTGCCCATACGCTTCATAGCTCATAGCATGAGGGCAAATGAAAAGAAAAGCTATACCTCCACAGAGCAAGTACCGTGCTTGGTCGTTGAGGGATGTCGACACATTACCCCCCCCCCCACGAAAGCGGAATAGCGCGCAAAGCGAACAACGCACCACATAAGTTCCATCAGTCCTGTCAAATCAGTGCCATCAATTTTTCAACGATGTTTTGTACTACATCCCCATTATGTAAACTCACCATTGGTTTACTGTGAGTAAAATGTATAAATTCATGGAAATAGCTCTACTCTCTCAAAATCACTGAAAGTGAGGGCTTCTGCATCAACTCTTTTCTCTCCACAAACCCAAAGTGATGCCAGTGACCCGGTACCATGCCTCATACTACGCACACGAACTCAGTCGTCGTCACTCACTCAACGAT
>SESH01081887.1_pt1 | contig 33134 bp, 29 predicted proteins | sample 3171561 | NCBI WGS metagenome assembly SESH01 (sample SAMN10866947, study PRJNA518727) | freshwater metagenome | biome: subpolar coniferous forest; feature: holomictic lake; material: water; isolation source: holomictic Lake 442 2011 16.5 m and 2014 13 m | place: Canada: near Kenora, Ontario
AGGGCGTCTGCTACGAGCACGGCATGTTCGACGCCCAGGTGCGGCTCATCCGCGAGGCCTACGGCATCACCCCGGGCGAGGTCGACCTGCCCCTGCTGCCGATCTTCGCGCTCTTCAACCCCGCGCTCGGCCTGACGACCATCGTGCCCGAGGTCGACCCCCGCCGGCCCGCCGCCGCCGATCCCGCGAAAATCGTCCAGGCCATTCTCCAGGAAAACGTCACCACGTCCTTCGGCTCGCCCACGCTCTGGCTCAAGGTCAGCGAGCACTGCCGCGCGCACGGCCTGGCCCTCCCGGGCCTGCGCCGGGTGCTCAGCGCGGGCGCCCCGGTGCCGGCCGCCCTCTGGGCCCACGCCCGCACCCTGCTGCCCAACGGCTGCCTGCACAGCCCGTACGGGGCCACCGAGGCCCTGCCCGTCGCCTCCGTCGCCGGCAGCGAGATCGACCCCGCCTCCGTCCGCGGCGCCTGCGTCGGGCGTCCGCTCCCCGGGATCACCGTGCGGATCATCCCGCTCACCGACGCGCCCCTCGCCCGCCTCGCGGAAACCCGCGCGCTACCTCCGGGCGAGATCGGCGAAATCATCGTGCAGGGCCCTGTCGTCACCAAGGAGTACGACCACCTCCCGGCGGCGACCGCCGCCGCCAAGATCGCAGATGCCGACCCCGCCGGCGGGATCTGGCACCGCCTGGGGGACTGTGGTTATCTGGACGACTCCGGCCGGCTCTGGTTTGTCGGGCGCAAGGCCGAGCGGGTCGAGACGGCCGGCGGCCCGCTCTTCACTGAGCCGTGCGAGCAGGTCTTCCGGCAGCATCCCCGGGTGGCCCGCTGCGCCCTCGTCGGTCTCGGCTCCCGCGGCCGGCAGGACCCCGCCCTGGTGGTCGAGGCGCCGCCGCCCGGGGCCGGCGACGCCCGCGCCTTCGCCGCGGAACTCCGCGCCCTGGCCCGCGCGCATCCCCACACCGCAGGGATCTACCGCTTTTATTTTCATCCCCGTTTTCCCGTGGATGTCCGGCACAACGCCAAGATCCACCGGCTGACCCTCGCCGCCTGGGCCGCCTCCGCCCCGGCGACGGACACCGCCGTCGCGCCATGAGCACCCTGGTCACCGGCGGCACCGGATTTCTCGGCCGGCGTCTGGTGGAGCGCCTGCTCGCCGACGGCCGGCGCGTGGCCGTGCTCAGCCGCACCCCCGCGCCGGACCTCGCGGCCCGCGGCGTGCGCTTCATCCGCGCCTCCCTGGAGGATGCCCCCGCCGTGCACGCCGCCTGCGCCGGCATCGAGACCGTCTACCACACCGCGGCCAAGGTCGGGGTCTGGGGCCGCTACGAGAATTTCTACCGAGCCAACGTTCTCGGCACCCGCGCCCTGCTCGAGGGTTGCCGCCGCCATGGCGTCGCGCGCCTCATCCACACCAGCACGCCCAGCGTGGTGTACCACGGCGGCCCCCTGACCAACGCCGACGAGTCGCTGCCGCTCACCACCGCGTGCCCGAGCCCCTATCCGCTCACCAAGGCCCTCGCCGAGCGCGAGGTCCTCGCCGCGAACTCCCCGGCCCTCCGCACCCTCGCACTGCGGCCGCACCTCATCTGGGGCCGCGGCGACCCCCACCTCGTCCCCCGCCTGCTCGCCCGCGCCCGCGCCGGCCGGCTCCGCATCGTCGGCGACGGCCGCAACCAGGTGGACCTCGTCCACGTGGACAACGCCGTTGACGCCCACCTGCTGGCCGAGGCCGCCCTCCGCCTTGGTCCCGGTTCCTGGGACCAGCCCGCGGGGCCGCGCCGCGCGGACGGCCGGGCCTTTTTCATCACCAACGGCGAGCCGGTCCGGCTCTGGGACTGGATCAACGGCCTGCTCGCCGCGCTGGGTGAGCCGCCGGTGACGAAACGAGTCTCCTGGGGATCCGCCGCCGCCCTCGGCGCGGTGTGCGAGGCCGCCTGGCGCGTGCTGCCCCTGCGCGGCGAGCCGCCGATGACCCGGTTCATCGCCACCGAGCTGGCCCAGGACCACTGGTTCAACCTCGCCGCCGCGCGGCGCGACCTCGGCTATGCGCCGCGGGTCACCATGGCCGCCGGCACCGCCGACCTGGTGGCCGCCCTGCGGGGCGCGGGGCCCGCCCTTTTATGAACCTGCGCCAGATCTTCCTGCCCGCCCTCGCCATGGCGGCGATCGTGCTGCTCTCGAACCTCCTCGTGCAGTTCCCGCTGAACGCCTGGCTGACCTGGGGCGCGTTCTCCTATCCCGTCGCCTACTTCGTCACCGACGTGTGCAACCGCGTCGCCGGGCCGCCGCTCGCGCGCCGCGTCGCCTGGATCGGCTTCGCCGTGGGCCTGGCCTGCTCCGCCCTCCTCGCGCCGGTCCGCATTGCCGTCGCCTCCGGCGCCGCCTTCATCGTCTCGCAGCTCCTCGATGTCGCGGTCTTCAACCGGCTCCGCCAGCAGAGCTGGTGGCGGGCCCCGCTCTTCGGCTCCAGCGCCGCCTCGGTCCTCGACACCGGCATTTTCTTCAGCCTCGCCTTCGCCGGCACCCCGGTCCCCTGGCTGCCGCTCGCCGGCGGCGATCTGGGCGTGAAGCTGGCGATGGCCCTGGCCCTGTTGCCGCCCTACCGGGCGCTGGTGCGCCGGCTGACCCGCGCCTGACCCGCCCGGGGCTCAGCTCCGCTGCCGCACCGCCTCGAAGAGCGTGATGATCGTGGCCATGGCCACGTTGAGCGAATCCGCCTGCCCGGCCATCGGGATGCGCACCGGCAGGTCCGCCTGCTGCAGCCAAAATTCGCTCAGTCCGTACTGCTCGCTGCCCATGATGATCGCGAGCGGACCCCGGAGGTCCGCGTCCGTGTAGAGGGTGGCCGCCGCCGGGGTCGTGGCCACAGTCCGGATGCCCTTCGCCCGCAGCCACGCCAGCACCTGCGCGCTCTCCGCCACCACCAGGGGCACCGCGAACAGCACCCCGGTCGAGGCCCGCACCACGTTGGGATTGAAGATGTCGGTGACCGGGTCGCACACGATCACCGCGTCGCAGCCCGCGGCGTCCGCGCTGCGCAGGATCGTGCCGAGGTTGCCCGGCTTCTCGATCGCCTCCACCACCAGCAGGCAGGGCGCGACCGGCAGCGTGAGGTCCTCCAGCCGCCGCCGCCACTGCGGCGCCACGGCCAGCAGGCCGTCCGGCCGCTCGCGGTAGGCCACCTTGGCGAAGGTCTCCTTGGTCAGCTCGAACAGCTGCGCCCCCGCCGCCCGCGCCTGGGCGAGGAGCGCGGGCTCGTTCTCCCCCAGGAACCACTCCGGCGCGTAGTACAGCTCGGCCAGCGGCACCGCCCGCTCCAGCGCCCGCCGGATCTCGCGGTAGCCCTCGACCAGGAACACCCCGGCCTCGTCGCGCGGGCGGCGGTCGCGCAGCTTCACCAGCTGCTTCACCCGCGGATTCTGGAGACTGGAGATGCGTTCGTCCATCGGCGGGGAGTCACCACGAATTTCGTCCAACAGACGAAATAAAAATCTTCCGGCGGGCCGGTTCCCGCCCGACCGGGCCGCGGCCGGAAGTTGAGTTTGGTTGCGGCAGGCCGGACTAGCTGTTTCGTGCCTTGCGTGGCCAAGCCCAAGAAATTCAAGGACGTTCCCTTCGCCTATCATACCGAGCTGGAGCTCGAGATCGCGACCCTGACCAATCTCGGCTCCGGCCTCGGCCGGGTCTCCCTGCCGGGCAAAACCGAGGCCCAGTGGGTGGTGATGGTGCCGTTCGCCCTGCCCGGCGAGCGGGTCCGGGTGCGCGTCTTCCGCAACCACAAGAACTTCTCCGAGGCCGACCTGGTCGCCGTGCTCACCCCGTCGCCGGCCCGCGTCCCCGCCACCTGCCCGCTGTTCGGCCGCTGCGGCGGTTGCCAGTACCAGCACCTGGCCTACGCCGATCAGCTCGCCTGGAAGCAGCGCCAGGTCAGCGAGCTGCTCCAGCACCTGGCCGGGGTCTCCTTTCCCGTGGCGCCGGTCATCGCCTCGCCCCGCGCGCTGGGCTACCGCTCGAAAATCACGCCGCACTTCAACCCGCCGCGCGAGGGCCTGCCGATGCCCATCGGCTTCCTGCGCCAGGGGACCCGCTTCGACCTGCTGGACGTGCCGCACTGCCCGATCGCCACCCCGGCGATCAACACCCGGCTCACGGCGGTGCGCGCCGACGTCCTGGCCCGCCGCGCCGACTATACCCGGGGCGCCACCCTGCTCCTGCGCGAGGCCGGCGGCGAGGTCACGACCGACTACGACACCGTCATCACGGAAGTCGTCGGGGGCCTGCGGCTGCGGTTCCTCGCGCGCGATTTTTTCCAGAACAATCCCTTCATCCTGCCGGCCTTCACCGACTACGTCCGGGCGCAGGCGGCCGCCAGCGGCGCCCGCTTCCTCGTCGACGCCTATTGCGGCAGCGGCCTGTTCGCCCTGACCGCCGCCCCGGCCTTCACCCAGGTGGCCGGGATCGAGCTCAGCGCCAGCAGCGTCGCCTTCGCGCGCGAAAACGCCGCGGCCAACGGCTGCGCCAACGCCACCTTCCAGGCCGGCGACGCCGCGGCCATTTTTCAGGGCCTCACCTTCCCGCCGGCCGACACCGCGGTGGTCATCGACCCGCCGCGCAAGGGCTGCGACGGGGTCTTCCTCGCCCAGCTCTTCGCCTTCGGCCCGCGCGCCGTCGTGTATGTCTCGTGCGACCCCGCGACCCAGATGCGCGACCTGAAGGAGTTCCTCGCCGCCGGCTACACCCTGACCGCCGTCCAGCCCTTCGACCTGTTCCCGCAGACCCGCCACCTCGAATGTGTCCTCACACTGGTCCGCGGACCCCAGCCGGCCGCGGGATTGCCAAACGAATTGGTTCTGCTACCGCCTCGGGGATGAGTTCCCATCCCCCTCTCCTGACCCCGGCCGGCGCCCCGCCCCATGCCTGGAACTTTTTCCGCACCGGCGGGCTCGACCAGGTCGCCCTGACCACCGCCGCGGACCTGCGCGCGCTCGGCCAGCTCGACCCGAAGCTGTGGGTCGCGCTGTCCTGCCCGGTCAGGGGCCTCGAGCTCGATGAAAAGACCCTCGCACTGATCGACGCCGACGGCGACGGCCGCATCCGCGCCCCCGAGCTCATTGCCGCGGTGCAGTGGACGGCGGAGCGGCTCAAGGACCCCGCCTCGCTCCTGCGCGGCGCCGATTCCCTCCCGCTGGCCGCGATCAACGACGCGACCCCGGAGGGCCGGGTCATCCTCGCCGCCGCCCAGCAGATCCTCGCCGGCCTCGGCCAGGCCGGCGCCACCGACCTGCCGGCCGCCGCGACGGCGGACCTCTCGAAAATTTTTACCGCCTCCGCGCTCAACGGCGACGGCGTCATCCCGGTCGAGGCGACGGCGGATCCCGCGGTGCAGGCCCTCATCCGGGACATCCTCGCCTGCCGCGGGGGGATCACCGACCGGACCGGCGCGACCGGCGTCACCGCCGCCCAGGCCGACGAATTTTTTCAGGAACTCGCCGCCTATGTGGCCTGGGTGGAGGAGGGGGCCGGGCGGGAGCTCGCCGAGCTCGGGGCGGCCACCGGCGCCGCCTGCGCGGCGCTCCGGGCGGTCCGCGCCAAGGTTGACGACTATTTCGCGCGCGGCCGCCTCGCGGCCTTCGACCCGCGCGCCCTCGCCGCGCTCAACCGGCCGGAAAGCGACTATCTGGCAATCGCGGCGCAGGAGTTGCCGCCCACCGCCGCGGCGGTCGCCGGCTTCCCGCTGGCCCGCATCGAGGCCGGCCGGCCGCTGCCCTTGCTCGAGGGCGTCAACCCCGCCTGGGCCGGCGCGCTCGCGACGCTGCAGGCCGCCGTGGTCGCGCCCCTGCTGGGCGCGGGCCAGACCACCCTCACCGAGGCGCAGTGGCACGGGCTGACCGCCCGGTTCGCCGCGTATGAAGCCTGGCTGGGACGCCCGGCCGGGGCGAGCGTGGCCCTGCTCGGCCTCGCCCGGGCCCGCGAGCTGCTGGCCGGCCACGGTCGCGCGGCGCTCGCCGACCTGCTCGCCCAGGACCTGGCGCTGGCCCCCGAGTTCCGCGCCCTCAGCGCGGTGGACCGGCTCGTGCGCTACCACCGCGACCTCCGCGCCCTGCTCTGCAATTTCGTCAACTTCGCCGACTTCTACTCCCGGGACCACCGCGCCATCTTCCAGGCGGGCACGCTCTTCGTCGACAGCCGCTCCTGCGAGCTCTGCCTCCGGGTCGACGATCCGGCGGCGCACGCCGCCCTCGCCAGCAGCAGCAAGGCCTACATCGCCTACGTCGACTGCCGCCGCGCCAGCGGCGAGACGATGAAGATCGCCGCCTGCGTCACCCAGGGGGACAGCGACTTTCTGGTCACCGGCCGCAACGGCCTCTTCTACGACCGCCAGGGGCGCGACTGGGACGCGACGATCACCAAGATCATCGATAATCCCATCAGCCTGCGGCAGGCGTTCTGGTCCCCCTACAAGAAATTCGTCCGCCTGCTGGAGGAGCAGGTGGCCAAGCGCGCGGCGGAGGCCGACGCGGAGGCCAGCAGCCGGCTCGCTTCCACGGCGGAGACCGCGGCCAACGCCGACCGGGCGAAGCCCGCGCCCAAGAAAATCGACATCGGCACCGTGGCCGCCCTCGGGGTTGCCGTCGGCGCCATCGGCGGCGCCCTCGCCACCCTCGCCACCGGGCTGGCCAAGCTCGCCCCGTGGCAGCTGCCCCTGGTGCTCGTGGCGGCCATGCTGTTCATCTCGCTGCCCGCCGTGGTCATCGCCTGGCTCAAGCTGCGCCAGCGGACCCTCGGACCCATCCTTGATGCCAACGGCTGGGCCATCAATGGCCGGGTCCGGATCAACCTGCCGTTCGGCACCGCCCTCACCCAGCGCGCCGCCCTGCCCCCCGGCGCCAGCCGGTCACTCAAGGATCCCTACGCGGAGAAAAAGGGCGGGCGCCGCACGCTGCTGGTCGCGGTCCTCTGCCTGCTCGCCCTGCTCGGCCTCGCCCGGTTCCTCGGCTGCTGGCCCTTCGCCTCCCCCGCGGGGACGGAGGCCGAGGCCCCGGCCGGCGAGACGATGAACTGAACCGGCGCCCGGCGCCGGTTCCTCTTCGCGGGTCGGTCAGTCAGCGGGATTCAATCCACTCCGGCGACGCATACTGCTCCGTCAGGCCGCTGACTTCCTCCCAGTCCAGCTCGGGCCAGGGGGTGGCCACGGCGGGACACTGCAGCGCCGCGGCGAGGTGCGCGGCCAGGTCGTCGTGCAGCCGGTCCCAGTCGAGGGCGGCACCGGTGGCGGGCCGCCAGAGCGAGCCCTGGAACAGCAGCCCGCGCTTGTTTCGCTTCTGCGCGCCGCCGGCGATCTTTTCCCCGCTGCGCTCATGAACCACGTCATACCGCTCGGCCCGCTGAAAACACACGCCGCTGGCCGCGACGGCTTCGCCGGGCGCCGGCGGGGCTTCCGCCTGCTGGGTGACCGCCGGCACGCCCTGGGCGCGGAGCGCGGCGGCCAGGCACTCGTGCACCGCCCGGTAGCTCTGGGTCGCCCGCTCCTCCTCCAGGGAATGCCCGCGGGGAATCACCAGGGAATAGGTCCAGTCGTCGCGGTGATCCACGATGCCTCCGCCGGTGGGGCGCCGGCACAGGTCCACCGGCTCGCCCGGGGGCAGCGCCCCGCGCACCCAGGCGATCTTTTGCGCGTAGCCAAAGGTGAAGGCCGGGCCGCGCCAGTCATAGTGCCGGAAGCGCGGCACCGCCGGTCGCGGGTAGCGCTGCAGCAGCAGGAAATCGAGCGCCATGTTTTCCGCCGCGCCCCCCCTGCGAACCGGTAAGATCTCCAAGTCCATGCCTCACCACATCCCGGCCCCGCTCAGGCGTCCAGCAGGGAACGCACCGCCTGCAGGAGGGAGTTGAGCGCGTAGGGTTTCGGGAGATGCGCCCACCGGCTGCGCGTCAGCCCCGCCAGGGAGACCGGGTGACGGGGCGTGGCCGTGGACAGCACCCGCAGTCCGGGCACGGCGGCGTGCAGGGCGGGGGCGAGGCGGTCGCCCGGGCGGGTCAGGCTCGTGATGAGCAGCTGGACCGGGCGGGAGCCCTGGCGCACCGCGCGCCGCGCGGTCGCCGGCGTCTTCACGGCGACCACCGTGTAGCCGTCGGCGGTCAGGACGCCGGAAACCATCTTGCGGATCACCTCATCCTCCTCGACGAGCAGCACGGTTTCATGACCCTGCGTGGAGGGGAGCGGCTCAAGGGCCTCGGGCGGCGGCAACGCGTCCTCGGGCAACTGGACCTCGGGCAGCAGGAGCTGCAGGGTCGAGCCCTTGGCCGGCGCGCTTTTCACCTGGATGAAACCGCCGCTCCGCTGGACCACGCCGTGGACGAGCGCCAGGCCCAGCCCGGTGCCCTTCCCCTCGGGCTTGGTCGTGAAGAACGGCTCAAAGAGCTGCTTCTGGATCTCCTCGCTCATCCCCGTCCCGTTGTCCTGGACGCTCAGGCAGACGTACGCGCCCGGCCGGGCATCCGTGAACCGGCGGTTGAGACCGGATTTGACCTGGCGGCGGGCGGTGCCGATGACCACGATCCCGTTCCGCCGCAGCGCATCGCGGGCGTTGAGCGTGAGGTTGATCATCACCTGCTCGATCTGCGCCGGGTCGGCCCGGACCTGGCCGATGCCCGGGTCCAGGTCGAGTTCGAGCCGGCCGGCCTCGCCCAGCAGGCGGCGGAGAATCCCGGCCTGCTGGTGGATGAATCGGTTGAGGTTGATGACCTTGAATCGCACCGGCTGACGGCGGCCGAAGGCGAGCAGTTGGCGCGTGAGCAGCGCGGCCTTCTTGCCGGCCAGATGGATTTCCTCCACGCCCTTCAGGATCCGCGGCTGGTCCGCGGCCTGGCCCGCGAGAATCTGGCAGTAGCCGTTGATGACGGAGAGCAGGTTGTTGAAGTCGTGGGCCACCCCGCCGGCCAGGCGCCCGACGGCGTCGAGCCGCTGCGCATGCAGGAGCGCCTCCTGCAGCTGGCGCTTCTCCGTGGTGTCGCGGTACGAGGCCACCACATGGGCGGGATAGCCGCGCGCGGCGGGAATAACACTGAGCGTCCACGCCGCGTGCAGGGTCGTGCCGTCCCGGCGCCGCAAGTTGCCTTCGCCGGACAGCGGCCGGCCGGACCGGGCGCTCCGCCGCCAGCGGGAGATTTTTGCGGCCTCCGCCGGGTCGGCGTGCAGGGCCTCGGGCCGGCACCCGTTCAGGCCGTGCAAGGGGTAGCCGGTCAGCGCGCAAAAATTCTCGTTGGCGAAAACGATCTCGAGCCGGGCCGCCGCCCGGGTGAGGCGGGCGATGTACACGCCCTCATCCTGCGCCCGGAGCGCGGCGGCCAGCAGGTCCTCCGACGCGGCAGGGCGGGCGGGGCGCCGGCGGGGTTTCACGGCGCGAGGCGTTCGATGGCCCAGCTGCCGTCGGCGACCCGGCGATAGCGCAGGCGGTCATGCAGCCGGCTGCGCCGACCCTGCCAGAACTCCACCGTCTCGGGGGTCACGCGGAAGCCGCCCCAGTACGGCGGCAGCGGCACCAGCTGGCCGGCATATTTCCGCTCCGCCTCCTTCATCGCGTCGTCGAGCGCCTTGCGCCCGGAGAGCATGCTGCTTTGCGCCGAGGCCCAGGCCGCGAGCTGGCTGGGGAGCGGCCGGCTGTGAAAATAGGCCTCCGCCTCCTCGCGGGTGACTTTCGCCACCGGGCCCTCGACGATCACCTGCCGTTCAAAGGGGAACCAGGGAAACACCAGCGAGGCGCGCGGATTGCCGTCGAGCTCCCGGCCCTTGCGGCTCTCGTAGTTGGTGTAGAAGACAAACCCGCGGCCATCCAGTCCCTTGAGTAGCACCGTGCGCGCCGACGGCCGGCCGTCGCGGCTCGCGGTGGCCAGCACCATGGCGTTGGGCTCGACCAGCTTGGAGGCCGACGCCTCCTGGAACCATTTTTCAAACTGCCGGAACGGATCGCGGGCGAGGTCTTTTTCCGCCAGCCCAGCCAGATTGTAGTCTTTTCTCAGGTCGGCGAGCGGCATGCGAGGTCCGGATAGTGAGGCGGGGAAACGGCCCTGTCAAAAATCATCTGGTCAGAGCCTGAATCAAAGCCTGCGCGGCGGGGAACCGGCGACGCAGTTCCGCGCGGCGGCCCAGCTGGAACTCCCGCTCGTCCCAGGCCGGGGTCAGCGTGCAGCCCAGCAGCGCCCACCCCCGGCGCCGGGCGCCGGTCCGCAGCCGCGCCGCCTGCCACGTCCCGCCGGGCACCACCAGTTGCGGGCGCTGGCCGGCCAGCACGCCGGCCCCCAGCACGGTGCGGACCACGGTCCGGAGCCGGGGGTCCAGCTGCAGGTGTTCCACCGGGTCGCCGGCATGAAAATGCCATAATTCCTCGGACTCCACCCGGTGCCAGGCCGAGAAGCTGTCCGGCGTCAGGAGGAACCAGATCGCCGAGCCGGCTGCGCGGCCGGGCGCCACTTGGGCCGCGCTCACCCAGGTCTGCCGGAAGAATCCCCCTTCCTGCGGCAGGGGCTCGAGCCCAAGCCGGGCCACGATTTTTTTCGCCGCGAGGTTCACCGGCCCAGCCAACCACGGATCGCCTTCCGGGTGAAAGCCCGGAATGGGGCGGGTCCGGCCCGGGCCCCGGCATTTTCCGCGCTTCCGTTTCCCGCCGGTTCCTTGATTCTGTCCGGATGGAGTTCGTCCCGTGGATTTATGCGCTGCTGTTCGCCGTCGGGCTGATGGCGGGGTGGGTGGACGCCATCGCGGGCGGCGGCGGGCTCATTGCGCTGCCCGTGCTGCTATCCCTCGGGCTGCCGGTGCCCCTCGCCCTGGGCACCAGCAAATTCCAATCCACCGGCGGCACGCTGGTCGCCACCTGGCACTATCTCCGGAGCGGCTGGGTGGATTTTCGCGCCTGTCGGCTGGGCATCGCGGCCACCCTGGTCGGCGCGGTGCTGGGCACGCTCACGGTGCAGCGGCTGGACCCGCACCAGCTCGGCCGGCTGATCCCGTGGCTGCTGGCCGCCGTCCTGCTCTACACGCTGCTCCGGCCGGCGGTGGGCGCGACCGACCAGCCGCCGCGCATGAGGTCCGGCTTGTTTTATTCGGTGTTCGGACTGGGGCTGGGGTTTTACGACGGTTTTTTCGGCCCCGGCGCCGGCCTGTTCTGGGCGCTTTCGCTGATCGTGCTGCAGGGGCATAATTACGCCCGGGCCACGGCCCACACCAAGGTGATGAACCTGACCAGCAACCTGGTCTCGCTCGCCCTCTTCGCCTCGGCCGGGCTGGTGCAGCTCGGGGCAGGCCTCGCCATGGCCGCCGGCCAGATCGTCGGCGCCCGGCTGGGCGCCCGGCGGGTGCTCCAGCGGGGGGCCGCCTTTGTCCGGCCGGTTTTCCTCACAGTGGTCGCCCTCACCCTGCTCCGCCTGCTCTGGCTCAATCACCGGTAGGCCGCTTTAGGCTTTGGCTGGGGCGCGGGGAGGGGTATCCTCGGCCATCATGTCGCCCGCCGCCTTCCTCGACCACCATGCCGCTGACCTGACCGCCCTGCTGCAGCGCCTCGTCCGCCTCCCGACCGTCAATCCGCCCGGCGAGAACTACGGGGCCATCACCACGCTGCTGACCCGCGAGCTCCGCTCCCTCGGCCTGGTCACGCGGCGCTACGCCATTCCCGCCGCCCAGCTGCGCCGCCATCTGCCGCCCGACCAGCGGATTTTCCCTCGCTACAACGTCCTCGGCAAGCTGGCTGTCGCGGGGGCCCGCAAGACGATCCACTTTAACGCCCACTACGATGTCGTGCCGGTCTCCGGCCAGTGGCGGCATGGCAGCCCGTTCAGCGGCCGGGTGGACGGCGGCTGGATTTACGGCCGGGGCACCTCGGATATGAAGGGCTCGATGGCGAGCTGCCTGCTGGCGCTGCGCGCCCTGCGCGCCACCCGCACCGCCCCCCGGATGAATGTCGAGGTGTCGTTCACCGCCGATGAGGAAACCGACTCCTTTCTCGGCACCGGCTGGCTGGTCGCCCACGCCCCGATCAAACCCGACTACGCCATTGTCATGGAGGGGGGCGAGGGGGGTTCGGTCTGCTGCGGCCACAACGGCGTCGTCTGGCTGGAGGTCACGGTCCACGGCCGCGCGGCCCACGGCTCGATGCCGGAGAAGGGGGTCAACGCCCTGGAAAAAATGTCCGCGCTCGTCCTGCTGCTGGGGGACTACCAGCGGCAGCTGGCCCGCCGCACCTTCGCCACGCCGGAGGGCAAGGTCATGTGCCCGACGCTCAACCTCGGCGGCTGCTTCAGCTCCGGCGAGGGCGGCAAGATCAACACCGTGCCGGCGCTCGCGCGCTTCTCCGTCGACCGGCGCGTCATCGCGATCGAGACTGTGGCCGGCGCCGAGCGCGAGCTGCGCGCGTTCCTCGCCGCCGCCGCCCGCCGGATCCCCGGCTGCCGCATCACGGTGGCCAAGGTTTCCGACAACCACCCGTGCTTCCACGCGCCGACCGACCCATTCTTCGCCGCCATGGCCCGGAGCGTCACGCGCATCCGCCGCGCCCCGACGACCTTCAACGTCTCCACCGGGTTCAACGACATGCACTTCTTCGCGCACCACCGGAAGATTCCGACCCTGGGCTACGGCCCCGGCGGGCAGCACGAGCACGCGATCGACGAGCGCGCCCGCCTCAAGGACCTGGTCGCCGCCGCCAAGATCTACGCGGACCTGCTGACCACGTTCGCCGGGTAGGACGCGGACGCGCCGCGGCCCCGGCGGTCAGCCCGCCCAGCCGTGGCGGATCATGTTCACCGCGATCGCGGCCAGCAGGAGCGAGACGATCTTGGAGATCGCCCGCATGCCGGTCGCGCTGATCTTGCTGCCGATCCACTCGCTGTAGGCGAAGGCCAGCACCACGATCACCAGGTTCGCCACCAGCGCGGCCAGGGTCACCAGCCAGCCCAGCGTCTGCGCCAGCAGGAGCAGCGTGGTGATGGAGGCGGGGCCGGCGATGAGCGGCATGCCCAGCGGCACGACGCCGAAGTCATCCGCCAGCTTGACGGGCTCCTCCGCCGCCGAGTGCATCAGGTCGCGCGCCGCCAAAATGAACAGGATGAGCCCGCCCGCGATCTGGAAGTCGCTGACGGTGATGCCCAGCGCCGTGAACACGGACTGGCCGAGGAAGAGGAAGCCGAGCGCGACGAGGCCGCCGGTCCAGGCCGCCTGGTTGGCAATCGTCTTCCGGCGCGCGAGCGGCACGCCGACGCTCATCGCGAGGAAAACCGCGGCGAGCCCGATCGGGTCGATCGCGACGAACAGCGGGATGAAGGCCTTGATAAAATTCGCCAGAAACACGGGCATGGCCGGACTCTCGCCGGTCCGCGCCTCCGGCGCAAGCCCGGGACCGCGTCGCGGGTTATCCGCCGCCCCGCGCACTCCGCCATTGCCTCACCCCGCGCCGGGCGGCAACTTCGCCGCTTCCAGCCCATGAAAATCAACGCCACGCTCACCCCGGCCAAGCTCCAGAAGAAAGTCTCCCGCGTGTTCGAACTCGCGGGCCAGAAGATCCGCGCGGTCGACGCGTCCTGGGATTCCGCCCAGGGCACGCCGGTCTTCACCGTTAAGGGCCAGTACACCTCGCGCGGCTGGACCGAGTGGACCCAGGGCTTCCAGTTCGGTCTGGCTTTCCTCCATTTCGACGCGACCGGGGACGAGTCCTCGCTCCGGCTGGGCCGCGCCAAGACGCTGAAGCACATGGCGTCGCATGTTTCCCACATCGGGGTGCACGACCACGGCTTCAACAACATCTCCACCTACGGCAACCTCCGCCGCCTGATGCTCGAGGGGAAGATTCCCTTCGACCCGCAGGAGCTCAACTACGCCGAACTCGCGCTCAAGGTCTCCGGCGCCGTGCAGGCCGCCCGCTGGTCCACCACCGCCTACGGCACGGGCTATGTGTATTCCTTCAACGGCCCGCACTCGCTCTTCTCCGACACCATCCGCTCCATGCGCTCGCTCGTCGTCGCCGACCAGCTCGGCCACGTGCTGATGGGCGAGGGGGACAAGCCCACCAACCTGCTGCTCCGCGCGATCGAGCACGCCAAGACCACCGCGCGCTTCAACGTCTACTTCGGCACCGGGCGCGACGCCTACGACGTCCGCGGCCGCGTCGTCCATGAGTCGATCTTCAACCGCAACGACGGCCACTATCGCTGCCCGTCCAGCCAGCAGGGTTTCTCGCCGTTCACCACCTGGACCCGCGGCGCCGCCTGGATCATCACCGGCTACGCCGAGCAGCTGGAGTTCCTCGACACGGTGCCGGGCGCGGCGCTCGACGACGCCGGCGGCCGGCGGGTCGTGACCGATCTTTTTCTCCAGACCGCCCGGGCGGCGAGCGACTACTACATCGACGGCTACACGGCGAAGGACGGCATTCCCTACTGGGACACCGGCGCCCTGCACACGTCCGCGCTGGGCGACTACCAGCGCCGCGCCGCCGATCCGTTCAACGCCCACGAGCCGGTCGACAGCTCCGCGGCCGCGATCGCGGCGCAGGGCCTCATCCGGCTGGGCAACTACCTCGCGGCCCACGGCGCGGCCGCCGCCGGCCGCAAGTACCTGCAGGCCGGGCTCACCGTCGCGGACACGCTCTTCGCCGAGCCCTACCTCTCGACCGACCGGCGGCACCAGGGCCTCATCCTCCACAGCGTCTACCACCGGCCGAACGGCTGGGACCACGTCCCGAAGGGCCGGAAGGTCCCGTGCGGCGAGTCCTCGATGTGGGGCGACTACCACGCGCTGGAACTCGCCCTGCTCATCTCGCGGATGGCCGACGGGCGGTACTACACCTTCTTCTGAGACCGCCTGTGCCCGTCCCGCTCCTCTACGAGTCCCACTGCCACACGCCGCTCTGCCAGCACGCCACCGGTGAGCCCGTCGCGTACGCCGCCGCGGCCGCCGCGCGCGGCCTGAAGGGGATCATCTTCACCTGCCACTGTCCGCTGCCGGACGGGCTCTCGTCCCGGGTGCGGATGGCACCGGACCAGTACGAGCACTACGTTGCGCTGGTGGCGGCGGCGCGGGCGCAATTTGCCGGCCGGGTGGACGTCCGCCTCGGCCTCGAGAGCGACTACCTGCCCGGCACCGAGTCCTGGCTGGAACAGCTCCATGCCCGGCATCCGCTGCACCATGTGCTCGGGTCGGTGCACATGCAGATTCCGGAATACCGGGCCCGCTACTTCCGCGGCGACTGGCTGGACTACCAGCAGACCTACTTCCGGCACCTGGCGGAGTCCGCCGAGACCGGGCTGTTCGACACGCTCGCCCATCCCGACCTGGTGAAGAACGAGGCGCCGGCCGAATGGGATTTTGCGCGCATCCGGCCCGACATCGAGCGGGCGCTCGACCGCATCGCCGCCACCGGCGTGGCGATGGAGCTGAACACCAGCGGGCTCCAGAAGGCCATCCGCGAGTTCAACCCCAGCCCCACCATGCTGCGGCTGGTGCAGGCGCGCGGGATTCCCGTCGTGATCGGGGCGGATGCGCACTCCGTCGGCCGGGTGGGCGCGGACTACGCGACCGCGCTGCGCACGCTGCAGGCCGCGGGCTTCACCGAGGTCAGCTTCTTCCTCGAGCGGCAGCGGCAGACCGTGCCGATTCCCGCCGCGCTCGCCTCGCTGGCCTAGGCGCCGCGCCCGGGCCGGCGACCGGAAAAAACTGTCCTTTGGGCGGACAACGCCTATGTCCGCGGGGTGCGCGCCGCGTCCGTCAACCTCTACGATCTCACCCGCGAGGAGCTCCGGCTCCGGCTGGTGCGCTGGGACCTGAACCCCTTCCACACGGCGCGGCTCTGGAACTACCTCTATCTCCAGCTGGCCGACTCGTTCGACGCGATGCCGGAGCTGCCGGCCAAGGTGCGGGCCCGGCTGCGGGCGGACGCCCGGCTCGGCGTCCTGCCCACGGCGCTTGCGACCGATTCCTGCGACGGGTTCACGCGCAAGTACCTGCTCACCCTCGCCGACTCGCACCGGGTCGAAACCGTGCTGATGCGCTTCACCGGGCGCGTCACGGCGTGCCTCTCGAGCCAGGTGGGGTGCGCGATGGGCTGCGTGTTCTGCGCGACCGGGCAGATGGGATACACCCGCCACCTCACCCCCGGCGAGATCGTCGCCCAGGCCGTGCATGTCGCCCGCGCGCTCCGCTCCGCCCGCGAGCCGCACCGGCTGCGCAACGTCGTCTTCATGGGCATGGGCGAGCCGCTGCACAACTACGAGGCGGTCATGCAGGCGGTGGACATCCTGGGTGACGCGGCCGGCCTCGCGCTCGGGGCCGAGCGCATCACGCTCAGCACCGTCGGCGTGGTCCCCGGCATCCTCCGGCTCGCGCGCGAGCGGCGCCCCGTGCACCTGGCCGTCTCCCTCCACGCTGCCACGCAGGCCGAACGCGCCGCGCTGGTGCCGGCGGCGAAAAAGTGGCCGCTGGACGAGCTCCTGGCGGCGTGTCGCACCTACAGCGAGTCCACCGGCCGCCGGATTTTCTACGAGTGGACGCTGATCGAGGGGCAGAACGACTCGGCGGCGCAGGCCCGCGCGGTCGGCCGCCTGCTGCGCGGCCTGCCCGCCCAGGTGAACCTCATTCCCCTCAACCCCACCGCGGGCTATGCCGGGGTCCCGACGCGCACGGAGGCCGCTCGGAATTTCCAGCTGATCCTCAAGGAGGAGTTCCAGCTCCCGAGCACCGTGCGCCAGCGCCGCGGGGTCGACATTGGCGCCGGCTGCGGCCAACTCGCCGGGGCGGCAGCCTCCTGAGCGCCCTGAGCTCCCTTACCGGCTCACCCGGGCCCGCCGCGCCTGCACGGCGGCGGCGAGTTGGGCGAAGAGGGGCAGGGTTTTCTCCCAGGCGAGGCAGCCGTCGGTGATGCTGCAACCGTACACCAGCGGGGGCGCCTGATAGTCCTGGGTGCCGCCGAGCAGGTTGCTTTCGATCATCACGGCGGCGAGGGCGGTTTCCCCCGCGGCCATCTGTGCGGCGAGATCCGCCACGACCTCGGCCTGCTTCTCCGGGTCCTTGGCGCTGTTGGCATGGCTGCAATCCACCATGAGATAGGGTGGCAGCTGGTTCTTCTTCAGCAGCGCCGTGGCGGCCTGGACCTGCGGCGCGGAAAAATTCGCCCCCTGGCTGCCGCCGCGCAGGACCAGATGGCCGTGCTCATTGCCGGCAGTGCCCATCACCGCCGGGGCCCCTTCGCGGGTGAGCGAGGGAAACCAGTGCGGCTGGCGCGCGGAGCGGATGGCGTCGACCGCCACCTGGATGTCGCCGTCGGTGCGGTTCTTGAAGCCCACCGGCATGGACAGGCCGGAGGCCAGCTCGCGGTGCACCTGGCTTTCCACCGTGCGGGCGCCGATCGCGCCCCACGAGACGAGGTCCGCGTAGTACTGGCCCAGCGTGGTGTCGAGAAACTCGGTCGCCACCGGCACGCCGAGCCCGGTGACATCGATCAGCAGCTTCCGGGCAAGGCGCAGTCCGGCATTGATCTGAAAGCTGCCGTCGAGGAACGGGTCGTTGATCAGGCCCTTCCAGCCCAGCACCGTCCGCGGTTTTTCGAAGTACACCCGCATGACCAGCAGCAGTTCCCGCGCATAGAGCGGCGCGACCTCCTGCAGGCGCTGCGCGTACTCCACCGCGGCCGCCGCATCGTGGATCGAGCACGGGCCCACCACCACCAGCAGCCGCGAGTCCGCGCCGGTAAGGATGTCCGCCACCTCCCGGCGCGTGCGCGCCACCAGGGCCGCGCGGGCGTCATCGAGCGGCAGCTCATCCGCCAGCACCGCCGGGGCGATCAGCGGCTTGGTGGCGCGGATGCGCAGGTCGGAGGTGGGCGGGTGCATGGGGAAATAACTGACGGTCCGGCCGGGCCGCGGCCATCTTTTCCGCCGGCGGCTCGCCGGACCTACCCGAGGAGCTGCTGCGCCTGGCTGACCACCGCCGTGGACCGGACCTGCACCGCGGCCAGGCTGCCGACCAGACCATGGCGGCGCGCCGCGCTGCTCAGGGTCAGCCAGCCCAGCGAGGCCGCTTCCGTCGTCATCGCCTGGTCGGCGGCGGCATCGATCACCGCCGCCGGCAGCACAAGCTGCTCCTTGGGCAGCAGGCCCCGGTCGCCGAGGAAAAGCGACAGGGACGAGCCCAGCAGGCCGAGCCAGGCGGTGGGCCGGGCGGGCGGCGCGTAAGGAACGCCGGATTTTTCCGGCGACCATTCCATGAAGGTCCGAATCTGCTCATGGAGCTGGGTGAGTTCCGTCTCCGCCGTGGCGGGGCTCCAGCGGACCGTGAGGGTTTTCCGCTCCCGGAGCTTTTTCACCTCCCAGACCCGCAGCACCAGCTCATAGTCGGCGGCTGTCTGGCGCAGCGCCCCGGTGAAAATATAGTCCAGCCCGCCCTCCGTGGTCTCGGCCAGCTGGCGCAGGTTGCTCGTCGCCCACTCGGCCCCGAGCAGGGCGTAGTGCCGCTGGTTCATGACGCCGATCACCGCGATCGGCAGGTAGTGGGGGGAAAAATAAAACGTCTCCGCCAGCCAGAGCGGCAGCGCGCGGGTCAGGCGGCCCGCTTCCGTCTCCGGCTGCTTCATCACCTCGCCCAAGTCTTGGACCCCCAGCAGCGCGAGCTGGGTGAACGCCACGCGGCGCGGCGCGGCGCCCTTGGCGGGCAGGATCTCCGCGGCCAGCGGCTCGAGGCCGTAAAACCAGATGGGCTTGCTGATGCTGACAAAGTTGATCTGCGGCGCCTCGGTTGCCGCCCCCGTCCCGCCTGTCGCGCCCGCCCCGTCGGCCGCCTCGAGCGGGGGCAGCCCGGCGTGAATCAGCTCGGCGAGGGCATTGGAAAATCCCTGCAGCCGCTCCTCGAGCTCGGGCCGCTGGAGGGAAAACAGGATGTCGAGGACGTGCTGGGCGGCGTCGGTGTGGCGGAGCGCGAGGTAGGCCTGGAGGAGGTTCAGCCCGGTGGCCGGACCGTGCCGCTCGGCGTCGTAGCGCGGGGCGACGAGTTCCACGATCTCGCGGAAAAATCCGTTGATGCCCAGGTCCGCCGAAATGGTGACCAGCACATCCGCGCGGTCCCCCGCGACGGCCAGCACTTGCTCGTAAATCGTCAGGGCTCCGGGCAGATCCTTCGCCTCAAGCCGTTGCCGGGCCGCGATGAGCTGCGGCAGGACGCCGCCACCGGTGGACGCCGCCGGTTCAGCCGGAGCCGGCGTAGGAGCCGGGGCCGGAGCAGCCGGCGAGCGGGAGGGCTGGGCTGAAAATCGGTCGAAAAATCCCATGCCCCCCGAGAAAACCGACCCGCTGGCGGCTGGCGACGCTAAATCGGCCAACGCCGGTCGCCGCCGGCCTCACGCCCCGGGGGCGGGAATATGATCCGGGGTCATCCCGGTGCGCACGGCGATGGTGGCGCAGACCTTGGGGACGTACATGCGAGTCTCCGAGGGCAGGGCGGCGGCCACCTCGGCAAACGTCCGGACCTGGCGCGCCTCGAGCAACCGGCGCACGCGGCCCTCGCCGGCATTGTAGGCGGCAAAAGCCAGCGGCCAGTCGCCGAACCGGCCATGCAGGGTGCGCAGGTAGCGGGCGGCGGCCCGGGCCGATTTCGCCGCGTCGGCCCGCTCATCCGGCAGCAGCGTGCTCAGGCCCAGCGCCCGGGCTGTCACCGGCATGAGTTGAAACAGTCCCCGGGCCCCGGAGGGACTGCGCGCCCCAGGGTCGAGGGTCGACTCGGCCTCGGCCAGCCAAGCCAGCTCGGGCGGCACCCCTTCCGCGGCAAAGGCCGTCCGCAGGATCGGCATCAGCTCGGCCGCCCGCGAGGGGACGGATCGGCTGCGCAGGCGGGCCAGCCAAAGATCATAGTGGGGAATGCCGACGGGCTTGCGCCCGGCGACCGGGGTCCCGGGACGGAGGGCCGGGGAACCGGGACCGGGCGACTTGGCCGCAATCTTGGCCGCCTCGATGTAATCGAGCCGGACCTCGAGCCAGCGGGCCAAATCCTCGTGCCCCGGCAGCACCCGCAAGGCGGCCAGCGCCGCCCGCGCCTCGGGCTCGTAGGCGGCCAGCGCGCCCAGATCGTCCTTGTCCAGGGCCTGCTGCAGCCGCCCGGCGAAGGCATCCCAGCTCGCGCGGTTCGGAAATTCAAACTGCTCCTTGATTTCCGGTGTCGCGTATTCCTCAAACAGCGACCGGCCCTCCTCGTAGAGTTCATCCGCGGAGGAGGTTTCCGCGGAGGGCGCCGGCGGGGGGGCGGCCAGGAGCGCCGGGGCGGCGGCCAAGGTGAAGAGGGCAAGGAGGCGGAAGCGCATGGTGCTGCAGACCCCAACCAACGCAGCAGGTTGCCGGCAGGATGGCCAGTCCGGGGGCGGCGGACCGGCCCCGGCCCAGGGAGTTTACCGTTTGACCCACCCGGGGTGGTCCTTAGACAAGCCCGCTCCCACCGTGAACCGCGTCCACCTCAAGACCTACGGGTGCCAGATGAATGAGCGCGACAGCGAAGCGGTGGCGGCCCTGCTGCGCGCCCGCGGCTATCGCATCGTCGGGAGCGAGGACGAGTGTGACATCCTGCTGCTCAACACCTGTTCCGTCCGCGACGCCGCCGAGCAAAAGGCCATCGGCAAGGCGGGTAATGTGCTGGCGCGCAGAAAGAAGAACCCGGACTTCGTCCTGGGGATCCTCGGCTGCATGGCCCAGAACCGCGGGAGCGCCCTGCTCGACCAGTTGCCCGATGTGGACCTGATCGTCGGCACCCAGAAGTTTCACCAAATCCCGGACTACCTCGACAATCTGCGGGCGGCGCGGGACGCCGGGGTGCCGCTGGGCGAGACCATCGTCGACATCGCGGAGGAGGCCGGCTCGCAGAATACGATTCGCGACCACGAACTGGCGGATCGCCAGGTCAGCGCCTTTGTCTCGATCCAGCAGGGCTGCAACATGGACTGTGCGTTCTGCATCGTGCCGAAGACCCGCGGGGACGAACGCTCGCGGCCGATGGACGAGATTGTGGCCGAATGCCAGAAGCTGGCTGACCGGGGCGTGCGGGAAGTCACGCTCCTGGGCCAGATCGTCACGAGCTACGGCCGCCGCGACTACACCCACACGGGCGGAGTGACGCCGTTCGTGCAACTGCTCGAGCGGGTTCACGCCCTGGAGGGCATCGCGCGCATCCGCTTCACCTCGCCCCATCCCCGGGGGTTCAAGCAGGACCTGGTCGAGGCATACGGCCGGCTGCCCAAACTGTGCGGGTACGTCCACCTGCCGCTGCAGTCGGGGAGCAACCGCATCCTCCGCGCCATGAACCGGCCCTACACGCGGGAGCGTTACCGCGAGATTGTGGACGCCCTGCGCGCGGTGCGGCCGGACATGTATTTCTCGACCGATGTGATCGTGGGTTTTCCCGGCGAAACCGACGAGGATTTCGCCGAGACGCGCGAGCTGTTCGAGGCCTGCAACTACGACATGGCCTATGTCTTCAAGTACTCGATCCGGACCGGCACCCCGGCGGCGACCCTGGCCGGCCAGGTTTCCGAGGAACAGAAGGAGGAGCGCAACCGGATCCTGCTGGAGGTGCTGGTCCGCAACTCCGAGCGGCGCAACGCCCTGCTGGTGGGCACCGTGGAGGAAGTCCTGGTGGAAGGGCCCGACCGGACGGGGCGGCGCTTCACCGGCCGCACGCGCGGCAACCGCGTGGCGGTCTTCGAGGCGGACGCCCGGCTGGTGGGCTCGCTCGTGCCGCTGAAAATCACCCGGGCGAGCGTGAGCACCCTGTATGGCGAGCTGGTGCTCACCGGCCTGGGGGAACAAGCCCCGCCTCGGCTGGAACCAGCTTGAGCCACGGCGCACCGGGTCTTGCCGGCCGGCGGCGGCGGCACTTGCCATTCCCGGCCTAAATTATTCTCGTCACAAACCGCGCCACCGCCGTCACTCCCCTCATGTCGCTGTTTCTCGCCACCCTCCTGTCCGGACTCTTCCTCGCCGCACTCGGGGGTTTGCTCGCGTCGAACCAGTCGCTGGTGATTTCCTCGCTGAAAGCCCTGCCGCGCTCGCCCACCGCCGCCCTGTTCCTGTTTGGCGGCGCGTCCCTCTGGTTCCTGTGGATCACCTGGCACTCCTCGCCCGCGGACAACTTCGACCACCCGGCGCTTCTGACGGCCGCCTTCGGCGTCGTGGCGGCGCTGGCCTTCAAGTGCGTGCCGGATTTTCTGGCGGTGCGCGGCCTGTGCGTGCTGCTGCTGCTCGTCGCCTGGCCGCTGCGCGCCGCCGCCTACATGGAATATGAGCACCCGCAGCGCCTGCTGCTGGTTGTTCCGCTCTTTCTCCTGATCGCCGCCGCCATCTGGCTGGGCGTGCAACCCTACCGCCTGCGGGACTTTTTCTCCTGGCTGTTCCTCCGACCCCGCCGCGCCCGCACCCTGGGGGCGGCGCTGCTCGGCTACGGCCTGCTGCTGGCGGGCGCGGCCTTCACCTACTGACCCGCCCCGTGAGCAACGAACCCCCTGTTCTCCTCGTGCTCGCCGGCCCCGCCGGCTCCGGCAAAAGCACCCTGTGCGACCGGCTGGTGACGGAGGTGCCGGGTTTCTCGCGCGTGATCACGACCACGACCCGCAAGCCGCGTCCCGGGGAGGTCAACGGGGTGCACTATCATTTTCTCACTCCGGCGCAGTTTGACGCCAAGCTGGCCGAGCACGCCTTTCTGGAATGGGCCTGGGTGCACGGCGAAAAGCGCTACGGCACGCTGGCCTCGAGCGTCCTTGAGCCCATGGCGCAGGGCCAGAGCCTCGTCATCAGCGTGGACGTGCAGGGGGTGGAAAGTTTCCGCCGCGCGGCGGCCTCGCAGCCGCTGCTTGGCCGGCGCATGACGACCGTGTTCATCGTGGTGGACCACGAGCGGCTCATCGCCCGGATGCGCAGCCGCGCGCAGGATGACGAGGCGGAAATCGCCGGCCGCATGAAAACCGCCGAGCGCGAGCTGCACGAGGCGGCCAAGTTTGATTTCCTGATCGAGAGCCGCACCCGCGACGAGGATTTCGCGGCCCTGCTGGAGATCCTCCGCCAGGCCCGGGTGCGGGCCGCGGACCCCTCTGCCTAGGTCAGCGTTTCGGCATGGGCGAAGCCTGCTGCTTCGCCCCGTAGCTGCCCTTGCTGGGGAGAAACGGCGCAATCTTGTCCACCACCGGAGTGAGAAACGCCGGCTCGTTGCGCTCGTAGATCCAATTGACCCCGACGATCATGATCACGACAAACGCGATGACGGCCATCAGGACCTTGTTCGCCCCCGCCAGTTTTTGCAGGATGAGCACGATCACCACGAGGCCCAGCACCACGAGGCCCACCTTCCACCAGAACTGGGGCGGGATTTGCTTCAGTTTGTCCACGGTCGAAGCGGCGGCGAAAAAGATCATGGGGGCAATTTAACCCCGGCCCGGCCCGAGACCAGACGAAATCCTGCCGGGATCAACTCCACGGCCAGAAGCGGGCGACATAGCCCGCCGGGAACTCCGTCGGCTGCGCCGGCAGTTCCACAAACCCATCGGTTCCGGCCAGCCCGGAAAAATCGCCGGAGGGGCCGCCGGGATCGGGGTTGGCGCCCCGTTTGCCGTCCGCTCCGCTGGTCAGCTTCACCGGCAGCAGGTAGGCCCGCTTGGGCGGGAAGGTCACCGGCGTCGTGAGCACGGCGGTCTGGGGCGCGGGAGGCGGGAGACCGCTGGCGTGCGCCAGCGCGGGCAGCACGTACCGATGAAAGCAGAGATAGGCGGCCACGGGATTGCCTGGCAGGGCGAAAACCGGCTTGCCCGCCGGATTGACGCCAAACCAAACCGACGGGCCCGGCTGCTGCGCGACGCCCTGAAAAACCTTCCGGACTCCTTGGGCGTCCAGTTCCGCCGGCAGGAAGTCGAATTTTCCCTTGGAGACGCCGCCGGTGATCAGGACCACGTCGAACTCCGCGATGATGTGCCAGAGCATGTGTTCGATCTCATGGCGCATGTCGTGGAGATGAAACCGCTCCACCCGGGGGTAACCCGCCAGCAGGAGGGCGGCCCGCAGCGCGTGGTCGTTGCTGCGACGGATTTGGTGGGGGGCCACGGCGTCTCCCACCTCCACCAGCTCGTCTCCCGTGGCCACCACGGCGATCTTCGGCTGCCGGGCCACCACCAGCGCGGCGGCCCCGACGGATGCGGCCACGGCAATTTCCCGGCCCGTGACGCGCGTGCCCGCCGGCACGAGCACCGCGCCTTGGCGAAAATCACTGCCGCGCCGGCGCACCGCCTGTCCGGGCGTCAGGGCGGCCACCGCCGCGAGCACCTGCATGCGGTTGCCCTCGGCGGTCGTGTCCTCGCGGGGGACAACCTCGTCCGCCCCCGCCGGCAGCACCGCGCCGGCCGCCACCTCGATGCAGGCGTCCAGGGCGGCCCCGAGTTGGAACGGCCGCATGCCCGCGGCCTGGCGGGCTTCAATCCGGAATTCCCGGGTCCCAGCGGCCAGCGCGGCGGCCCGCAGTGCATAGCCGTCCCTCGTCACCCGGTCGAAGGGCGGCCAATCCCGATCCCCGCGCAGCTCGGCGCGCAGGACGCGGCCCTGGGCCTCGGCCAGCGGACACTCCTCGCTGTCCCAGGGGCGCAGGTTTTCCCGCAGCAACTGTTCCGCCTCGGCGGGGGTGATCATGGTCGTCGCGGGCCGGGGGGCGCGCGCTAATAAAGCAGGACGTTGATCACGGAGTTCGCAATGCCGGTGAGCGCCCAGCCGGAGATGAGGCCCGCGCAAATCGGCTCGCAGCCTTCCACCCAGAAGTCATGGCCGGGGGTGCCGGGGACCGGATGATGGCGGCCCTTCCACCAGAAGAGCACCGCCCCGAGCCACATGGTGATCACATATTCGGGCGGCAGCACCACCCCGAGGCCGATGGACACCGCACTCAGCGGGAACCGCCCCTTGGTCGCGATCCGCGCAATCTCAATCGCGGCGGCGCAAACCGCCGCGATCAGCATCGAGGCCACCGCGGAGGCCGGCAGCGATTTCAGCCCGTGGGCGATGAGGTCCGACACGCCCCGCCATTGGACGGCGGCGGGCATGGCGAACTGATCCGAGACGAGGGTCGCAACCGAGCGGGTGCCGTCCTTGGCCGGCGGGAGGAACAGCAGGTAAAACAGGGGGACGGCCGCCAGGCCGCCGGCAAAGATGCCGATGACGTGGCCGATGGCCTGCTGCCGGGGCTTGGCCCCGAGCATGTAGCCGGGCTTGATGTCGGACAGCAGGTTGGCGGCGTTGCTGGAAATCTCCGCAGTCATGCCGCCTGGGATCAGGTTGCTCGCCGGGTTGGTGCGGTCGAACGCGGCCATGGTGAACTGCGTGATCTTGGCCAGCGAGCCGGTGGGGGTCCACGACGTCAGGGCCATCGAGTTCGTGCAGATGATCGTGAGCACGAAGATCAGGGGAAAGGAAATGAAGGCGAGGAACCACGGCACGCCGAAGAACTCGTGGGAGACCGCGGCGCCGAGCACGGTCAGGACCGGCACGGCCACCGCCGACAGCCACAGGGGCAGCTCGATGGACTTGAGCAGGTCCGGCTCGCCGCTGGGGGAGGCCTTGGCCTTCCGCTTGAACAGGCCCCGGTAGAGTTCGGGCTTGCCGATCAGGCTCACCAGCGAGCCCACCACCATCATCACCACCGCCCACCACAGCGACCACTGGTTGACGATCTCGGCCCGGGAGATGGCGAGGATCGAGCCGTTGGCCGCCACCCGCGGCACGATGTCGCCGTGCCGGATCATGAGGGGGGCGAGGATGACAAAGTTGATGAACGCCCCGAGCAGGCAGCTCGTCGCCACCCGGATGCCCATCAGGCCGCCAACCCCGACCATGGAGAGGTCGAGGGTGAGGCGCAGGCCCAGCTGCCGGATGTCGGTGCCGAGGATCGCCGGGGTCCAGAGGTGAAACCGGGTCGCGAGGCTGTAGTAGTAGCTGTCGAGCCGTTCCGGCCACGTCCAGGGCTCCCGCATCCCGAGCCAGGAGTTCATCCGCAGCAGCGTGAACTGCACCAGCCGCATCCAGCCGTCGCCGCTGATAAAATTGACGAACGCGGCCACGCCCGCGGTCCAGCCCAGCAGCCGGGCCTTGAACAGCCCCTGCTCCGCCTTGCCGTGGTAGAGCGCGTCGAGCACCACGCCGGCGGCCCGGCCCTCGGGAAAGGGCAGCTGGTCCTCGTTGATGAACCGCCGCTTCATCGGAAAGGCGAGAAACACGCCGAGCACGGAGACCACGAGCATCCAGGCCAGCATGTGCCACCAGGGGATGATGGTGCCGGTCACCATCATGTAGGCCGCCAGCGCGGAGATGAGCGGCGACGTCATGTAGCCGGCGGCGGTGGCGATCGACTGGGTGCAGTTGTTCTCGAGGATGGTGAAGTCCTGCGCGAGTCCGCTCCGGGCGAGCGCGCGGTAGAGCGCGAAGGCCAGGATCACCGAGGTGAGGCCCACGCCGGTGGTGATGCCGGTTTTGCCGCCGATGTAGAGGTTGGTGGCCGCGAGGATGCCGCCGAGGAGAAAGCCGGTGACGGCGGAGCGGAGCGTGAGCTGCGGCATGTCGCCGCGATAAACCTGCTCAAACCACCAGCGGTCCTTCTGGCTGCGGGTCCAGGTGCGGATCTGCTCGTCGGTCAGTTGGGGTAGGGCCATGGAAAATTTTTCCGCAGCGTGTGGCGCGGGCAAGAAAAGACGAGGCTTCTTGTCGGGCGGGCGACGCCCCCCGGCTCACTCGTAGCGCGCGGCGCGCCCGAGGTAGTTCAGCGTCCAGATCTCCTTCCACACGCGGTAACGCCCCTCCTGCGTGATCTTGCCGAGGTTCTCCCGGTCCTGGTGCGAGTGGAGGAAGCCCAGCTCGATGTTGAGGCGGTCGAGTTCGCCCTGGGTGGCATTGAGGTCCGTGACGGGATCGACGGTGAAGGGCACGGCGACCTCGCCCGCGGCCGCCAACCGGGCGCGGTGCCGTTCCAGCAGGCGCGCCACTGAGCGGCACAGGGGCTGGCGCTCGACCATCCAGTGCTCGGGATAGAAACCGGCGAAGGGCACGTACAGGTTGTCGGTCACGTACCGACGGCCCTCGGCGGTGAGGGAGGTGGCCGCCAGGCAGACGGTCACGGCGCCGTTGGACTGCGGGATGAAGGTCACTTGGATGCGGAGGGTGCCATCGAGGCTCTGGTAGATGGAGAGCCGCAGATAAATTCCGCCGCCGATCTCGGCCTTCATCGCCTGGGCCTGCTTGAACCCCTGCGCCCGGAGCCAGTCGCGCAACTGCAGGGCCCGGCGCTGGGTGGGCCACTCATCGCCGACCTGGTTCGCGATGTACCGCGGGAACAGCGGGAGGGGGCTGATGCTCAGCGCGTGGATGCTGAGCCAGTTGAGCAGGGTCTCACCTAGGAACCAGAGGAGGAAAAAGACGATCGCCAGGGCCCAGTAGGGCCGGTCGATGAACTCGAAATCCTGGCAGACCTGCGCCGCGCCAAAGGCAAACACCAGCCAGCGCAGCCAGCGGTCCGCGATCGACAGCAGCGGGGAGGCCACCCGCTGGTTCACCTGGGCCAGCACCAGGGAAACCAGGATCGCGCCAAGGATGAGATAGGGAATTTCCACGAGGGAAGCGGGCGGGGGCTTGTTTTCCGTTGGTCGCCGGGGTCGGCGCGCCTCATCCCCTTACGGGATGAACCGCTCCGCACCCGAAATAACCAAGATGAAAATCAGCTGAGCCGCACCGGCATGATCACGCACATGAAGCTGTCGAGCGTCTTGAAGACCCCGGGACTCACCTCGTCCTTCAGCTCAAAGAAAATCTCGTCCTTCGTCAGCGCCCGCAGCGGATCCATGACAAACGTCGGGTTGAAGGCGACCTGCAGCTCCGGCCCGCTGTAGCCGATCGCCATCGACTCGTGGGCCTCGCCGAAGTCGGGACTCTGGGCGGTGATTTCCAAGAGGTTGCTCGACAGCTTGATCTTCACCGAGTTGGACTTCTCCGAGCAGACCAGCGCGGCGCGGTGCACACAGTGGAGGAACAGCTCGCGCTCGAGCTTGATGCGCTGGTGGGTCTCCTTGGGGATGACCTGGTTGTAGTTCGGGTAGTTTCCCTCCACGACCTTCGAGTAGAGATAAACGTGGTCGATCAGGCCGCTGGTGTCCTTGTCCGTGGCAATCTGGAAGGCGGCGCGGCGCTCATTGAAGTTGATCTTCACCTTCTCGCCCTTGTCCAGCAGCCGGGTCAGCTCGCCCACCGTCTTGGCGGGGAGGATGATGGCTCCGGCGGAAGCTGCCGGCACGTCAATTTCCTTCGAGACCAGCGCGAGGCGCCGTCCGTCCGTGGCCACCAGCGAGAGCTTGTCGTCCTTGAAGTTGAAATAGACGCCGTTGAGGATGTAGCGGGTCTCGTCGCTTGACTGGGCGTAGGCGACGCTCTTGAGCATCGCGGTGAGCTCGCCCTGCTCGAGGGTGTAGGCTTTCTCGTCGCCGAACTCGGGCAGCGGAGGAAACTCCTCCTTGCCAATGCCCATGATGCGGAAAATGGAGCCGCCGGAGGTCAGCTTGACCTGGTGGTTCGGCGTGGCGTCGAAGGCCACGTCAACGTTGGGCAATTCCCGGACGATGGTGGCGAGGCGCTTGACCGGCAGGGTGACGGATCCGGTTTCCTTGACCTCGGCCTTGATCTTGCAGCGGATGGCGAGATCGAGATTGGTGGTGGTCAGGGAAATCTGGTCCTTCTCCGCTTCGATCAGCACGTTGCTCAGGATCGGCATCGTGGCCTTGGAGCCGACGACGTTGAGCACTTGGGCAAGGCCATTGGCGAAGTGATCGCGGTTGATTTTGAATTTCATGATGGCGAGGTGAATGTCCGGCTGGGAGAAACTAACAAAGTGTATTAAGATAAGGGATCAATAAGTAATTAAAGCAGTATTATTATAGGCGGTGAGCAACGCGAACAACTCGCCTTTTACCGAGTGAAAACAGGCCGGATTTTGCCGGTGAAGAACTCTGGCCTGAGGGCGGGCAACCATGGGGTTATTCGCAGGGCTGAGGTTACTGGCAAGACATCGGCAGGTTGCTCACAAGGGATTCTCAAACCGGATTAGCTTGGATCCGCGGGCGGGCCGGCCGGCGCCAGTGGCGAATCAGGCCAAAGAAGATATAACCAAGGCAGGAGCAGAGCAGGGCGACTTCCTTGAAGACGACCACCAGGCCGACAAAGACCAGGAACAGCACAAACGGCTGGAGACGGGTCCGGGTCTGCAGATCCACCCCCTTGCCGCTTGGATAGCGGACGGTACTGACCATCAGGACCGCAATCAGGAGCATCAAGGGAGGCAGGGCCAGGGCCCAAAGCCGCAGGGATTTATCCATGGCCGCCAGGTGAATCAGGAATAAAACCAGCGAGGCGACGGTGGCCGCCGCCGCAGGTACAGGCAGGCCGACAAAGTCCTTGTTGGTATCCTTCTTTTCACCGTGAAGCAGGGGATTGGTGATGACATTGAACCGGGCCAGCCGGACCGCCGCGCACAGCAGATAAATAAAGCCAATAAACCAGCCAATGTTGCGGAAAAGCTCATAACCCTGAGTGGGCGAAAGGATCAGGAAAAAAACCATCAGCGCGGGTGCGATGCCGAACGAAATGATGTCCGCCAAGGAATCGAACTCCGCGCCAAACAGGGATTCGCGCCCTCCCATGCGGGCCAGCCGCCCATCCAGGGTGTCAAAGGCCGCCGCCCCGAAGATAAACCACACCGCCTGGGTATAATGCCCGGAGGAGGACTGGTTCAGATACTCGCCGGTGGGAACCGTCTCCGCCAAGCGCGCCTGGATGCAATGAATGACCGCGACAAAACCACAGAACAGGTTTCCAGCCGTCATCAGGTTGGGCAGAAAATAGATCCGGCTGGCCTGGGTGACGTTGTAAGGATCCTCGCGCGCAGCGAGATCTTCGGGATCAGGGCGGAGAAATTTCATTTTTTCGTAAGGCTCTCCAGATATTTCCAAAACTTTGAGTTCTGTTCAACCAACTGCTGCTCAGACACAGGCAATTTATTGCGTAAGAGAAAGTCCTCGAGCGAGTTCCGATGAAGGATGTAGTGGGTATGGAGGGACTCGGTCTTGATTTCGAAGTACAAGCGGTAGTCGCCCGAACGCAGACGGTAGTACTCACGCTTGCCGCGGTGAAAACGGCCGAGCGGTTCGCGGGGATTGGCCAGATCCGCCGGCTTCAGGGAGCTGATTGGCTCGATCAGGTCGAGCTGGGCCAGCTTGTCCAGCTGGTTGAGCTCATGCATGCTCTGTTCAGAAAAAGTGACTTGGTACATGGAGGACGAATCACACCTAACCATCCTTGTGGCCTGATGTCACGCCGAGGGATGTCTTTGGGAATTATTATTGGATCAGGTCGCCAATAAAATCAGGTCTCCAACCGATCTTCCTGCCAGCAATGATATTCCATGATTAAGGGACAGGCTGTTAGCGGAGGATACTCCCAGGGGAAAGGCACCCAGCGGGTGGGGTAGGTGCCCTAGGAAAAAAATCTCCGCGATCTTTCTGGTTCCCACCCGACTTTGCCCGGACTAGACCGTCGGGATGCCTGTTACCTTGAAGGACATTCGAGCTGCCCAGCGGCGCATCGCCGGCGGATTGATTGTCTCACCCTGTCCGGTATCTATTCCCCTGTCCGAGATCACAGGCGCGCGCATTTCCTGCAAACTCGATAATTGCCAGCGCACCGGCTCATTCAAGGAGCGTGGCGCCCGCAACGCGCTGCTCCAGCTCTCGCCCGCGGCAAAAAATAAGGGGGTCATCGCGGCCAGCGCCGGCAACCACGCGCTGGGCCTGGCTTATCACGGGCGTCTGCTCGGCATCCCGGTTACCGTGGTCATGCCTGACTACGCCCCGCTCATCAAGATCACCACCTGCCAGCGCCTCGGGGCCACGGTGCTCATCCGCGGGCAGGATTTTGCCGAGGCCCGCGCGGAGGCCGACGCCCTCGTGGCCAGCCAGGGATTAACCTATATCCACGGCTTCGACGCCCCGGCCATCATTGCGGGGCAGGGCACCATGGGATTGGAGATTCTCCAGCAGGTGCCCGATGTTGACGCCATTGTTTGCCCGGTGGGCGGAGGCGGCTTGATCGCGGGCTTGGCGCTCGCCGTCAAAAGCCTGAAACCCCGGGTGCAGGTGATCGGCGTCGAGAGCGCGGCCACCGGCAACTTCGCCGCCGCCCTCCGCGCCGGCCACCCCGTTTCCGTCCCGCGCCGTCCCACGCTGGCGGACGGACTCGCCACGCTGACCGTCGGGGCCAACGCCTTTGCGCTCGCCCGGCGGCAAGTGGATCAGGTGGTGAGCGTGAGCGAGGATTGGATCTCGCTCGCGATTCTCCGCATGGTGGAGCTGGAAAAAACCGTCGTCGAAGGCGCCGCCGCCACGCCGCTGGCCGCCCTGCTGTCCGGCCGGCTGCCCAAGCTGAAAGGCAAGAAGGTTGTCCTCGTAGTCGGCGGCGGAAACATCGACCCGGCCATTCTCAGCCGCGTGATTGAGCAAGGCCTGGTGCGGGACGGCCGCCTGACGCGCTTCACCGCGAAGATCAGCGACCGGCCGGGCGGGCTCGCGGTCCTGTGCCGGGCGATCGCCGCCGCCGGCGCCAGCATCAAGGACATCGCCCACGACCGCGCCTTCAGCGGACCCGACGTCTCCGCCGTGCACGTCGTCTGCACCGTCGAGACGCGGGACCACCCCCATGTCACGGCCCTGCGGCGCGCCTTGAAACGGCACGGCTTTCCGCTCGTCGTGGAGCAATGACCAGGAAGTTCCTGACCCGCCAGGTGCTGGCCGCCTGGCTCTGCTGGGGAACGGTTTCCCGGCTCGCCGCGGTCACCACCCTCGACATCCCGGTTTTTGCCGGCGGCTACGGCACGGCGTTCTACGAGGAGACCGCCCGCCAGTTCGAGCAGCAACGCCCGGACATCCGGATCCGGATCTACGGCGATCCGCGCATTGCCGACCAGCTCCGCATCCGGCTGATTGATGGCAACCTGCCGGACGCGGCCTCGGTGGCGGACATCCAGTGGCCGCAGCTCATCCGGGCCGGAAAGCTGCTGAATCTGGCGCCCTATTTTTCCGGCGAGCAAAACTGGGAGGGTGATAGGTCCTGGGGAGCCTCCTTTCTGCCCGGGGCGCTCGAGGCCTGGCAGGGGCCGGGCGGAACCTACGGCGTGCCGTTCAGCTATTCCTGCTGGACGTTATTCTACGACCAAAAGTTCTTTCGCGAGCACCACCTCCGGCCGGCGGTCACCTGGGAAGAGTTTTTCGCGCTGGCGGAAACCATCCGCCGGCTCGGCCGGTCGCCCCTCTCCGTGCCCGGCGTCTACCTGCGCTACACGGACTGCCTGCTGCGCGCGGCGTGGTGCAACCTCGCGGGGGCGGCCGCCTGGCCGGCCTACCGCAACTCGACTCCCGGGGTTTACCTCGATCCGCGGTTTCTCCGCGCGGTGACCACCTGGCAGCGGGCGGGCGGCTATTTTTCACCGGGCTGGCAGGGGATGACCCACACCGCGGCCCAGCGGGAACTCCTTGAGGGCCGGGCGGCGATGAACCTCTCGGGCTCGTGGATGGTGAGCGAAATGAAGGGCAAGTTTCCCGCGGGCTTCGAACTCGGGGCCATGCGGCTGCCGGTCTACGCCGACGGTCCGGGCGATCCGACCCTGCTGCAGGTGGGCACCGACTATTTCTTCGTCTTCGCCACCGGCGACCGGGGGCGCGAGCGCGCCACGGTGGACTTCCTGCGCTTCCTCACCTCCCGGCAGCGCGCGGAGGCCTGGGTCCGCACCGTTGACTCGCCGGTGGCCGTGCGGGGCGTCCCGCGCGCCGCCTTCTCGGAAAAAATGCGCGGCACCGCCGCGCTCATCGAGGCGAGCACCGCCGCGATCAACACCGCCGCGGATCTCTCCCAGCCGCCGGCGATCCGGCAGGCGCTGACCGACGCGCGGATGCGGCTGATGCGCGGGGAAATCACCCCGCGGCAGTTTGGCGAGCGCCTGGAGGCGGCGGCCGAGGGGGAGCGCCAGCGCGCGGCCCGGCCCGGCTGGGTGGACTACCGGCATCCC
>SESH01061164.1_pt1 | contig 33117 bp, 29 predicted proteins | sample 3171561 | NCBI WGS metagenome assembly SESH01 (sample SAMN10866947, study PRJNA518727) | freshwater metagenome | biome: subpolar coniferous forest; feature: holomictic lake; material: water; isolation source: holomictic Lake 442 2011 16.5 m and 2014 13 m | place: Canada: near Kenora, Ontario
TTGAGCTGGGGCACGGGTTGCGATTGGCTGGCGGCATGAATCCACGCTTCATCCTGTTTGTATTGTTGTTTATCCCGGTCTCGCTGTGCGCAGCGGACAAGATTTTCCTGAAAGCCGCCCGCCTGATCGACGGCAAGGGCGGGGTGATTGCCCCTGCCATGGTGATGATCGACGGCGAGCGGGTGGTTGACGCGGGATCTGACCTCAAAGCGTCGGTCGGGGCCCGGGTGATCGATCTCGGCTCGGCGACACTGCTGCCCGGGCTCATCGACCTGCATACGCACCTCTGCGGCAAGTACGGGGTTCATTGGGAGGACGAACTCATCAAGACCACGCCGGCCTTCTCGGCCCTGTGGGGCGCGCACAATGCCCGCACCACGTTGCTCGCGGGCTTCACGACGGTCCGCGACATGGGCACAGCCTGGCCGTATGTGGATGTCGAGCTGCGCAATGCGATCAATGCCGGGGCCGTTCCCGGGCCTCGCATGTTCGTGGCGGGGGCCTATGTGTCCTCAACCGGCGGGGCGGGCGATGCCGCGCAATTCTCCGAGTACGTGCAGGTGCCGAGCGTGGACAACCTGGCCGATTCGCCGGAGGAGGTGGTCAAGCAGGTGCGCAAGAATTTCAAGCACGGGGCCGACTTCATCAAGCTCCTCGCCACCGGGGCCGTGCTCTCCAAGGGGCAATCCCCGGGGGCGCAGCAATTCTCCGATGAGGAGATCCAGGCGGCGGTGAAGGAGGCCAACCGCTGGGGCCGGCAGGTGGCGGTGCACGCGCATGGCATCGGCGGGATCAAGACCTCCCTGCGCGCCGGGGTCCGCACCATTGATCACGGTTCCTTCCTCGACGACGAGGCCATCGAGATGCTCAAGGCGTCCAACCGGAAGTCCTTCTATGTGCCGACCCTCTACACCAGCACGGTCATCGCCCGCCAGGGCCGCGAGGCGGGCATCCCGGAATCGGAGATTTTGCGCAGCAAGATGATCAGCGACACCAAGGACCTCGGCTTCAAGCGGGCGCTGGCCGCCGGGCTGCCCATCGGCTTCGCCACCGACGCGGCGGTTATCCCGCACGGCGAGAATGCCCAGGAATTCGTCGAGCGCGCCCGGCTGGGCGAGAAGCCGATGGCGGGCATCATCTCCGCCACGAGCCTCAACGCCGAGATCATGGGTTGGAGCGACCGGGTCGGCTCGGTCGAGGCCGGTCGTTTCGCCGACCTCATCGCCGTCGCAGGCGACCCACTCACCGATATCAACGAGCTGGCCAAGGTCCGCTTCGTGATGAAGGGCGGCGTGGTCTACAAGGACGAGCTGACGGGGAAGTGAAGCTGCCCGGGGTAGGGCGCGGACTCCGTTCCGCGCCGCGGCGGGCAAGGGACTGCCCGCCCTACCACCCGAAGAGCTGGCCCATGTCCCGGCGTTCCTTTTTGGTCGGACGGCCCAGGCCGCGCTGGCGGGCGAGCAGGTGCTCGATGCCCGCCTGCTTGGCCCGCTCGTATTCCGCAGGCGGCGTCAGGTCGGTCATGAAATCCGGCAACAGCTTGGCCGCGACGCGGGACTTCGGCATGGCGACCACCTTGAGGGTGCGCGTGACCACGCCGAGGTGGACCGTGACGGTTTCGCCGACATGGACATCCCGGCCGGGCTTGGCCTCGAGTTCGCCAATCAGGACCTTCCCGGCGCGGCAGGCGGCGGTGGCGAGGGGACGGGTCTTGAACACGCGCACACTCCAGAGCCATTTGTCGAGCCGGGGATCTTCCATGAAGGGAGACTAATTGAATGTGGAACTCAGGAAAGCAGGAATCGGAGTTAACCACTAATTGACACTAAGCTCACACTAATTCCAAACCCGGGCGGAACCGACATGCCGCGAATCCGGACACCGCTGCAATTCGCAACGCAGCGCATTAGTGACCCATTAGTGTGGATTAGTGGTTAATCGTTATGGCGGTTTGCTTCGGAATAAAAGCTGGCTAGTCTCCTCCCACGTCCATGAAAGTTTCCCGGCTGCTTGCAGTTTTTCTGCCCTTATTCACCGCCATGACCCTCTCGGCTCAAACCAAACCCGCGTCAGACCATGAATTCGCCACCTTCGGGGGCGGATGCTTCTGGTGCATGGAGGCCGTGTTCCAGCGGCTGCCCGGCATCGTCAAGAGCGTGAGCGGCTATTCCGGCGGCCGGACCGAGAACCCGACCTACGAGCAGATCTGCAGCCACGGCTCCGGCCACGCCGAGGTCATCCAGGTGGAGTTCGACCCGGCGGTCATCAGCTATGAGAAGGTGCTGGAGGTTTTCTTCGAGTCCCACGACCCGACGACCCTCAACCGCCAGGGCGCGGACGAGGGCGACCAGTACCGCTCCGTGATCTTCTTCCACAACGAGGAGCAGCACCAGGCGGCCGGTCGGGCCAAGCTCGCGGCGCAGGGCGCCTACAGTGATCCGATCGTGACCGAGATCGTGCCCCTGAAGAAATTCTGGCGCGCCGAGGATTACCACCAGGACTATTTCAACCAGAACCCGAACGCGGGCTATTGCTCGTTCGTGATCAAGCCCAAGGTGAAGAAGCTCCAAGCCAAGGGCGTGATCAAGCCGTGAGGTAGGGCGCGGACTCCGTTCCGCGCCGCGGCGGTGAAGGGACTCACCGCCCTACCAACGATGTGGCATCCAATGCCCGCCGTCATCCGTCGCGTAAGACCGGCGCGGATCGGAGTCCGCGCCTTACCAATCAGACCGGCCCCGGCAGCAAAAACAGCATCGCCGCCAGCATGTGGCAGACGCTGCCGCCGATGGCAAAGAGCTGGCGCGGGAGCAATTCGTAGCGCGGGAGCCGCCAAAAATAGAAGGCAAAGGCGGTCAGGTAGGACAGCCCGCCCGCGATCATCAGCCACAGCCCGCCTGAAGGCAGCAACATGACGGCCGGCTTGATGGCGATGACGGCCGCGACGCCAACCAGCACATAGGCGAGGGAGGACACGATGCGGTAACGGCCGGCGAACAGCAGCTGGAACAGCACGCCGACGGTGCAGAGACCCCAGACCACGCCAAAGAGCGACCAGCCCCAGGCGCCCCGCAGGCCCACGAGCAGGAACGGGGTGGACGTACCGGCAATCAGGACAAATACGGCCGCGTGGTTGTACTGGCGGAGTACCCGGCGCCATTCGGCGGATTCCATGGTGTGGTACAGGCCGAAGACCGCGTAGAGCAGCACCAGCGAGACCCCGAAGACGCTGAAGCTGGCGATGTGCCAGGCGTTGCCCCGCAGGCAGGCGAAGACGATCAGCAAGGCGAGACCGGCGGCACCGAGGGTCAGGCCGACGCTGTCGGTGATGCGCAGGGCCAGTTTTTCGCCCCAGGAATACGCCGGGACGGCTGGATCGGACACGGGCAAAGTGGCACCCTGGGCTTCCAGGCGGCGGCGCTGGACCAACTCGTCTGTCGCCTGATCGCACCAGCGGATAAAGCGGCAGGGCTTCGGGCTGACAAATTCCGAGGATTCCCATTCGCCGCCATCGACGTAAAGGCTCTTGGGGAAGATCCACGTGCTGAAGGCAAAGTCGGCGATCGGGAGGGTGAAGAAGCCGGAGATGGCCTCGTTGCAGTCGATGACCGCATGGTGGCGCAGATGGAAGCTGTAGACCTTGCGCCAGAAAAAGCCCCAGCGCGGGTGCTCGATGAGCGGGGCCCAGCGCTCGAATGACCAGTGCTCGATGGCATGAAAGACCTCGTAGAAGGTCAGCGAGGTGGCCAGCGACACATAACCGGCAAAGAACCACGGGAAGGCCGGCGCCAGCCACTGCAGCAGGGCGAACACCGGGGTGTAGATCAGGCCGAAGATGGCCAGGGTGTACCAGGGGAAGAAGGAGGCCTCGCCCTGCTCGGGGGTGGTGATCGGGTAGATGTTCTCCACATACGGCACATCGCGGCCCCCGGGCGTGCGCTTGCGGCCGATGCGGGTCAGGTTGTGATGCAGCGTGTGCTGACGGTAGAACTTGCTCAGGAACGGCACCACGGGCTTGTGCAACACATAGCGGTGGAAGAAGAACTCCACGAAGCAGGTGCCGAGCTTCACGAACGCGAAAGCGGCCAAAAAGGCCAGCACCCCGGCCGTCACATGCGCCTGCCAGACCGCCTGCGGGGCCAGCAGACGAAAGAGGAGGAAGAAGCCGGTCAGGGATACACCGACGGTGAAAAAGAAGAAGGGGAGGGACAATTTCTCCTCAACCTCGGGGCTGTGCGGGATGGATTCGGCCATCACCAAAAAGTCTCCAAATTCACTGCTTTTGCAATGGCCGAAAATTATTTCTCCCGGGCGGCTTTTACATCTGGTGGCGAGCACGGCGGCACCGGCTGCAAACGTGCTCTATCTACGACAGAAGCAACAAGGCTGTAGGAGGGGCTTTATGCCCCGATTGAGTCGACGCATGATTTTCGATCATCCAGCATCGCGGCGTAAAGCCGCTCCTACAGCTGCCCGCCACCGCCGCTGGACTTCTGCCGTTTCTGCATACACTCCGTGCCATGCCTGAAGACCATCCGACCGAGCTGAGCGGCGTCATCGTCACGGTGGATTTCATCCGCCACCGCAACGCCCTGCTCGTGCGCGGGGAACTCAGCCCGCTGTTCACGGATTATTATCTGCATCTGGCGGACCACAAACTGCGCTATACGCCCGAACAGGACACGATCTTCAAGGATGCGCTGGCCGCCTTTGCGCTGCATGCGGCCGCACGGCCGCTGCAGGAGCACATTGCCTGGACGCTGAACTTCCAGGAGCCGCGCCTGAATGTGTTCCTGGCCGCGGACAACGAGGACTGCACGCTCACCGGCCGGCTTTTCACCGAAAATGTGCGGACGGCGGCGCAAAATACCCTCTACTGCGACATCGTCCCCCGCCGTGGCGCGGAAACCCGGCGGAGCGTCGTCAATTTTTTCGGCGCCGACACCTTTGCCGCGGTCACGGACTACCACGCCCGCAGCGAGCAGCGGCCGGTGCGCTACTTCCACCTCGCGGACGATGACTATGCCATGCTCGTGTCGCATCCCGACTGTGACCTGGCCTGGTTGGCCGGCCTCGACGGGACCGGGGTGCGGGAGCTGGCCAAGGCGGAGACACTCACGCGCATTGATCGCCGGCTCTACCGCTGGCATTGCGGCTGCACCCAGCAGAAAATCCTCGGCGCCATCGCCCCGGCCTTCCGCGCCGACCCGGCGGGGGTGTTTGGCGACCACGAGTCGATCCGCGTCGAGTGCCCGCGCTGTGCGGCCGGTCACATCCTCACGCGGGAAGCGATGGAGGCCTATCTGGCGCAGTCGGGTACCGCGAAGTGAAGTGTAATCGCGCGCGGCGAAGCAGGCGTGCGATCCACGATGAACCTAAACTCCGCAGACCGTTCTTGTCACCGAGAGTACAGAGTCAGGCAGGAGTGCAGAGATAAATGTTACGGTGCGGGGATCACTCAGATATAGTCACCTGCTGGGTGACGATGCCTTTGGGCGATCTTCAGGGTCATTGCTCTGTGCGCTCGGTGCTTGCCTTGGTGGACTCTGTGTCCCACGGCGGTTTCCAGGATGAATAGTTGGATTGCCTCGTGGGGTTGCTCCTCGCAATGACAAGGGCGGCATGAGCATCTGGGAAATCATCGGCACCCTGCTGGGCGTCATCGGCGTCTGGCTGATGATCCGCCAGGACATCTGGGGCTGGCCCATCGGGCTGGTGCAGGTGACCGTGTATGCGTGGGTGTTTTACGACGCGAAGCTCTACTCCGATGCGATCCTGCAGGTTTTCTTTTTCGCGATCCAAGCCTATGGATGGTGGCATTGGTGGAGAGGCGGCTCGTCCGCCCTCCTGGGCCAAGGCTTCGAAGGGCAGGGAGGACTCGCTCTACCCGTTACGCGATTGGGCGGAGCGGCCATCGCTGGCTGGATTGTGTTGGGGGCGGGGCTGACCGCCGGGTGGGGCTGGTTCATGCACCGGACGACGGACGCCGCGCTGCCGTGGTGGGATGCATTCATTCTCGTTTTCAGCCTTATCGCCCAATGGCTGCAGGCGCGGAAGAATCTCGAGTGCTGGGCCGGCTGGCTGCTGGTCAACACGGTCGCCATCGGCGTGTATTGGGTGAAGGACCTGCACCTGACCAGCGGGCTCTATCTGGTATTCTGGGCCATGTCCCTGTGGGGCTGGCGGGAGTGGCGACTTACCATGCAGGTAGGGGCGCTTGCCCCCAAGCGCCCTGCGGAGGGCTGTTGAGGGCAACGGCCCTTACCCTATTCATGCCAACCAACATCAAACGCATTGCGATCTTCGGCCCCGAGTCCACGGGCAAGACGCAGCTGGCGGCGCGACTGGCGGCGCACTTTGGCGCGCCATTGGTGGCCGAATATGCCCGCGAGTTCTGGGATCAGCACGGCGTTATCACGCTCGAGGACATCCCCGGCATCGCCCGCACGCAGTGGCGGCGCGAGGACGAGGCCCTCCTGCGCCAAGGCTTCAGAGGGCAGGCGGCCTCGGGGCTGGTGATTTGCGATACGGAGTCGCTCACGACGGTGTTGTGGAGCGATCTGCTGTACGGGACCTGTCCCGAGGATATCCGCCGCGGGGCGGACCAGCGGGCGAAAAACTATGCGCTGTATCTCCTGCTGGACATTGATGTGCCGTTCGCGCCCGATCCGCAGCGTTGTTTTCCGGATCCCGCGGACCGGGCGAAAGGCATGAAAATCTGGCGCGGCGCGTTGGAGCGGCGCCATCTGCCCTACCAGTTGATCCAAGGCAACTGGGCGGAACGCGAGCGGCGCGCCATCGCCGCCGTGGCGGCGATTTTGTAGGTCGGGTTTTACGCCCGACCTGTCGGGGATAAACCCCGACCTACCGCCGATCGGCCGGTTGGCTTCAGACGTAATCCGGATACTTGGGGTCGTACATCCGGCTCTTGATCAAGGTGGTCAGCTCGGCGGGGCGGGTCATGCGCGAGAGCCCGCGCTTGAACACGTTGTCCGCCACCTCGACCGCGATGGCCACTGAGACCTCGCGGATCCGCTTGAGATCGGGATAGATCCGGCCAATGGCCAGATCACCCTCGGTGACCATGCTGGCCAGGGTGCGGGCGGCGATGAAGAACATCTCGTTCGTGACGCGGGTCGACTCGCAGGCGATGACCCCCAGGCCGACGCCGGGGAAGATATAACTGTTGTTGCCCTGTCCCGGCACGTGCGTAACCCCATTGAAGGTGACGGGCGCGAAGGGGCTGCCGCTGGCAAAGATCGCGCGGCCCTCGGTCCAGGTGTAGGCCTGCTCGGCGGTGCATTCCGCCTTCGAGGTCGGGTTGGACAAGGCGAAGATGGCCGGCCGCTGGTTGTTTTTTGCCATGGCGCGGACGACCTTCTCATCAAACGTCTGCGGCATCCCGGAGACGCCAATCAACGCCGTCGGCTTCAGGGCCTCGACCGCTTCGAGCAAGGAACTCATCGGGGCGTGGTCATGGGCAAAGCGCAGCTTGTGCTCGACCAGGTCCGTGCGGCTCTTGACGACCAGGCCCTTGGAATCCACGAACCAGCACTGGCGACGGGCGTCGGCTTCCGCCATGCCCTCGGCCTTCAGGGCATCCACGATCAGGTCGCCGATGCCGATGCCGGCTTCGCCGGCGCCGAAGAACAAAATGCGCTGATCCGTGAGTTTCTTGCCGGTGATCCGCAGGGAGGAATAGAGGCCGGCCAGGGTGACGCCGGCGGTGCCTTGAATGTCGTCGTTGAAGGTGCAGATGCGGTCCTGGTAGCGATGGAGCAGGCGGAAGGCATTGGAGTTGCCGAAATCCTCAAACTGCAGGCACGCCGTCGGGAAGACATCCTGCACGGCGTTGACGAACTCCTCCACCAGGTTGTCGTAAGCGATGCCGCGCACCCGGGTGCGGCTGAGGCCGATGTAGAGCGGATCGTCGAGGAGCGTCTGGTTGTTGGTGCCGCAGTCCAGCATGATGGGCAGGCAGTCGGCGGGGGGCAGGCCGGCGCAGGCCGTGTAGAGCGAAAGCTTGCCGACCGGGATGCCCATGCCGTTGGAGCCCAGATCGCCGAGGCCGAGGATGCGCTCGCCGTCCGTGACGACGATCATGCGGACGCCGGCATGGGGCCAGTTTTGCAGGATGTGTTTGATGTGGCCGCGATCCTCAAGGGAGATGTAGAGGCCGCGCGGGCGGCGGAAAATGAGGGCGTACTTCTGGCAGGCGAGGCCGACCGTGGGCGTGTAGATCAGGGGCATCATCTCGTCGAGATGCTCGGTGACCACGCGGTAGAAGAGGTTTTCGTTCCGCTCCTGCAGCGAGATGAGGTAGATGTACTTCTCGAGGTCGGACGTCTTGCGGCGGAGATTGCTGAGCACCCGCTCCAGCTGCTCGTCCTGTGTCGTGACCCGGGGCGGCAGCAAGCCGCGCAGGCCGAGGGCGTCGCGTTCGGCGGGGGTAAAGGCCGTGCCTTTGTTGATGAGGGGGTCGTGGAGCAGGTCGACGCCGCGTTTGCCTTGCAGGTGAAGCTGGCTTTTCATGAACCAAGTCTACGGCTTTCCCGGCAAGGCAGAAGGCGAATAAGGGCCGGGAGATCGAAAAGCACCCCCTGACATCGGGACCACGCCCTTCGCTAATACTGCAGAAGTGGTGAGCTTTTCGCAAAAAATGAGTGGCGAAGCCCGTGGGCCCGGCTACCTCTGACCGGCATGACGGACGAATATGAGCAACGCTTTGGTGGGCTGGGCCGGCTTTACGGCGCCGGGGCCTTGCCGCGGCTGCGGGCGGCCCATGTCTGCATCGTGGGCGTCGGCGGCGTGGGCTCCTGGGTCGTGGAGGGGCTGGCCCGCTCGGGGGTGGGCGCGCTGACCCTGATCGACCTCGACGACGTGTGCGTGACCAACGTCAACCGCCAGTTGCCCGCCCTCGATGGCAACATCGGCCGGCCGAAGGTGGCGGCGCTCGCCGAACGCGTGCGGCTGATCAATCCCGGCTGCGTGGTCACGACGGTGAGCGAGTATTTCACGGCCCAGACGGCGGCGCAGCTGCTGGCGGCCCGTTATGACTGGGTGGTGGACTGCATCGACCTCATGTCGAACAAGGCGCTGATCATCGCCGAGTGCGTGCGGCGCGGCCAGCCGGTGCTCACGGTGGGTTCCGCCGGCGGGCGGCGCGATGCCACGCGCATCGTGGTCACGGATTTCGGCGGCTCGCACGGTGACGAGCTGTTGCGGCAGGTGCGGAAGAAACTGCGGCGCGACTACGGCTTCGCCAAGGGCGAGGGCAACGACTACGGCATCCCCTGCGTGTCCTCGCAGGAGAAGCCGGTGTTCCCCTGGGCCGACGGCACGTGCTCGACCGAGCCGGAGGCCGGCTCCAACCTGCGGCTGGATTGTGCGACGGGCTTCGGCACGGCCGTCTTCATCACCGGGGCGTTCGGCTTCGCCGCCGCCGGCGAGGTGGTGCGGCGGATCGCCCTGGGGCTGTAGCGGCGGTCTATGACCGCCGTCGCATGTCGCATTGCTTTCGTTCGGCGGTCGTAGACCGCCGCTACAGAGATCGGCCGCTCAAGCCAGCGCCGGTTCGCCCAACAGCCAGCGGATGACGTCGGCCGCACCATAGGAGTCGCGGTCGGCGGGCAGGTAGCGGATGAGATTGGCCACCTCGTCACCGGCGGTCAAAATGGGATCCTCCGGCCCAATGAGACGCTGTTGGCCGAGGCCGACCGTGGCCATCAGGCCATTGCAAAGACATTTGCGTCCAACCGTGTCCTCGACCTTGCCGCCTTTCTTCACGTAGTCCTCCACGGGTTCGCTGGCGCAGCGGTAACCGGTGGAACCATCGTCCTTGCGGTAGGCTTCGCGGAGGTAACCCAGATCGCAGATGCGCTCCCGGGCGAAATACTGCACCTCCTCGGACAGTGTGCCCAGGAGCTGGATCACCTTGAACGGAAACCCGGTGGGCGACGCGAGGGGGTCGGTGAAGACGCGCAGCGGGGCGATGCGGCTGAGCTGGAAGATCTGGCGCTTGAGGGCGGCCGTCACGCCGGACTCGTTGCAAAAGGCGAACACGGTGCCGAGCTGGACGCCCGCCGCTCCGAGCTGCTTGGCCTCGACGATTTTCTCGGGCTGGGAATAAGCCCCAGCCAGCCAGAACGGCAGGCCGATCTCGCGGATCTTGGCCAGTTCCGGTACGTCGCGCGGACCGTAGATCGGTTCGCCGGAGGCGCTCAAAGTCATGGGGCCGCGCGGCGGGGCGTTGTGTCCGCCGGCCACGGCACCTTCGACGATGAAGCCGTCCACCTTGCCGTTGGACTTGCGGGCGAGGGTGAGGGCCAGCGTGGCGGACGAGATGATGGCGAGGAATTGCGGCCGGGTGAGCTCGGGGGCCGGGCCGTTGAATATCGTGCCGGGGTCAAACGAGGACAGGCAATTATCCTCCGGCTTGGCGCCGGTGACATCGATCTTCAACTCGGCGGATTCCCCGCGGGCAAAGTGGTCCAGCACACCGGGAATGGAGCGGGGAATGCCGGCCCCCATCAGGATATAATCCACTTGGGCGAGCATGGCGCCGTAGATCGACGGCAGCGTGGGCATCTGGATTTTTTCCAGGAAATTGATGCCGACCCGACCGGCGTGGCTTTCCTTCGCCAGGAAAACCTCGACGAAGTTGGCGAGCACCGTGAGCTCGATGAGCGCTGCGCCGGGATGGAGGGAGGGCAGCGGCGAGAGCTTGAAGGGGGCATCGGCCGTTTTGCCGCCCGGGATGAAATACTGCTGCCAGACCCGCGCGGCCAGGGCCGGGATCGGGAATTTGGCCGTCGCGCGGGCCATATGCCCGTCGGGATCGCCGAGTTGCAACTGGCGGGCGTAAACACTGGCCAGGGCCGTGCCGGAAACGACCCCGAGCTGACCCGTCTGGGCCACGGCGCGGGCGAGGCGCCAGCCGGAAACTGCAACGCCCATGCCACCCTGAATGATGATCGGATTTACCATGATGATGTCACGCCGGGCCCACTGCGTGGGAAGGCAAACGTGGGCGCGAGCCTAGTGGGAGGAGGAGGCCAAAGGGAAGGCGGCATTTCGGGCCGGCGGAAATTTATGATACGTATCCAGCCGGGCGTATTCGCGGTGGGTCCGATGCCGGCCCCGGGCGCGAACCCGGCAGGACGGGACGCCTGACGCTACGTCAGCCCTAACTGGAATAAGCCGGAACTACTCAATCGCGGGCATTTTCCGTCGCAATTCATTCAACCAAATAGTGCGCGGTTCGCCGCCGCTGTAGGGCGGGGTCGCTGACCCCGCCTGCACTCGACAATCGGCGGGATCAGCGATCCCGCCCTACAATTCCGACTGAATGATCCCGGATAAGTGATCAACCGAACAGCCGCACGAAATTCTGCTCCACGAGCAGCTTTAGATTTTCCAGCGTCAGCCCACGCAACTCGGCCAGAGCCTCATAGGTCACCGCAATGTTGGCCGGATGGTTGATAGCCGTGCCATCGGCATCGGGACCCAGGGGAAATCGGTTGCTTCCGCCCGCGGGCGCCTTGGTCGGGGCATCGGTCTCCACCAGGAGCCGGTCGGCCGGGATGAGCTTCCAAAGCTCCAGGCGGGTAGGGCGAGTCGTCCCCGACGAGCCGGTCGCGGAAGTCGGCTCGTCCGGAGGACTCGCCCTACCTACGCGATTTAGCACCTCAATGTTGAAGGAGTAATAGGCGCCGAGGCCGGTGAACGACTTGATCATCTCCGCCGGCCCGGTGTAGCCATGCAGCAGGAAGCCGCGGGCGGGCCCGGCGTTAATTCTCAGCAGGTCCTGCAGGGCGCCCCAGGCCTGGACGCAATGGATGGAGGCGGCGCGGTTCAGCTCGGCCGCGAGGGCGAACTGCGCGACAAATACTTCCGACTGTTCCGGCAATGGCGCCACGCGCAGTCCGGCCAGGCGCGGATCGTCGGGGCGAAGCCCGTCGATGATCCAACGGTCGAGTCCGATCTCGCCCACGGCGCTGCGGGGGTCGGCCAGCAGTTGGGCCCGCAGGGCGGTCAACCAGGCGGGGGAGCGGTTGCCACAGTCCCATGGGTGGACGCCATAGCTGGGCCGGATCCAGTCATAGTGACGAGTGAGACTGGCAATGACCGGCCATTCTTCTTCATTGGTCCCATTCACGACCGCCGCCTTGAGCCCGACGCGGCGCAGGTCGGCATCGATCGCCGCGCGATGGGGCGTCAGCTGATCAAAGTGAAAGTGCTGGTGCGCGTCGTAGAGGTTCACAGGAGCAGTTCAGGTTTGAGGGATGAGCGTTGAGCGCCGAAACCGCGGCTTCGCTCCTCAGCTCTAGCTCTTTTCCCTCAACTCTCAACCCTTAGCCGAAACGATGCATTTGAAACCACGGATTTCACGGATAACACGGATTTTTCAGAAGAATAAGACCGACCAATATCTACGGCGGCTCATACCCTGCTCAATGAGAGCCAAATGTCTGATTCAGATGCCTTGATCCGTGCAATCTGTGTAATCCGTGGTGAATTCGTCTGAATTGTTCCGGCTCAGCTCTCAACCAAGCCCCCTTAATTGATAAACATGGCCTCGTTGGTCTGGAAAAGGGCGTGGGCCAGCTTGGTCCAGGTGTCCTCGGGACCACCCAAGGGGATGTTGCTCCCGATCGGCCGTTGATCGGCCGCATACTTGGCCTTGGGGTTGGCCGCGGCGATGCGGGCGCGACGTTCTTCCTGGGCTTTTTCGCGGGCGGTTTTGCGGGCTTCGGGTTCCGGCACGTCCAACGCCTGGCCGGCGGGATTGGCCCGCACGTAGCGGACCCCGAGGGCGACTTCCTGCTCGGTCGGGGGACGCTGGAAAATCGCCAGATAAAGCGAGGTGACCCGGTCCGCGTCGGAGGTGAGTGCGGAGAACTCGGGCCGGTGCGTCAGCTGGCGCGCCGTCTCGATGACCAGCGGGCTGTTCATCAAAAAGAGCGACTGCTGCGGCACGGTCGTGCCATAGCGTTTGCCCGTTGGGGTATCCGGATTGGGAAAGTCGAACTGGGTCAGCAGCTCCGGGGGATTGCGCCGGTCGATGTAGGTGTAGAGTGAACGGCGCCGGCCAAACGCGTCGCTGGCGGCCGCAATGGACTTGCCCCCGACGGTGCGGTCGAGGGTGCCGGCGATCGCGAGGAGAGAGTCGTAGACCTCCTCGAAGTCGAGCCGGTGCAGATTCGCGCGCCAGAGGTATTTGTTTTCGGGATCGGCTGCGACCGCCGCCGGGTTGGCGTCGCTGCCCTGGCAGTAGGTGCTGCTGAGCACGATGGTCCGCTGGAGTTGTTTCACGGACCAGCCCGAGGCGACGAAGCGGGCGGCCAGCCAGTCGAGCAGTTCGGGATTGGTCGGGATTGATGCCATGTTGCCCAGGTCGTCGGGGGTGTTGACGAAGCCGGCGCCGAAATGCTGCTGCCAAAGGCGATTGACGAAAACCCGGGCGGTCAGGGGATTCTTGGAATCGGCAATGGCTTGGGCGAGTTCCACGCGACCCGAACCCTTGGTCCACACCGGGCGATGCTTGGGATCGGGGGAGAGAATTTCCAGGAACCGGCGCGGCACCTCGTCGCCCTTGTTCTGCGCCTCGCCGCGAACCAGCACGGGGTAATCGTGCGGCCGGGGATGGTCGGCGACGTTGTTGGCCCGGGCGGGCGCGCCGGGATGCTCGATCTCAAGGTCGCCGATCTGGCGCTGGAGCCGGGCCTCGTCCCGGATGAGCTCGCGGCGTTTTTGCGGGTCGCGGTCGCGGGCGCGCCGGAATTCCAGGAACTGCTGCTTAATGTCAGCTTCCTTCTTTTCCAACTCGGCGGACTTGGCCATGTAGTCAAGCAGCTCCGGCGTCTTGGGCAGCTTGGTGAAGAGGGTGGCCTGCTGATCGACGCGCGGCGGTTCGACCGTGTTGGCAAAGACACCGTAGAGCGAATAATAGTCCTTGGTCGGAATCGGATCAAACTTGTGATCGTGGCAGCGGGCGCACGCGACGGTCAGGCCGAGGAAGGCCTTGGTCGTGACATCAATCTGGTCCGCGATGACATCATCGCGCCGCCCGTCGAACTGGTTGCCGAGGGTGAGGAAACCGAGGGCGGCGAGCACGGTGCGGTCGATCGGGGGTTCCTGCTTCCGGGCCTGGGCGGCCTTATCCTCCGCCTCCACCAGACGGTCGGCGGTGAGTTGCTCGACGATGAATCGATCGTAGGGCTTGTCGGTGTTGAAGGCGTTGATGACGTAGTCGCGATAGGTCCAGGCGTGGGGAAAGCGCGGGTCGTTGCGCTTGGGCGCGTCGCCCTTGGTGTCGGAGTAGCGGGCGACATCCAGCCAGTAGCGGGCCCAGCGCTCGCCATAGTGCGGGGAGGCGAGGAGCCGGTCGACAACCTTGGCGTAGGCGTCCGGTGAACCGTCCGCGATGAAGCGCTGGATTTCCGGTTCGGTCGGCGGCAGGCCGGTGAGATCGAAGGTGACCCGGCGGATGAGCGTGCGTTTGTCGGCGACGGGATTGGGGTGGAGGCCGATGGACTCGAGCTTGGCCAGGACGAAGTTGTCAACCGGCGACTGGCCCCAGGTGGTGTCCTTGACGGCTGGCACCGCGGGCTGTTTCACCGGTTGAAAAGCCCAGTGGGCTTTGCCGACACCGCCGTAGGACTTCCCGCTGGCGGTCATGGCCGGCAGTCGCGGGTCAGGCGCCCCGCGGCGGACCCATTCGGTGAAGTCGGCGATCTGCTGCTCGCTGAGTTTGCCGCCGTGATCCGCCGGAGGCATCTGCAAGTCGGGATCCGTGTACCGGATGGCCTGGATCAGCAGGCTGTCGTCGGGCTTGCCCGGCACCACGGCCAGACCGGTCTTGCCGCCGTGGAGGACGGCGTCACGGGAATCTAGCATCAGGCCACCCTTGACGCGGTCGGCCGTGTGGCTGTGGCATTTGAAGCACTGCTCAGTCAGGACGGGGCGGATTTTGGTTTCGAAGAACTGCTGGTCGGCCGCGGAGAGGATTGGGGTTGGGTCAGCCGCGTGGGCCGTGAGGGCAAGGCAACACACCCCGGCGCTGAGCGCCACCCCTCTCAAGAGGGGATTTGTCGATGGTTTTCTCAAGCGAGAAGGGGTTTCACGACATTTCCGGCCACGTCGGTGAGCCGGAAATCGCGGCCGTTAAAGCGATAGGTGAGCTTCGTGTGATCGAAGCCGAGGCATTGCAAAATCGTGGCATGCAGGTCGTGGACGTGGACCTTGTCCTTGACCGCCGCGGCGCCGAATTCGTCGGTGGCTCCGTGGACCATGCCGCCCTTGACGCCCCCGCCGGCCAGCACGGTAGAGAAAGCCTTGGCGTTGTGGTCGCGGCCGGGATTCTCGCCGCCGTTCTTGTCCTTGGTCGGCTTGCGGCCGAACTCGCCGCCCCAGATGACAAGGGTGGAATCGAGCAGGCCGCGCTGCTTCAGGTCGGCCAGGAGGGCCGCGAGCGGCTGGTCGATCTCGCCGGCCTTGACGGTGAGGCGGTCCTCGAGGTCCTGGTGATGGTCCCAGCCGTCGTGCCACACCTGCACAAAACGCACGCCGCGCTCCACGAGACGGCGGGCGATGAGGAGCTGTTTGCCCTGCGGGGTGTTGCCGTAGGCGGCGCGGACCTCGGCGGTTTCCTTGTTGATGTCGAAGACATCCGTGGCCTCGGCCTGCATGCGAAAAGCGATCTCGAAGGTCTCCAGGCGGGTTTCCAGCGCGGCGTCCTGTTGGAGGCTCTGCGCATGGATTTCATTCAGCGAGTGGATGAAGTCGAGCTGGCGGCGCTGCTCGGGCTTCGAGACGTAGTTGTTGCGGATGTTCTGGATCATCTGCTGCACATTCTGCGCCGAGGTGTTGACGCTGGTGCCCTGGAAGACGCCGGGCAGGAAGGCCGAGCCGTAGTTGGCGGCGCCGCCCGCGGGGAGTTTGCTGCTGCGCAGGGAAATGAAGCCGGGGAGATTCTGGTTTTCGGAACCCAGGCCATAGACTGTCCAGGCCCCCAGGCTCGGCTTGGCGATGCGCAGGGAACCGGTGTTCATGAACACGGTGGCGACATCGTGCGCGGGAATATCAGTGTACATCGAGCGGACCACCGCCAGGTCGTCGGCGTGGGCGGCGGTTTTGGCGAACAACTCGCTGACCTCGAGGCCGGACTTGCCGTAGCGGGAGAACTTGAAGGGCGAGCCCATCGCAACGCCACTGTCGCCGATGCTTTTGTTGTTCATCTGCGTGAGCAGCGGCTTCGGGTCCCAGGTGTCCACTTGGGAGGGCGCGCCCTGCGCGAAGATATGGATGACAGCCTTGGCCTTGCCGGCGAAGTGCGGCGCATGCGGGGCCAGCGTGTTGCCGGGCAGCGCGACCTGATTCGCCGCCGCGCGCAGATCCAGCGGATCGAGCAAAGTGGCGAGGCTGAGGGCTCCCAGACCCATCCCCATGCGGTTCAGAAATTGGCGCCGGGTGAGGAAATAATCCTCGGGGTTCGTGGAGATGCCGCAACAGGGGCGGGGCAGGGGATCGTGGGACATGGGCCGGGAAACGGGATCAGCGTACAGACGGGAAAGAACGGCGCAAGTTTCCGGCAAACCGTTTTTAGGTGGCTAAACTACGGAGGGCCGGGTGGCTTGGAATACAACCAGAGCTTTTTCACCACGGATTCCTCGGATTCAATCCGGATAAAACACAGTTCGAGGAAGAATGGGACTATCGTCAGGTGGCATTAAATCCGCACCCGTGGTTAAAACTTCAGGAATCGAATCAGGGTGCGTCTTCAAGTTGAAATGTCATCCTGAGCGCAGCGAAGGATCCACGGCAACGAGCGTGGCGGGGCGTTCGATTGCATGGATTCTTCGCTGCGCTCAGAATGACAGGTTTCGTGCATTGATTGAGTTTGAAGATGTACCACGGAGCCCGGGTCAGTCTCCGGCCCCGGCCGCAAACTCCCGGATCTTGGCCCGGACGCTGCGCAGCCCGTTCAGGCGGGTCGGGGAAAGATTCTGGGCGAGGCCGAGTTCCTCCAGGAGGACGGGTTCGGTGGCCGCGATCTCGCCGGGGGTTGCTCCGCTGTAGAAATCACAGAGCAGCTTGAGCAGACCGCGGACGAGCGGGGAGTCAGCATCGCTGCGGAAGTAGCAGCTCCCCTCGCGCCGTTCGGCCGCGATCCAGGCCTGGGAGATGCAGCCCTTGACGCGGTTGGCCTCGGTGCGCTCGGCGTCGGGCAGCGGGGGCGCACGGCGGGCGTTGTCGACGATGGCGGCCAGCCGTTCCTGCGGATCGTCAATGATCGCGTAGTCGGCGATGAGCTGCTGCTGTTTTTCGGCGAGGGTCACGGGAGGCCACGGTTGTATCGGTCGGCGGTAGGTCGGGCTTTAGGCCCGACGGTCCGAATGTCAGGGATTAACCCCGACCTACAATATAATATTGAGGGGAGAATTTCGCTGCAGCGGACGCGACTCCGGCTTGCCACCCGCAGAACGCGCCCTTCACTCGCGGCATGGTCAATCCCCTCTGGTTTTGGCGTGGACTCAAAGGCAACAGTGTGACCTTTGCCGTCCTCTTTGCCTCCGTGCTGCTAGGCGCATCTATTGCGGGCGGTTTCAAGCATCTGCTTGCGGCACTCGGGGTGCATTGGCTCTATGTGATCCTAATTCCAATTTTCCTGTTTTCGTGGCTGAGCAAAAAGGAGCCGTTGTGGTTGCCGGACGCTGCTCAGCGCAAGCTCTGGGCCCGCGGCTTGATCCTCGGGTCCATCCTGCTCGCGGTGCTAATTGGCTGGCTGCGGTAAGCGAGGTTGGGGGAACACGGATCATTTTCCCGGCAAGGTAACAGAGGAATCGGGCAGGTTGGTTGCCTGGGTAGGTTTTTGCTCCGGGGGAGTGGTATAGATCCGTTTTTTGAAGTGCAGCGCGGCCAGTGGTTTCAAATCGAGCAGAAGTTCGCGAGGTTGCCCTGCAGGGCTGTAAGCAAACACCAGACGCTGTGGGCCGGGAGAAATGCGGAAGAACAGGCTTCCTGTCGCGGTGCCGCCCGGCGCCACGGTCGCTGGCAAGATCAGCCGGCGCCGCTGGAACTCGGTCTCGACCTTTTGCTTCTGGTTGTCGTTTATGATGACGGACCCAACGATAGCCACAGGCACCGCCGCCAGCACCACCAAGCCCGCGCTCGCAGCTCCCGCGAGCGAGCCGGTCGCCGCCGCCCCACCCCAAAACACGACGCCAGCCGTCGCGTAAGCCCCGGCCCCTAGCGCCAAGGCATAACCGGTGTTTCGAGCCGAGTTGGTTTGCCACCATTTTTGAGTGATGCGCTCAAGTTTCCATGGATCATCGCCCGGGCTGCTGGCTTGACCCTCGAAATCAATGAGCGAGGTAGCTTCGATCCGGAGCGAAGTGTCGGAATGGTTGGTGATGGAGATGACATACTCATCCCACCAAGTCTCCTCCTTCCATGCACCGGGTCCATTGTGCACGATCACCGTGTGCAGGAGGACATCAAGCGAAGGTTGGCTCGCGCTGAGATTGAGCGGTTGCGGGGGCGAGATTTTGCCTTCCTTGGTCTTGTAGTCGGGCAGCTTGCAACCGGCCAGGGTAACCGCGAGGGCGAGCAGCGCGGCATGACACGCGGCGGTGGATTGGTGGAAGTTCATGGCATGGCCCCAAGGAAGAATGAAACGGTGATAGCTTACCGAGCAGCGGTCAGGTGAAGCTGATCCAACGGGGTGAGGGGGATGACAATTTCGACGGGTTTGCCCTCACACTGTCCCTGCAGCGCGAAGTTCTTTGGCGCGGCGGCCATGGGGAAGAAAATGCTGCCCATGGCGGACGAACCGGACGGTAGAATGAGCGGGAGGACCAACTGTCGATTGGCGAATTCCTTTTTGATAGATTCCTCATCAGCCAAGGCAAAGGGCAGAAGGATTAGATTCAGGGGATTCATCACTATAGCAGCTGTCGCGAGGGGAATCGCTACGGCGGCAGGAACGGTTGTTTCAAATCCCTCCTTGGTCACAGGCACCTGGCCTTTGCGGTATTCTTTCCAGTTTTCTACGGTAGACCGGGCTAATTTCAGCGGGTCCCCGCCGCAACGCCGTGGTTGATGCAGAACATCCTCGATTGTGGCTGACTCAAGCGTCAGTGGGGCCGAACTCCGGTTGGTGATTGTCACCATATATTCGTCCCATAGTGCATCCTTGGTCCAAGCATTTGGTCCTCCTGGCACGATGACGGTGTGCAGCGTGACTTCAGCTACAGAAACTCTGGCAACCACATTAAGCACCAAAGGCGATGCGGGGGGGGATTTGTTCGATGTGCAGCTGGTGAGCAGCAACTCGCCCAAAAACACGAGCCCTGCGATCGTGAACAGCTTTATGCGGAGAAGGTTCACCGTATGTTGAGGTGGATCAATCTAGGAAAGCCTAGGCTGATGGGCGTAGCCATGCTTCGCGCATCTTGCCTGAAGCTAAGCAATTCTTGCCGGCAGAATAGCGCTCTCCTTTCAGGCTGCTTTTGCCGGGGAGGTGTGGGTAGCGCATAGCCGCGCTGACCAGTGGCGAGGAGAAGGGAAGGCTCAGGCAACCAGCCCCAATGCCGGCATCGGCACATCGAGCGTCGCGGCAAGGGCGCGGAACAGTTCGCCTTCCTCGACACTGACTGTGCCGTCGCTGGCGATAACATGTCCGGCGGCGACCAGAAGGCGTTGCTTGATCGGCAGGGAGCTGAGGGCAAGCTTGTCGAGTGCAGCATCGACCTGTTCGAGACCGCTCGCCGCCGGGTCCTGCAGGGCGATCTGGCGGGCGATGACCGGAATCTGGGCGGCGCCCTCGGCGAAGGCGGCGGCGGAGTCCTTGGGGCTGAGATGGGCCAGGGCGGAGAGCACGACCGCGATTTCCGTGCGGACGGCGTCGAAGGAATCAAACTGCACCCGCTGCCGGGGGGCCTGGGCGAGCCGCAACTGGCGCAGCAGCATCTTTTGCAGCGCGTACTCGAAAGGGGTCACGCGGCCGTCGGCATGCACCAGCTCGTCCAGGGTGGCGGCGAAGCGCTCGAGGGCTGCAGCATCGAGGGCCCGCAACGCGGGCAGGGAAAGCTGGAGCAGCGGCAGCCGGGCCACGGGTTCGAGCAGGCTGAGGGCGGAGCGGAGCCCGGCCAGGGTGGCGGCGGCTTCGGGGCCGGCATGTTTTTCCACGAGCGCCTGCTGGCGGTCGCGCATGGCCTTGTCGCCCTCGAGCAGTAGCCCGTAGACGAGCGCCTGGGCCATGGCGGTGTCCCGGGTGGCCTCGCGCAGCCGGGCGGGGAGGGCGTCCAGGAGGAGCTGGGCGTGGCGGAAATGCGAGTCGGTGAGGGCGCCGACATCGGCCACAATGTGTGCGGGCCTGAAGGCGACGGGCGGCGGCGTGAGGCGCGGCGGGGGCAGATCGGGCTGGGCCGCGAAGACCCGGCGCAGGGTTTCATCGGGCGAATAACGCGGGCCGCCGCCGAACCCGGCGATGGCCGAGGACTCGTGGGCGATATCCACCACGGCCGGCGGCTCGAAGAGCTTGCCGTCCCATTGCGGCTCGACGGCCCGGATGCGCTCGTCCAGCGGGGGATGCGTGGCCCAGAGACCGCCGAAACTCGATTCGAAAGCCTGGGCGAAAAAGAAATGCCCCAGTTCCTGCGCGTGGTCGGAATGCAGGCTGCCCCCGAGGGCGTAGCCGCCGATTTTCTTCAGGGCGCCCGTGATGCCGCCTGGGTTGCGGGTGAACTGCACGGCGGAGGCATCGGCGAGAAATTCCCGCTGGCGCGAGACGGCGGCCTGGATCAGGCGGCCGAAGAAATAGCCGATGTAGCCGATGATAAACAAGGCCAGGCCGATCGCGAGGTACACCGCCACGCCGCCATCTTTTTTGTCGCCCCCGCCAGAGCGGACCCGGCCGCGCCCGAGCGATTGCAGCATGATGCGGCCGAGCAGGCCGATGACCAAAATGCCGAACACGATGGCGGTGATGCGGACGTTGAGCCGCATGTCGCCGTTGAGGATATGGCTGAACTCGTGGGCAATGACGCCCTGCAGCTCGTCGCGGGTCAGTTTTTCCAGCGTGCCCTTGGTGACGGTGACGGCGGCATCGGCGGTGGTGAGCCCGGCGGCGAAGGCATTCAGGCTGGGTTCATCATCCAGGACGAAAACCGCGGGCATGGGCACGCCGGAGGCGATGGACATTTCCTCGACGACGTTGAGCAGGCGGCGCTCGTGCAGGTTGGTGCTCTTGGGGTCCACCCGCCGGCCGCCGACCGATTCGGCGATGGCGGCCCCGCCCTGGCGCATGGTCGCCCATTTGTAGAGCGAGGCCACGCCCACCACGGCGATGGTGCCCAGGGTCACGCCGAGGAAGATCTGCGGATCCCACAGGCGCGGGGCGGCAGACGCCGCGTCGGCATAACGCGAGCGGCTGCGATCGCGGCCGGTGGCATTGACCAGGACCACGGCGGCGGCATAGCCGGCGATGATCGTGCCGAGCACCGCCAGCACAAACAGCAGCACCAGCCGGTGGGTGCGCTGGCGGGCGCGTTCCTGTGCCTCGAAGAAGTCCATATAATCAGTAGCGAGTAGCGGGTAGATAGTAGCGAGTAGTCAGGAGCTTCAACTGCGTGATGCCCGCTACCCGCTACTCACTGCTCACTACTGGCCCTCAGGTGAACTTCACCTGCGGGGCGGCGCGTTCGGCGGCGTTTTCGATCTGGAAGAGCTGCGCCTCGACGAAGTTGAACATCCCGGCCAGCAGGTTGGTTGGGAAGGACTCGCGGGTCGTGTTGTAGGTCATGACCGAGTCGTTGTAGGCCTGCCGGGCGAACGAGATCTTGTTCTCCGTGGAAGTCATCTCCTCGGTGAGCTGCATCATGTTCTGGTTGGCCTTGAGGTCGGGATAGGCCTCGGCCACGACCATCAGGCGCGACATGGCGCCGGCCAGGCCGGACTCGGCGGTCAGCAGCCCCTTCATCGCGGCGGCGTCGGCCGGGTTGGCGGCGGCGGCCTTCGAGGCGGCAAAGGCGGTGTTGCGGGCGGCGATGACGGCCTCGAGCGTGCCGCTTTCGTGCTTCATGTAGCCCTTGGCGACCTCCACCAGGTTGGGGATGAGGTCGTAGCGGCGCTTGAGCTGGACGTCGATCTGGGCAAAGGCGTTCTTGAAGCGGTTGCGGAGGGCGACGAGGGAATTGTAGATGCCGGCGACCCAGAGGCCGAGGACAACCACGACGAGGAGCAAGACTCCGAGGATGATCAGGACAGCACTCATGGTAACAAGGATTGGTTGGTTGAACTAAACTGCCGCCACGTTGTCCGATGACCCGGTGTGGCGCGAGAAATTTCCCGTTACACAAAGGATCGATGATTCAACTGCCCGGGGCGGCTTGCGCGAGGCTTGCCACACCGGCCCATCACTTCCACGCTCCCTCAACCCATGATCAAGCTGGTGCGTCCCCTGATGTTTTCTTTGGCGTTGGCCGCCGGTCCCCTGCTGGCCCAGGTGGCGGGGCCGAGTCCCCTGGTGAACGCCCCGGCGGCGGCGTCAACCGTCTCGGGCGCCTGGATCATGGCCGAAAGCCGCGGCAATGCGGCCCTCCAGGCAGGTTTTCCCGCGACGGCGGCGGGGATTTTTCGCGAGATTCTGGCTGACGAGAGCGTGCCGGGCGAGGCCCGGCAGGGGTTGACGTTGGAGTTGGTGACCGCGCTGCTGGATGCGGCGGAGACGGGCGAGGCCGAAAAAGTGCTGCAGTCCTATACCGGGCCGCGCAATGCGGCGTACCAACTGCGCCTCGGGCTCATCGCCGCCACCACCCGCCGCCTGCCGCAGGCGAAGGCCGCCCTGGTTGCCGGGAAGGCGGAGGATCTGTCCGTGGCGGACAAAGGCTGGTGGTATTTTCTGCAGGGGGCGGTGGCCGACGCGGAGAACAATTTCAGCGCGGCGAATGATTTCTACGAGCAGGCCATCACCGCGGCGGTATCCGCCGTGCAACGCTCCCGCTTCCTGCTGGCCCGCGAGCAGGCCCTGCTGCGGCGCGGCCGGCTGGACGAGGCGCGACTCGCCAATGCCCGGGAAAACATGGATCGCTTTCAAGGCACCCGGCAGGGATACGTCTGGGTGCGCACCTATGCGACCGGGCTGGCCTGGCTGAAGCGCGAAGCCGAGGCGCAGGCGGTGCTGCAGCGGCAGCTCTCCGTCCTGCCGGCGACCGAGCGCGAGACCGCGGACCAATTCCGCCTGATTTTGGGGTTGATTGCGGGTGAGACCAGCTCCGCCGGCCGCCGGGCCTTTCAGGAACTGCTGCGGAACGGCCTGAAGCCTGAAACCCAGCGCCTCTCCCTGCAGCTGCTGGCGCGCGGGGCCAAGACGCCGGCGGAGCGCCAGCAACTGCGCCTCTCTCTGGGTGAATTGATCAACGCCCCCGTCCAGCATCCGATCATTGAGGACCTGCTGCTGAGCCGGGCGCAGACCGCCCTGGTGGACAAGGACTATGGCGCCGCTGAGGGGGATGCCCGGGTGCTGCTCGAACGTTACCCGGGATCAGCCCTCAAATCGGAGGCGTTCGGCGTGCGGCTGGCCGTGGCGTGGGATCTGAAACGCTACCGCACGGCGGCGGATGTGATTGCCCAGCTGCGCCTCGTGATCGGGCAGGGGCACGACCGGGCGGAGTTGGGGGTCCTGCTGGCGGAGGCCTTTTTCCGTGCCGAGGATTACAAGAATGCCGCCGATGCCTATGATGCCGCCATGCACGAGCTGCCCGCGGTCGTCCCGGCGGGAGTCTTGATTTTTCAACGCGTCCTGTCCGACATCCGGGCCAACCAATGGGAGTCGGCGGCGAAGCAGCTGGACGCGGCCGTTACCAACCCGGGCTTCGATCCGTTGAACCGCTGGCAGGCGGAATGGAATCTCGTCAAGGAGATGCAGGTCCGCGGGCAGGCCCCGGCCGCCTATGCCCGGGTCAACCGCCTGCTCGCCAGTGGCGCCCAGGGCGTACCGGAAGAGCTGCGCATCCGCCTCATGTGGCTCCGGGCGAAACTCTCCTTTGATAACGGACAACTCGACACCGCCCGGCAGCAGGCGGACGACTTGCTGGAGGCGGTGGCCGCTGGCGGGCAGCTGGATGCACTCCTGCGGACCAATGTGGCCAGCATGGCCCAGTTGCTCAAGGCGCAGGCCCTGCTCGGGCTGAATCGCGACAAGGAGGGCCTGGCGGTGCTGGAAAAACTGCGCACGACCTACCAGGTCACGGCGGCCGCGCAGTATTCCTACCTCATCGAGGCCGGCTTCCTGACCCAGCGTGGTGACATTGCGGCGGCGCAAGGGGTGCTGGTCAACTTCGTGGACAATCCCAATTACCGGCAAAGCGAGTATGCCCCCCTCGCGCTCTATGAGGCGGCGCTGAACCTGGAGCGCCAGGGCCTCGACCGGCACCTGCGGGATGCCTACGAGAAAATGCTGGAGCGGCTGATCCGCGACTATCCGCAGAACGAACTGGTGTTTTACGCGCGGCTCAAACAAGGCGACCTGCTGCGGCGCCTCAACGACATGGGCGCGGCCCGGCAGGTGTACGAGTTTCTCGTGAACACCTATGCCAGTCATCCCGACGTGCTGCTGGCGCAGATTGCCCTGGCCGACACCCTCTTTGCCCAGGGGGCGAACAACCTGGTGAACTACGAGAGTGCCGTGACCATCTTCGAGCGCCTGCGCGACCTCGAGTCCGCCCCCGTGGATTTGCGGGCGGAGGCCGGTTTCAAATGGGGCTATGCCTGGGCCAAGCGGACCCAGCCGGACAAGGCCCAGACCATCCTCTGGTCGGTGGTGGAGGCATTCCTGCTCGATCCCGCCCAGGCGGCCAAGCTGGGGGCCAAGGGCCGCTACTGGGTTTCTCGTTCCCTCCTGGAGCTCGCGCAGATTCACGAGGATGCCGGCCGGCTGGACGAGGCCCAGCGGGCCTATCAGCTGATCGTGGACCACAAGCTCTACGGCGGGGCCCAGGCGCAGGCCAAGCTCGTGCGGTTCCATCCCAACGGGAAGACGAAATCATGAGCTTTGGCATTTACGCTCTGCGCCCGCCCCGCATCATGCCCCCACTATGATGAGCGCATTCAGTTACAGTGTCTTCGCCAAGGGTGGGCCCGTGATGTGGCTGCTGCTGCTGCTCGGGCTTGTGGCGCTGGTGATCTTCATCGAGCGGGCGCTCTTTCTGCACCGTGGGCAGATTCGCTCCACCGAATTTCTCAACGGGATCAAAAATCTGCTCCAGAAAAACCGGCTGATGGAGGCCCTGACCCTCTGCGAGGAGACCCCGGGGCCGGTGGCCAAGGTGGTCAAGGCCGGGTTGCGGCAGGCGACGGATGACGAGCCCGGCTTGCGCTATGCGGTGCAGGAGGCGGCGCTGGTTGAAATTCCTGTGCTGGAACGACGCATCAGCGCGCTCGCCGCGATTGCCCAGATCGCCCCCTTGCTCGGCCTGCTCGGGACCCTGCTGGGCATGATCAAGACTTTCTGGCTGTTCAACCAAGGGGGCAACTACGCCACGCCGGTGGTGCTCGCCAGTGGCATGTGGGAGGCTTTGCTCACCGCGGCGGCAGGACTGGCTGTGGCCATTCCCGCGCATCTGGGGCGCCACTTCCTGGCCGGGCGGGTGCGGGTGCTGGTGCAGGACGTGGAATGGTCGGGCAACGAGCTGATGCGCTACTTGCTGCGCGATTATCGTCCGGGTGGAGAGATCCCGCCGAGCCCATGATCACGCGTCCCCTTGATCTGGTCTCCCGGCTGAGCCCGCCCCCGCGTGATCTGGATTTCTTCGCGTGGGTCAATGTGGCCTTCATCGTGCTGTTTTTCGGTTTGCTCGGGTCGCGCTTCGTGCTGGCCCCCGGTCTGCCGATGACCGTGGGGGAGTCCGGGTCCAGCCTTGACCTGCCCGCCATCGGCGCGGCGTCCGGCGGAACGGGGGTCGCCTCGGTCGTGGTGAGTTACCGGCGCGACAATGTCATCCTGTTCGAGGGCGGCATGTACTCGCAGGCGGATTTGCGGAAGCAAATGGCGGATTATATCCGGAAACATCCCGGTGCCGTGTTGTTGGTCCGGGCCGACCGACAGGTGTCGATGCAGGCCTTTCTCGATCTTTGCGAAATGGCAAAGTCGGTCGGATTCGCCAACGTTTTGGTGGCGGCGGAGTCAGCGGGCGGGGAGAACGCGCCCAAATAGGAAGCCTGATGCACGGCGAAAAAATGGCGGTGAAGCGGCGGGTTTGGATCGGCCTGGGCTGCGCGTTCGCGGTTACCGTTGCCTGGTGGGCCTGGAACCGTGTCCAGTCTCCGGCCTTGGTGGCGGAGACGCGCAGGCCGCAGCCGTTTGTCCGGCTGGCCGGAGCGGGGCAGGGTGCGGCCGATCAATTCCTGCGCGAGCGAGCGGATCTCTTTGACCCGACGCCCCTGTTTTTTCCCACGGATTGGAATTTCGGCCAGCGCGCCCTGCCGGAGTCCATGCGCCACCAACCGGGGCAGGTTTTTGGGAGTTTTGGGGCCAACTTCACGATGGCCGAGCAAAATATCAAAATTTACGGCATGGATGCGGCGCCGGTGCCCGATCAGGTGGCGGATGTATTGGTCCAGGGCAATGAGGCGCCCTTTGCCGGGATTGGTCAGATCGATGGTCCGCACCCGGCATTGGCCGAACGGAGCGGCTTTCTGGAAATCGTCAATGTTAATGACGGGAAGGTTGTTGTCGCCCAGATGCTTGTGGGTCTGGCTGTGCCAAATCCTGATTTTGTACCGATGGAGTTTCTGGTGGTGGTCAGCAGCTCAGGGATCGTGGGCGAACTGGTGTTTATGCCCGGCTCGGTCATGGGTGAGGTGGACGAGAGAGTGGATGCTTTCTTCCGGTCCTATCTGGTCAAAATTTTCCGTTTGGGCGAGCGGCTCAGCCCTGGCCACTACCGTGTCGTCGTTGGACCCTAGTTTTTTTGGTAAATCGCAAGAATCTAGTTGACGGCCAATTTTACGGGCTATTCTCTCAACCTTCTTTCTCTATTTTAGTCTGTGCCTTGGTCTGCCCAGATAGCTCAGTTGGCAGAGCACGTTCTTGGTAAGGACGAGGTCGCCGGTTCGAATCCGGTTCTGGGCTCCAGGCAAACGTCGGTGATCTCCGACGTTAATCAAGATCAACAACTTCAACCACCAACAACCTACTCCAGCTCCACATGGCTAAAGGAACATTCGAACGCAAGAAGCCGCACGTTAACGTCGGCACGATCGGCCACGTCGATCACGGCAAGACCACCCTGACTACCGCGATTCTCTCCGCGCAGGCCCGCAAGGGTCTCGCTGAGATCAAGACCTATGCGGATATCGCCAAGGGCGGCACCGTCCGTGACGCCTCCAAGATCGTCACGATCTCGGTCGCCCACGTGGAGTACGAGTCCGACAAGCGCCACTATGCGCACGTCGACTGCCCCGGCCACGCCGATTTCGTCAAGAACATGATCACCGGCGCCGCCCAGATGGACGGTGGCATCCTCGTGGTGTCCGCGGCGGACGGCCCGATGCCGCAGACCCGTGAGCACATTCTCCTCGCCCGTCAGGTTGGCGTGCCGAATCTCGTGGTTTTCCTGAACAAGGTCGACCTCATCGAGGACGCCGAGCTGCTCGAGCTCGTCGAAGAGGAAATTCGCGATCTCCTGACGAAGTATCAATTCGACGGCAAGAACGCCAAGATCATCCGGGGTTCGGCCACCGCCGCCCTCGAAGGCAAGCCGGAGGGCCTCGCCGCCATCCAGGCGCTGATGGAAGCCATTGATTCCGACATCGCCGAGCCGCAGCGCGAGCTCGACAAGCCCTTCCTGATGTCCGTCGAGGACGTCTTCTCGATCACGGGTCGCGGCACGGTCGCCACCGGTCGTATCGAGCGCGGTATCTGCAAGCTCAACGACAACGTTGAGATCGTCGGCCTCAAGGACACCACCACGACGGTCGTGACCGGCATCGAGATGTTCCGCAAGCTGCTCGACCAGGGCCAGGCGGGCGACAACGTCGGCATCCTCCTCCGCGGCATTGAAAAAGAGGGCATCGAGCGCGGCCAGGTCATCGCCGCCCCGAAGTCCATCAAGCCGCACAAGAAGGCCAAGGCCGAGATCTACGTCCTCTCGAAGGATGAGGGCGGCCGCCACACGCCGTTCTTCAACGGCTACCGTCCCCAGTTCTACTTCCGCACGACGGACGTGACGGGTATCGTCAATCTTCCGACCGGGGTCGAAATGATCATGCCGGGCGACAATATCGCCGTGGAAATCGATCTGATCGTCCCGATCGCCATGGAAAAGACCCAGAAATTCGCCATCCGGGAAGGCGGCCGCACCATTGGTGCCGGTCGTGTGACCGAGATCATCGAATAAAGCGTCTTTAACCTCTTCCGACCGACGCTGCCGGGGCTCCTTTGGGGTTCCCGGCTGTGTCGTCTAAAAGAAATAACCACAGGGGTGTAGCTCAACTGGTAGAGTAGCGGTCTCCAAAACCGTTGGTTGGGGGTTCGAGTCCCTCCGCCCCTGCCACTTTCGCCCAAATCATAATATGGCCAATCCCTTCCGCAGTGCCCGCATCTTCTTCGGCGAACTGGTCGCCGAGTTGCAGAAAGCCAGCTGGCCCTCCAAAACCGAGCTCAAGGATTCGACCATCGTCGTGATCGTCGCCTGCTTGCTGCTCGGTCTGTTCACCAGCATCAGTGACTTCGCCCTCTACAACGTGGTCGACGCCGTCACGTCGCTGATCAGCCGCTAATTTTTCCGCCCCGATGACCACCCAGACTTCCACGCCAACCAGCGCCCAGTGGTTCGCCCTCCACACCCTCTCCGGCCAGGAGAACAAGGTGAAGAACTACATTGAGAAGTTCAAAAAGGCGGAGGAACTCGATGATTTCATCTTCGAGGTGCTGCTCCCGACCGAGGTGGTCTCCGAGGTCAAGGGGGGCAAGAAGTCCACCAAGGTCCGCAAACTCTACCCGGGCTACGTGTTCATCAACATGTGCCTCTACGACGGGGAAAAACAGGTCGTCATCAAGCCGTTCTACTTCGTGAAGGATGCGGCTGGCGTGATCGGCTTTGTCGGCGGCGACAAGCCGGCCGCCCTGCGTCAGGCGGAGATCGACGACATCAAGGCCCGCGTCGAGGCCGCCTCGGGCAAGGAAGTGCCGAAGGTGACGTTCGAGGTCGGCGAGGAAGTGAAGATCACCGACGGGGCGTTCGCCAATCTCACGGGCCGCGTCGACGAGGTCGATCCCGCCCGCGGCAAGCTCAAGATTTCGGTTTCCATTTTCGGCCGGTTTACGCCCGTCGAACTCGAATACTGGCAGGTCCAGCGCGCCTCTGAAAGCTGATCCAGCCGCCCACCACCAACCAGTCCTCCCTTACCACACACTACCATGGCCAAAAAGATTCAAGGCTACGTCCGCCTCCAGCTCCCCGCTGGCGCGGCCAACCCAGCTCCTCCCGTCGGTCCCGCCCTCGGCGCCCAAGGCGTCAACATCATGGGCTTCTGCAAGGAGTTCAACGCGAAGACCAAGGACCAGAATGGCATGATCATTCCGGTCGTCATCACGGTCTACTCCGACAAGTCCTTCACCTTCATCCTTAAGTCGCCCCCGGCGTCCGTGCTGCTGAAGAAGGCCGCGGGCATCGCGACCGGCTCGGCCAAGCCCAACATGGACAAGGTCGGCAAGGTCACGAAGAAGCAGATCCTCGAGATCATCAAGATCAAGAAGGCTGACCTGAACGCCAACAGCGAAGAGGCCGCCATCCGCATGATCGCCGGCACCGCCCGCAACATGGGCATCGAAGTCATCGACTAATTTTCCTCAACCAACACTCACCGCGGGAGTCCCCCCAGGGACGTTCGCACCGCAAGGAGTCCTCCATGCCCGTAAAACAAAGCAAACGTTATCGCAGCGCCGTCACGGCGGCTGATCTCAAGAAGGAATATCCACTCAAGGAAGCAGTGGAAATCCTCAGCAAATTCCCCAAGGCGAAGTTCGACGAGACCGTCGAGCTTTCCTTCCGTCTCGGCGTCGATCCGGCGCAGGGCGACCAGATGGTGCGCGGCACCACCCCGCTGCCGAATGGCTCGGGCAAGAAGGTCCGCGTCGTCGTCTTCACCGATGATCCCGCCAAGGCGCTCGCCGCGGGTGCCGACACCGCCGGCCTGGCCGACGTGATGGCCAAGATCTCCGAAGGCTGGCTCGATTTCGACGTCGCCATCGCCACCACCGAGGCCATGAAGCAGGTCCGCACCCTGGCCCGCGTCCTCGGCCCGAAGGGCCTCATGCCGAACCCGAAGTCCGGCACCGTCACCGACGACATCGCCGCCGGCATCAAGGCCGTGAAGGCCGGCCGCGTGGAATTCAAGGTCGACAAGACCGCCAACATTGGCGTCGGCGTCGGCAAGCGCTCGTTCACGCCCGACCAGATCACCGAGAACGTCGCCGCGGTCCTCGAGGCCGTGGGCAAGGCCAAGCCGGCCGCGTTCAAGGGCCACTACATCAAGAGCGTGACGCTCTCGTCCTCCATGAGTCCGGGCGTGAAGCTCGCGACCACCGAGTTCAACAAATTCTAACCCGGAACCAACGCACCATGAGAGCAGAAAAGAAATACCTGATCGACGAGGTCACCGGGCATCTGAAGAAGTCCGACTACGTCATCCTCACCAACTTCACGAAGCTGACCGTGTCCGATGCGGCCGAGTTGCGCAAGCGCCTCGCCCCGGAGAAGGCCGAGTTTCATGTCGTCAAGAACAGCTCGTTCCGGGTCGCGGCCAAGGCTTTCGGCCTGCCGGACCTGGACAAGTCCCTCACCGGCCAGACGGCCGTCGTGGTCGGCGGCAAGAATCCGGCCGGCGTCGCCAAGGCGCTGAAGAAATTCATCCAGGACAAGCAGAAGCTGGAGGTCAAGGTGGGCGTCTTGGACAAGAAGCTCATGACGGCCGCCGACCTGGCGAAACTCGCCGACCTGCCTTCGTTCGAGGCCCTGCGCTCGATGCTCCTCGGCATGCTCACCATGCAGGGCGCCGCGTTCGTCCGCGTCCTCGACGCCAAGGTCAAGAAGGAGCAGCCCGCTGCTCCGGCCGCCTAACCCATCCCGCAACCCAACCCAATTTTTCCGGCGCAAGCCGGGGAACAAAACATCCAAGGAAGAGGCTAGGGGATACGTCCCTTAAACGCGTTTCACTCATCGAGACCGCTAGCCGCTTCAGGAGAAAATACCATGAGCAACATCACCAAAGACCAAGTCATTGAATGGCTGTCCGCCCAGCCGATTCTCGAACTCGCCGGCCTCGTCAAAGAGCTGGAGACCAAGTGGGGCGTTTCCGCCGCTGCCGCTGCCGGCCCGGCCGCCGCCGCCGCCGCCCCGGCTGCCGCCGCCGAAGAGAAGACCGAGTTCACCGTCGTCCTCCTCGAGGCCGGCGCGAACAAGATCGGCGCCATCAAGGAAGTCCGCGCCATCACCGGCCTGGGCCTCAAGGAAGCCAAGGACCTGGTCGAAGGCGCGCCCAAGCCCGTCAAGGAAGGCGTCAACAAGGCCGAGGCCGAGGAAATCAAGAAGAAGCTCGAGGCCGCCGGGGCCAAAGTGGAACTCAAGTAACCACTTGGCGCTTCCCTGCTCCCTGTTTCTCCTTTCACCGAGACAGGCCGCGTCCAACCGCGGCCTGTCTTTCGGCTTTCATTCGTTTGTTCTTTCCGCGTCCCGCGACCTCGCGTCCGGGCGCACCATTGCCGGTTATTCGTTCCGGAATAACTGAGTTCTGCTCCTTTCCTTTCGTTCACATCTACACGGGATAATTCCATGGCCGACCGCACTCACACCGAACGCATTAACTTCGGCAAACTCCGCGAAGTCATCCAGCCGCCCAACCTCATTGAGCTGCAGATCAGCTCCTACCTGGAGTACCTCCAGAAGGACACGCCCGAGAAGCAGCGCAAGCCCTACGGCCTCGAGGCCGTCTTCAAGGAGGTCTTCCCGATCCATTCCTACGATGAGCGCCTGACGCTCGAGTACGTCTCCTACACGATCGGCGAGCCGAAGAGCTCCGAGATCGAGTGCCTTCGCGAGGGCACCACCTACGCCGTGCCGCTTTATGTGAAGCTCCGCCTGCGCGAGGAAGACTTCATCAAGGACGAGGAGATTTTCATGGGCGACATCCCGATGGTGACCGAGCGCGGCTCGTTCATCATCAACGGCGCCGAGCGCGTCGTCGTCTCCCAGCTGCACCGCTCGCCCGGCATCTGCTTCGAGGTCGCCACGCACCCGAACGGCAAGCTGCTCCACTCCTTCCGCATCATTCCGGATCGCGGCACCTGGCTTGAGGTGCAGTTCGACAACAACGACCTGCTCTACGTCTACCTCGACCGCCGCCGCCGCCGCCGCAAATTCCTCATCACGACGCTGCTCCGCTCCATCGGCTTCAGCAACGATCTGGATATCCTCAACCTGTTCTACACGATCCAGGACCTGAAGGTCAGCAAGGCGCTCGATCTCGAGAACGTCTCGACGCTCGTCCTCGTGGAGGACGTCATCGACGCGCAGAAGGGCGTGGTCCTCGCCCGCGCCTTCGAGCCGCTGACCAAGGCCATTGTCCGCACCTTCGAGAAGCACGACATCAAGTCGATGCGGGTCATCGACACCACGGCCGACGAGGGCGCCATCATCCGCGCGCTCAAGAAGGACCCGACCCGCAACGAGGAGGAGGCCCTCAAGGAAGTCTACAAGAAGCTCCGGCCGGGCGAGCCCCCGACCACGGCGAATGCCAAGGCCCTGCTCAAGCGCCTGTTCTTCGACCCGAAGCGCTACGACCTCGGCCGCGTCGGCCGCTACAAGATCAACCAGAAGCTCGGCCTGAAGATCGACCTCGAGAACCGCATTCTCGACAGCGCCGACATCGTGGCCGCCACCAAGTATCTCGTCCGCCTCAAGAAGAGCGACGGCATCGTCGACGACATCGATCACCTCGGCTCCCGCCGCGTGCGCACCGTCGGCGAACTGCTCGCCAACCAGTGCCGCGTCGGCCTGTCCCGGACCGAGCGTCTGGTCCGCGAGCGCATGACGCTTTATGACCAGAGCGTGGACTCGA
>SESH01000257.1_pt1 | contig 33017 bp, 25 predicted proteins | sample 3171561 | NCBI WGS metagenome assembly SESH01 (sample SAMN10866947, study PRJNA518727) | freshwater metagenome | biome: subpolar coniferous forest; feature: holomictic lake; material: water; isolation source: holomictic Lake 442 2011 16.5 m and 2014 13 m | place: Canada: near Kenora, Ontario
GCAATGCCTGTGCGGATACTCCGATCACGTTTGCGGATATAGAAAGATTTCCAGTTAACGATGTCTCAAATGACTGCATTAATATAGAATTCTTTGTCTTTGTTGGATTGATGAAAGTATTTGTATAATTGTAATATGCTTCATAGGCGCCCGTTATATCGTCATAATGATAATTGGGCATTGATAACGGTAGCGATGAATTCCATAATTTCAATTCAACTGGATAACTAGAAGTGTGTGAGTTAGAAGTAATGTTGGCTGTTACTATAGGAGTATCTGTATCAAATGAAGTGTATGTAAATCCACTGATATTCCAATTATAACTAGCGTCACTCACCGTTGTTGCACTTAGCGTAAACACCTCGGTGTGACAGAACCCATATGCACTCACCCCACCCATATTTGTGGGTGTTAAGTTAACACTACTGAATCGATGGGTAGTGGCATTCCACGCACTAGTAGGAAAGATACACATATTTGCGGTTGGAAACGAACTAAGGAAGTGGATTGAGCGTGTTTCTCCGATTTTAGTATATGATGTGCTGGCGCCCTGCCCCGGCACAACTATGTTCTCCATTATAGCGGTAATCGTAAAGCTGGTGGGGTTTACAAAAAATGATGTTGGAATATCGTATGAGAGAGTACTGAAATCAAGGACCTGCGGCGCTGACGAGGTCCCATCTGAAAATGTGAATATGATATCCCCCTGTGTGCCTACAGGCACCTGTACGGTGGAATTGCGAAGTACGATCGTCCACGGGTCTGCTATAGATATATCACTAATCAAACGGTAGATATCGCCAGAGCCCGCAGGTTCATTGTTTATTCCAAATAAAGGATAATATATAACGTCGTCAAGCCATTCATTTGCAGTAAATGTTGCACCTGCTTGGTTTATAGCGGATAATGAATAACTATCCAACGCAGATACACTAATATTATATAGATTTACTATCGGTGTTGGTGATATATTTGTAGTAACACGCAAATAAAGCGGATTGGTGTTTAACGACGTATCGATGTCATTGAATATGTATTGGCTGGCTGTGTCACTATTAAACGCGATAACACCATCGGTAATCCAGTTGTTTGAATATACTAATAATATTTCAGGATTTAAATTGAACTGAGTTATTCCGTCACTCGAAATGCCATATGCATTCAGAGTAAAATATGTAATCGGTTTCTTAATATCGGTAAGAACACAGTCAAGTTTCAACTGACTTCCGGGTGTGGATATGTCACCATACGATATATATGGTGGTGCCGTATATATCGTTCCGTCACTGCCGCTAATCGATATGCTGTATATCCCGCTATAATCGATAGTAGTGAATAACATATTCAACGAGCTACTCGCAAGGAGTGCTGTAGAACCAAAACCACCAGTAGCCGGTATTGTATATAATCCGCCGGCTCCGCTTAGCATATAAGTTCCATCACCACCGGGAGTGATTCCCCATCGTATACGATAGTTAGCAGGAAACTCAATATCCGGGTTATTTCCATAGTATATACTCAGCATAGCCGACAATGGGGTTTGCAAAGCGGAAATAGTAAATTTTGATGTATTGTCTGTAGAAAATAGAAAACTCTGTTGTGGCAATCGGTATCCAGAAGTATTCATACCATCATGAATAGTAGACTCGATTCGGTATCCGGCGGGTCCGACATTTGGGTCAGCGGATAATTGAATATATGTCGAAGATGGCGCGGCTACGACGATATCGCCCCAATTATATGGAACCCCACTAAGAGACGCACTCAACCCCGGCGGTGATTGTGGGTAATCCCAACTTATATTTACATTTTTAATTGCATAAATGGGAGTGCCCGCAGTGGAAGCGTTACCGGTTATCGGTACCCATACAGCAGAAAAATTGGATATATTAGGATCTCCTGTATTAGTTGCAACCGTGTCCAACATAAGAGGCACCCATTGCGCTGATATACAGTTTATATAATTCGCCGCACTAGAGGCGACAATCATATAATATGTATCTGCCCGAATAGCAGATACCATAATACTCGAACTATTCTTTGTTGCTGATGATAATCCAGAGTTCCAATAAAACATTACATTATTTTTATTTGCCTGTAATGTAATACCTGTATTGATAATACCAGACGGCACCGGGGTATATGTAGTTCCATTCCAATATTTGGCGTTCCAATAAACGGTTGTGAACGTAGGCGCAGATAATACAAATCTCGCGGTATTATCCGAACACAAGTAAACTGTCATCGTATTATTCATATTATTCCCAAATTATCTGATACAATTCCGCATAAAGCGGGGATATTTTCACAACCGTCTGTCGTATTATATCTTCAATTATGACACGTACCGCGGGATCCGTAATCGACAATCCAGATAATCTGATATTATAGTACTGCGACTTAGAACCGGGTGTCTTGAATTTAAAGAATCTTTCTATGCCTTCGATGTAATTTTGCATTCCTGCCGGCATATTCCATTTTAGGTCCTTATATGGGAATTTTATCATCATAATATTCCGCATATTAGTTGCGGTTAATACTGAATTATATACCCGCACATCGTCGATGTACCCATTAAAATAAAGCGCATTTGTATTTAGTTGTACATCCAGTACTTCCATGCGTCCTGAATCGGCACCAACTGCAATACTGTTTTCGTAATTGTAATAGATGTAGTATCCGGGCGTTATTGGAATGCATCCGCGATTCACTGCATCCACTATAAACGTAAAATTTCCGGCTACGTTATCATAAACCAACGCAAAGTGATGCCATTCATTAGCATTAAATCCACTGACAGGAAATGCTATTGTCTGGCGACCACAAATAGGTTCTGTGAGAGTTCCGATATATGCTTCTGCTTTGATCTGTGGCTTTTTATCATACGCCAAATAATTGAATTTACGGTTCCACTCATAACTCGTGAAGTCTTTATTTGATGGTGATATATTAAACATGTTTATGTTAAACGAACCCACTAAATTGCCATTTTCGTCAAATTTATAGAATCTATTAGCCAATGGAGAGGTAAACCATATAAAATCTTTATGTTGTGATGTGGCGCTGTCATATTCATTAGTTAAACTCAAATTACAATTGATATCCGCCGCCATAGTGTCTACATACCCCGAAAGCACTATGTTTCCGGTGGTGCTCATCTTCATAAATATGTTTGGATTTTTGAGTAACCACAAATTATTATCTTTGTCGCATTTAATTCGATACAACCCAGAATCACTATAGATAAGAGTGGATCCTTGATATAGACCGCTAGATACTATATGGTATAGTGTATCAGTATTATCGAAACACATATCGGCGCAGTCTAGTGATGAAATTATACCCTGTGATGTCACGTCTAGATTATCACCGGATTGCGCCACGCTATATAAGTAGTTCCCTTGCGCGTCAAATCCAGATGCAAGTGACGCGGTCGTATTTAACACCCATACATGATTATTACCGTCAATAGTGATGTCCGATAGATTTACCGATGTGTTAAACATCACGCGAGTATCTATTGTACCCTCGTAGTCTACCTTGTAAAGGGTTTTTGTTCCGTTATCGATAATCCATGTATAGAGATCGCGATCCATCGCACAATTTATTAAATTCGTTGTACCTGGTAGCGTCTTAGATACAATCACAACTCCCTTATTACTCCCTTGCAACAATGCACCATTGCTACCGTCTATTAAAGAAAATGTCGGAGTATAAAATCCATTATCGTATCTAATGGACCATCCACCACGAAATGATTTGCCAACAATCTCATATCCCCTCACATCGTTCCAATTATCGGTTTTGGCCCAGGTAGCAACAGAAAGTTGATCACTAATATTAAGATCAGTAGCGAATAATACTTCCGCGTATTGATTTTCACTCAAATACAAACTCGTGTCGCCAGTCTGAACTTGATTTAAATCCGTCCGTTGAATCATATTCGATTGATAGTTCCTTAGTATCACCGAACGGTTATATGGTGTGTCATCAGCCATTGGATATGTCCATTTATCCAAATGGACATACAAAACACTAGAAACAGAAACACTATTGCTGGTTAGATTGTTTACAAATATTTGATTATTTGCATTACCGATGTGCGAATATTTATACCACACACCGGGTTCGAACGTCATAACAGAAGGCTCATCATAAACCGCGGATGTACTTATCTGATACGTAGAAAGGACACCAGGAGAACCGTCGGACTTGACTCCGGTTCCTGGATTATACCATCGATCCATCCATACTGCGGTTTGCCCATCTGAACTTCCAGATAACCATGCACATAGCCATATCCCTTGTTGCGGTGCTGTTGCATTACCAAACCACACATATTTGTGATAATTCGCGTTCTTCTTCCATATCTTGTCTGCTCTGTGTGGTATGGAACCTGCAATGGCGCCATCTTCAATTAATCCCGCAGCTGACAATGACAATACCGGTCCAGACATTGGATAGTGAAAGTATGTGGTGTTGTCTGTGTATAATGTCTGAAGAACTGTGGGTGAGTCAAACCCCAAAAAGGGCTTCTCATATCCATTTTGCTGATTAGTCCCAGTAAAAATCTCTTCATAGTTTCGGAGTGAAACAGAATCTGGTGTGTTATTGGTCATTTTAAATATTTATAGAAAAAGCCAGATTCTGCAATAGATTCTATTGCTGCCCCTCAGGAATAGTATGATTTTCATATTCAGGAGTTAAAATATTTTTCAGATTGGCGATATTTACTTCCATATTACCTACTAACCCATTGACCGTAATATTTGTCAGATATGGTAATTCTACCAAGCGATTTACATTAACGCCTGAAATTATATGATTTGGACATATTTCTGTATTTTTATTATTTGTTGTACTATTGGTTTCATTATAATATCGTATCCATGTCTGATCGCGTGTTAATCCGTCTAGTGTCGATATCAGGCCAACGCCATCTAAAGTAAATATATAAGGATTCGCGTTATGAAGCGACGCATCTGCGGCGGTACCTATACACTGAATTGCGGATGTAGATACATTACAACTCCAGAATCTGTATATCCGAGCCGGACCATATGACGAAAATGGGTTATTAAATGTAGTAGTCACATATATATGATCGGCATCAGCAGAATATATACCAAACGACTGTCTGTCTTGTGCACTGACAGATTGTGTCTGTATAGTTAATTCATATGGTAAATATGGCGCCACCGTCACATATAACGTATTCCCCTGCATAAACGAAAAGGATCCGTCTGTATTTGGAATCAGCCGGAAAAAACTATTGTCTGTTATTGCAGAATCTGAGAGATAAAGGGAACCGTTTATATTTGTAATATACCTGCCGTTGGTTTTCAATGAAATGTATGACCCGGTGTTTAATGAACCGTACACAGGTTCACTTACAACATCAAAAAGCGATGTTGCTGATGTTAACATCAGTAGAGTGTTTCGATTGACTGCAACACTTCTCACATTCGTAAATAACGGATGTGAGAACGCAGTATAACCATCTCCCCACGTAACCAGCGTAGGTGTCAAATTCAAATTGGTATCTCCGGTGTATGATGCGGAAACCGGTATCCAATTTGCGGCGCTAATGGGAATCTGCATTTTAATCTCCAGAAAGTACAACCGTGAAAGATGTATTTGTTGAACCATCTTCTAACACATAAACAACATCATCACGATTCAGAAAACGACTTTTTACTAAATGACGCTTAGCGGATGCGACATTAACCACATTAGTTTGTACGGTAACAGCAGAATTAATAGCACAAATGGCCGGTGTGTTTGTATTGTTTGCGTATGCGGTCATCGTTATGCTATATGTCTGTGGTGTATCGGATACATATCTATGTGGTATAATATAATTTCTTGGATCATTAAGATCACCAATACTTAGACTCGAATTATAATATGTTATCGTTCCATTATTCGTTGTCGAGAGAAGCGGATATCTTGTAACGGTTTCGATATTACTATTATCACCGAAATCGAAATCTATTCGTCCGATATCGAATGATCCTGTCTTGATAGCGCATGAATTTGCATAAACCGTAAAAGGACTCATTCCAGTCAACGCAGAATTGAATCCAGCTGACGCACTCGCACTAATTGTAAAGTTCGCCTGTGGTGTAATCTCCTTGACCAGCACATAGAAACTCGCTGTTGGGGTTGCGCTCCTGGCGCAGCAACCTGTAGTGAGTGTATTGTTTGATCGAACACAATACGTAACATTGTATGTACCCGGCATAGTATATATGTGCTGTGGGCGACTACCCGAAGTTATAAATGTTATCGTATTATTATACTGATCATAATAGTCACCAAAATCCCACGTATATCCTTGTATCGTAGAAGTTCCGGCTTTTGACGAATCGGCGAAGTAGATCGTTAGATTTGGTGCGTATCCGGATATGATATTCCCTACCGTGGATGCACTAATTAGGGAGGCCGACGCTGGTATATTATGTATATTACTATAACTACTCAATACTGTGCGTGCGCTCGTAGCACCCCAGTTCGATGTAGGCGGAATGTCATTCACACTGAGATACTGCGTGAATGTTGTGGGTATACCGTCATATAATGCACCGATGGTGTTCGAAGTTGATGCTATGACACTTAATGTAAACCCATACAAACCATAGCCGTATGAAGAGTTCATAAATGGAAATATCGAACTGCTACCACGTGAAATAGTATTGATAGTATCCGATGGTAGTCTAGTTGTGTCGTCTGCTGAGAAACTAATAGACGTTGTATATTTCCATAGTGTCGATCCGTTAGGCGTCCAGCCCGATACTGCTAGTGTTGTACTTGTACTTGCACTGATGGTCATATTCCACACAGCCACGGGATATGTACGAGCAATTGAAGTATCCCACAGTGCCGCGGTCACCGGGGCCTGCGCATACGCTATGCCGCCATTCTTATACTGATCGCTTCCACTATATCCAAACCAGTTAGTCTGTATTTGGGTGGGTCTGATATAAAAAGACGGCGTCGGCCAACGTTCGACCACGGAGACATATCCAAGATCGATTATTGCAGGAATTGGTAGTTCAAATGATAAAGTATACGTAGGATCAAACTGTGGGTATGGTGTAAGTGAACTGAGAAACGTCTGCATGGTATTAAGCGTATATGGATCCGCGTATGTCGAAAACCCACCACCATTAATAAAATATCCGCGTTCATAATAAAGCGCCAAGCTGCGCTGGGGATTATTATGATATCCTTGGCCGGGGCTTCCAACCAGCGATGGATTAAAAAATGTATAGTTATATTTATAATCGGTTATATATGCACCATTCTGCATATAATTTTGATTGATACTGTATATCTTTAGCGCTTGTGGAGTTGAATATATCTCATATATATTTCGTTTGATATCTTCCGTTGCAAAAGCTACTGCAGTCAAAATAAATGATCCTGGGTTTGCAGAAATCCAAAAATTAACATTTTGGTCATCGTGACCAGTTATACTCTGAAACGGGCCCGCACCAGATGGCAGTATACCAGGTGGATATGGTATAAGACCAGCCCCAGACATTATTCCAGATACGGAAGCATTCCATAGCCAGTCATTAGGTTCATATAGTGGTGAAGTTTGTTGTGGATTGATAATCAAAAACTTAACGGTTGGTGCGGTTGTCGACGGATGGATGTAATCGCTAAACGCCGTATAATTCATAATTGTATTTGAAATATAATATCCGGTTTTTAACTTACCAGTGAACCCCGTTCTGCAGTAACTAACATTACCCTTATAACTAGATGTGTCCGTCCATGTATATTTTTTATCAAATCCGGTATAATGTGGATAAACCAGCCGCCCCGAGAGCGAACCTTGATTTACTCCGGTATTATTGATGAACGCATACACATTAGCAATTTGTAATGCGGGTGTGGCGCCCTTTACAGATAAACCGGAGAGTTGTGTTTTTGCTCCATTTACTCCGTTTAAATTTTGATTTGCGGATGATACATACGAATACCATGTGGCGGATACCGAGGGAGCCATTAACGCGGGGTCTCTAGTCAGAAACCACTCTACTTCTTTTGTGTTGGTGAGTGTATTTGGCCATGCACTAAGTGCGGTCGCAGGATATCGACAGTATCCCCCATATGGATACACAGCATTGTTAATCATTCGATAGAGTTTTGATATTGTATATCCGCTGCCACTGTTCCCAGTAACCCAGATATTATTTTCGGAATCGGCGCCAACACCAATTGCATCGTCAAAATAATATGGCTCAGTTCCCATCCCGACGGCGGTTAGTGGCAGATTTAAATATGTTCCATTTAAATCTGCATATTGGGGTTGTAATTTTTTAGATGTTTTGGAAAAGAATGCGCGTGAAACTATATTGATCTCTGGATTTGCCACCCACACACTATATCCATTTAAATTGGAAATATAATCATAATGATCATGATCATGATCATGATGAAATATATTCCAAAAATTATCCCATATAAAATAAGGATCATGATGATCATGATGATCATTCTCCTTCAGTTGATTATTGGGATATAGGAGGTCATCGTCCGTACAAATCGATCGATAACTCTGGTCCGAGCGATTAAGAAAACAATAACTTACACCAGTGTACAGTGTTGTATTTGGGATGTAATAAACGCCGTCATGATAGCTAGGATTCATTGAGGCGAAAATGGTCCCATCTGGTCCACTAGCAATTTGTGCCGCGCCGACTGTGATTGATGCCCCATTGCGCGCAATGTATGGTGTTGCCTCCCACGTACTCGTGCCCGTATTTATTATTTTTACGATGCTATAGTTATATCCCAGATTAGTATCCGCTACCGCCCAATATGTATTTGGGGTTGCGGGTGCGGTACAGGCACTCCTACAATCAAATTCATCACACAGTGCATGAGTAGAAATCTGAGAAAGACTAACTGGTTGTGATGTCCCGGGTAACGCCTGATATAGGCCACCACCTTCATCCGGTTCAGTAAAAGGAATGGCGAGGACCTTACCACTTTTCGAATCGAGTGCAAGTCCGCCCGGCCCCTGTTCACCAACATTAGTACCTGCTAATATAAACGCAGAATCTAATACCCCATTACGCAACGCACATCGATAGAGATATCCGTTATTCTTGGTTACTTCTTTTTTAGGATATGTCTGTACCCAGGCCCACCCGCCTATACCACTGGGGCCGCTATGCGTCGTGCTGTCTAAATATATACGATCTAAATCCAATTCAACATTACTTGGAATGCCGGGAAGTGCGCCATTGCTAGCCAAATTAGTCAACCACACATCTTCACCCTCTAGATGTAATATATTGTGCTTTACCTGCGTTTTCGTAGAAATGCATTGGACCTTACCACTATTATTGTGTGTGATAACAACATATGGTTGTGTATCAAACCCACCGGCGCTAATAGAGGTATTGATCGTTGTTCCAACTGCCGCGCTCTTGCGAATTGAAATTCCATATATAATACCGCGGCGCGAATAATACACTTCATCTAGTAATTGTGTATCCGAAGACGTTGCGGTATCGTTGTATATTTGCTTGAGCATCTGAGAACCCGTACTAGTATAATATTGAGTTAGATTGTCAGTGAACGAGGTTATTCCGGCGGCGTTAGTTGAATACGATGCAATAAGGTAATTCTGATTCGACAAATCAAACGTAGTTTCTCCGGTTGTTCTACCGGTGATATAGCGATAAATTCCTACGCTGGTGATCGTGTAGTTATCATTCGGATATATCCAATTTATTGTAAACTTATGAGGTGACGTACCGCCCGGCCGAGCGTCAATAATACTACTCGGTGTTATCGATGTAAACTGTGCATATGCGCTCATTATAATCCTCTGAAGTATATATACTTCATACTACGGGTGTCAATACACGATAATTGACAAGACTGTATATATTATCACCAAACGAGATATTAATAGTAGTAAAATACATGCCTCCACCAGAGTTTGAATATCCAATAAAGGCTACATTGAATATATGTGTGTTGGTGTTGTACGTAAATGTTGGATCTTCAACGATCGTCAACGCCAGTGACGTCATCGTTGACAATTGAGTATCATTTTGTCCGTTATACACTTCGACTAGATTGGTAGTTTCTATATCCAAATCATAAAGTCGCGGATAAAAATATATACCAGTTCCACCCACAGCAGAACTTAGCACACAAAGTGTAACGCGATTTGTCCCCTCAGAGAACCAGACGTCACCGAAATTACAATTCGCCAGTGAAATCGTCTGTAGATTGTTTGCCGTGGGATAAATTTGATTCTGCTCATAATCGAAACTTAACTTTGTGATCAGTATATACTCGGGTATGCGAATCATAAGTGTATCATTCCAAATATCGATATCGAGAATATTTGTTGAAAGTGATACGGATATACTGGAATCAAATGCAATTGCGTTACTATAAATAGCACTTAACGAAATCGCGCCTGGTTTAACTCCGTTATTCAAATCGCGCGTCCATAGAGTGCCTGGTGCATATTTCTTATCATATGTCTGCTTGCCTTTGATATCTTTGAGTATCATATACTGATTTCCGAATATATCAGTCTTCCATTGATATATTTGTGTACCCGATAACGCAGCAAACTGATTATACCATCCTTCGATATTATACTGGCCTCTCTCGTTGGCGGGCCAGTTCGCAGTATCTTTCCATATATTGTCATTAGGTCCGTACCATGGATCAAATGCGTCACCCTGGCAATGCATGCCATAACTATTTTGCCTACGGGTTTCATAAGAAGTTTGATATGGCATAAACTTTTGAAATGCGCGCGCATCTGTAATCATTCCCGACTTTTGTCCTTCTGTAATACTAGCTTTCATCCAACTTGAATCTATCATAATCGTCGAGACGGGCATCGTTTGGAACATCTGTGTAAATCCGTAATCTGATTGATATATTGATGGTGTATTATATACGCGTGCAATACCCAATGCAGATACTGGTGGAGGGACTATAACAGTAGAACGATTCCGACTTAAAAATGTACCCATACCTAACATCTGCGGAATGAAATATCCACCAACATCCCGCTCACCATATAGATTACCTACATATGGCATAGACGCAACTGTTGGGTAATGTCTATTGGTTACATTAGCATATGGCATGGCAGGATCAATCAAAACACTGCTTGCTATGGGCACCCAAACACCGCCTGTTGGTGGTAATCCAAGACTAGAATTGTATATGTCTTGCGTCCATGTAAGGTCGTTTCTTGCAAAATAATTTATCGATAGGGGTCTGTCGGTCTTTATATCTAAAATTATATCTGATATAATATCCGTCGCAGATACTACTAGTTCATTTATATTATTGAAAAGAACCGCTGATAGATTGGATATTCCATTCGTGTCTATCAATATCTTGCACCAACGTTTGTCTTCAGTTTCTACTATTGCATCAACCGGTTGAACCCATATCATATTCCCCGAGGATCTCTTGTTATATTCTATATATGAATCCGTGTTGAACGCCATATTAGATCGCGTCGGTTGTGTTATGAAGTTATAATCATCAATAACAACAGGAGAGCCACCCCATATATCAATTCCTTTATTCTTCGTGTAATCGTTATCCCCATCGGATGCCATCGCCCAAAGAGGACGTGCACCGGCAGATACCCCGTTATATGTAGAAGTGACATAATCCCATCCACTTAGTGGAATATTTAGCATGAAATTTATCGATGCATTGGTATATGTGAAGTAATCTATTTGCGTTGTTACAATCGTAGATATCACTGAGGTGATCGTTGTTGAATATGGAGTACTAATTGTCGCATTTAATGTAATGGGGCCGGTCGGCATTCCATAATATTGTGAGCTAATGGTTCCTATCGTAGAGAGAGAGGCTGCGGTAGCCGGAACACCTTCGCTTAGCGCTTGTATAGGTATATTCGTTGATGATATCGGTAGGTCAATATTGTTCATCGTCGATTGTATACTGAAATTGCTATAGTCGGGTATAATCGGTACTGTCTGTGTATTATACACGTAGTGGTATGAAGTGAGAATAAACCCATGAGTGCTCTGATGCGAATAATATAGCATATCACCGGGATTAATTACCATATCAGATACCGCACCGGTATCCTTCCATAGATTCTCGTTTTTATCGAAATATAATTTATTCCATCCATTCTGTGACGTATTGCCCTGATGCTTAACTACTAGATACGGTACATTATTTGAAGGATCATCTCTATGCATATCGGAACGATAATATAGATACATTACGCCTGCACTAAGCATGAATGGTGAACCTGTATTAGTAATCCATGAGCCTGATCCCCATCCAACATCAGGTTCGATTGCATATTGCTGATCGAGACTAAACCATCCAAATTCACTGCTCTTTGTATAGTTGTTGCCATCGATACCGATCCAATCCTTAAAACTAAATGAAGATATTGCGGTTGAAATTGCCACAATGAAGTCGGCCATTCCGCCGTATGCATCAAAACTACTACCAGGATGTCCGAGGGGAGAATAAATGATTGAACGGCATGTGCAATCACGCCACTGGTTATAATTTAGATCCTTCTCCTGTGTAGGCCTTTCTTTATATAGCGAGAACTGTGTATCCTTCAAATACCAGCAATCGCGTTGATGTCTAAAATTAGTAAATACATTGTCTGCAAGTGTTGCAGATTCCGACCATATGAAAGATCCATAATCCGCACCAAAAACCAACATAGCAAGATTGGGCTGATAGCAGCCAGTGGTCATAATAGACGTTGTCATCGACAACGGTTGAGGCAACTGATTGCCCTTCAGCCACGCGCCTTCGGTGTAATCTGTTGACATTGGTGATGGCTTCTTGAATATCTTATCAGCTGTATCGGGAACGATCCCGGCAACTGCACCGATGAAATTGTTTAGTGAGATGCCTGACAACGAGACTGGGGAACATTGCTCCTGCGTCGCTATCATCGAAACGTTCGTATCATACCTTTCAAATGGCCAATTTATATTATTGTCACCCGTCCGGATCGGTATGTCAGTATTCTCCATTCGATATAACCATGCATACTCCTGTGGGTTAGAATACACATATTCTGACATATTAGTCCCTGGTGTTGGGCGTGAAATGATATAATCGGCATCACTAAATTTCGACGCGGCGTATGAGCCCGCATCTATTAGCGATGAATCATAGATGTAAAGCGGCTTGAACGCGCTAACCGACGATATGGTTGAGGCCCAGTATGCAGAATACACGGCTTGCTGCTCTGTCGCGTCTAAATAATAGAGCGAAGGGTTCAAGTTATCTAATGTCTTTCCCGTCCAACTTATACCCTCGCCACTTAACCCGTAACCGGGAAAAGGAAACGCGAACGCCGTTTTGCCAATATTAAGGCGCGCGGACATAACAGCATTGAATGTATTTTTATTGGTCAGCCGTAACCATGCACCGGATAACGAACCATCTCGGGAAGCATATATTACATCCGCGGATAGTATATTCACACCTGCTGTAGCTCCACTCTCAATCAAATTAGTTGCTGACAATCTGAGCGGATCTAGAATCAAAGAAGTATTATTACTAAAAACATCTTCACCAGTTAGCCAATAAAACCAGTTGTTACCCGGAGCAAAATTAAATTCTACTGTATTAGTCCACGGTATCCAGTAACCACCAGATATAATATATTTACGTTCACCCAAATATTTTTGTGATAATCCGATACGGTTGTAATCATTTAATATGTCACTGCCATACAATTCTACCGCCGATAGTGGAACTCCATTCTTGTATTGTTTTAGAACATTATCCACGGACCAAAATAATGGATTATCTGCACATAGTGTAGTAACACCGGTATTATATAACCATTCGTATCCACTCGATGATATGCTGAGGCTATCTAAGTATGCCGTTACGTCGCTTCCAAAAGAAAAATATGCAGACGCAGGAAGAACTGGATCTCTATCGAAGTATGTTGTGTCATCGTACAACTCGTCAATTATGATTTGAAAGCCAGAGCCCACAGCAGAGAGATCTGGTATTGCGTTTAATACCGAGAGATCGGTTACCGTTGTAATATAATCACTGCCTGGATATTGTCTTTTGGTGAATGCACGGAGTAGGTACTCATAAAAAAGACGCTCGATTGCCGTATAGGTTCCCGCCATATTATATTTCAATTTAGCGCGACGAATGGTCTCTCTTTTATTGATCAAATAGATTGCAATTTCCTTTAGCTTAGTCGCATAAAATGGAATTGCAGCTACTACATCATCAGGATTATTGAAATCAACATCAGAAACCCACGCCATATCGGCTTCGTTTTTAAATGCGAGTGTTAACTGTTGGAGAAGTTGTATGTAATCAGAGCGTACCGCAGATGTGGTAGTGACTGCGGTACTTTGATCTTTATACCATTGTTTAATATAGTTTCTATACTGTATATTTTCCTTACCTGGCAAAACACCCGTATTTCGTTCAAGCCATTCGCTAAACGCAAACGGCGCATTCAGGTCGTTTATTACTGAATTTGGTGCTGCTGTGTTCTGTGCTTGCGAATATTTGGTGAGTTGTTTTGACATAAAGTTTGCTAGTCCCCGATAAGGCCAAGGCCCTTATATAACGTATAATTAATTATCCTTTCAAGCGTCTGACCACTGCCGTACCACTCAGTAAGCGAAGAAGCATTTTCATTCAAAGTCGTATATGGATCGTCCCAGTTGATCACACCAGCTATCTGCTGCTCACACAGAAGATCGACATAACTATAGAAATTGAAATATGCAATTGCTTCGTGAAATCCGTATACCGTTGGCAGCGTTCCATAACCGTATCCCGGGGGCAATACAATGTGATAGTAACTTGATAGCGGATAAACCGATATACTGCCACCGCTTAATGGGGGGATGATCAATTGGTATTCGTTACTAATCTTATCTTCGGTAACAAACGGAGTAAATGCTGTTACGACATAGTTAGTGGCATTAAATGCACTCCCTCTATTACCGGGGTGCATATGACCGCAATATTCACATAGATAATCGGTGATTACTCGTTGCTGAGCGGAAGTATATGTGACAAAACTATTCGTAATATTTTGGTGGCATTTGCATCGAGCTCCCCACAACTGTTGCTGATTTACTGAACATATATCCATTATACGACGCAGTTCAGGCGGCATAGTAAATCCGAAATTATCCATAGACACATCAGTGCATTGCGCGAGACTATATAACTGATTAATATTACATGTGTTTATATCTGCCGTGTTGGGCACGAAATTTGCTATCTTTTCATATGCTTCTCGACCAAAACTCGCGCCTTGTGGTGACGCGGCATCACCCCAAACCGCCGTCATGTATTGATCCCATAGTACAGTATTATCCGCAATCTGTGGTGTTCTGGCAAATGATCTTATCTGATTAACAGCATCCCAACTTTCATTGTATCTTCTGATATTGTATCCGTTAAAATCATATACATCAAACGGACTACTAACGCCACTGAGCCCCACGTTGGTGATAACTTCCGTGCTATACTTACGCGCCCATCTATTACCGCTCCAATCACCAAAAGCCTGCGCAGACTTATTATTTGTATTTGATTCTGTGTATATATAACCCCGATCATTATACCATGCCAAACGATTAACTGGAGTAATCCGACATCCCAGATAAACACGATCGTTGATAATAGTATATAGAGAATTATCAATTGAATTGATTATATATATGCGATTGAATCGATCACAACATATTCCTTCTATCGCACTTTCAAAAAATATACCTTCGGGTGTTGAAATGTATCCAGACGGCACCGGCGAACCAACAGTCCAGTCGGTAATAATTCCCGCGCTAGTAACCCGAGTAACGGTATTTCCGCTCTGTGCAAACCATAGACTTTCTTGGGCATCCATTGCAAAATATGATGGATTGCGCGCGGGAATGCTCGACAACAATGCATATGGAGAATCTCCCTGATATTTATTCACCATAGACATACCGTATGGAGGGCCCGCATGATTAGCTAGTCCAACCCATACGTCACCAGCCATAGTAGTGACGATACCCATAGGATTGGCACAGGTGGGAAAATTAATCGTAGTAAGTATATTCTGTGCGCTCGGACTATATTTCATCAGCGAACCACACAATGTACTATTAAAAGTTATCCATATGTTGTTATCTATATCAGGCTCGGTGAGTATGGGCATTATCAGTGGATCCGCATAAGGTGTGCTGCCGAGATCGAAATTTATGATTTGTTTGATACATCCTGTATATTGATCTAAACATACAACGGAAGCAGCACCAAAGAGAGTAATCCATACACCACTCACACCATCTATAGCAATGCCCGCCGGCATACATCCGCCAGTAACACCAAACGTATATGTATTGTTATCTCCAAAGTTAAACGTTGACAGCAATACACCATTGGTGTTAAACATATATACTTTATCGGATTCTATATCTGTGCACCAGACATTCTTATTTCCATCAACCGCCACACCATAAATTCCATGAAATCCTGTGAGTGCCATATCAGTTGTTGCTGCCGTTACTTGTAGAAATGAAGTATCAAAAACCGTCTCCGTCATTCCATATACAAACGATGCGGATATCGACACTAGACTATCGTTAATATGGGGGGCGAATATTCGGTTAAATGAATTATTTTCTGGATTAGAAATCCATAAATATGGAGAAGAAAGATCGCCGTATGATATATTTCCGTGGGCAACTATTTGGACAGATGACATGACCTCTTTTGATGTAACATCTCCTTTCAGATATCCAGCGATCGGAAAATTCTTATCATCTAAGGCAGATAAATATGCACTTCCATTACTCGGAGACCATATCAGATTTTGATCTGATATATTGGTGGCGCTTCTGACAATAGATCCATACGCCGCCCCTATCTCATTAGTGGGAGGTATATTCTTCATCGTCGCGGAATATGGACCGGCGATTCCCACAACAGAAACTACATATGGAATTGGAGTGCTAACCCAATAAAAATTCGTCATATTATTTATCCCGTCGCGCGAAACACGAAGGGCAGAAGGCGTCAAACTCTGTATATTATATGCTTCTGCTGCTACAATTTGAGAGTTGGCGTATCCAGATACACTCTGTGAGTTTAGTGTATTGTCTTTCTGTACTGGATAATGACTAAACGCAGCAACAGCCCACAGCACCACAGTACCTGGCAAATCATCTTTATAATAAAATTCAGCTGATGCCATATAACCGGTAGTCCCATTAAACGTGGTTATTGTCTTATCTGCTAGAGTCAGACCATTTATATTATTGCCACTCAAATCGGTAAACTGCCACTCTGGATTTAGATGCGACCACTTATTTTGAGGTTCTTGCCATGGCATGGAATAAGATCCGGCTGAATAAAGACTCACCCAATGTGGGCCGATATCTTCCGTATATAGATACAATTTAAAAGTGCCGGCGGTGCATCCCTGGTAAGAACTAGTGGGTTTGTCCATCCACATCGCCACTGGAAAATCAACTGCACTTTGTAGTATAAATTGCGTAGTCATATTAGTATTCTACATTCTCATAAATCTGTGTATTTGTTGTTATGGTGATCTTGTTGTTGAAGTTTTCTTTATCGTTTAAGAACAAATACTTAAAATATGAAAAACTAATATTCTTTGTAATCAGCTGACTGTCAACTGGGTATACGGGGTTTATCGCCGCCATTGACAATCCTTCATATCTAATTGTGGGATTGTCTAACCTCACCATATAAAATGCCTTAACTCCATTAACCGATAAAATACTTGTCGTTAGTGCACTGATATCCAATGTCTGTCCGAGGTATATATTACTACGATCAAAGTAACTAGTAAATACAGAAACAACATCATTTATGATGGTAGTGTTATCACGGCGTGAGTTGGGATCTTTGATGATCTGCAATTGAGTATTGTTTGCATCACTCGTTGTTATTGCGTTGGTACTCCCGGATGGTATGCACAAATCAACCGCTATATATACAGGATCAATAATAACCACTTCAGACGTCAGTGTTTTGACATCATTCAGTGATGTAGTTATCAATTCTTTTTGTGCGGGCGATAGTGTTGATGTTGGGTTTGTTGAATTGGATACTGTCTTTGGTACCACAGTTACATAAACGTTATTGAAATTGCACGCATCCGCAAAGTTTAACTGGTTGTACAATATATTTGAAATGTTATTGGGGTCACCCAATCCCACATTTTCATAGTAATATTTTATCTGTTCCGTTAGATACGTTGTGTTGTTAGCAACCGCAATGTCGTGCACGAGATTAGCAAAATTAGTCTTAATATAATTCTGATAGTCGTTTTCGGTCACCACACGGTATTGGGAACGGAACGCGCCGGGGGCGTTTGCGCGAATGGCGTCTGTACTTTCTTCTGCCTCATAATACGAAGAATCGTTTGTATTTGTTACTGAAAGATTATTGGCCGCGTCCGCCGTGGTGTAGTTATATGAATAACCAGCGCTAGCATTTAGCGCGGATAAGATATTACTGAAAGTACTGCCAGTGAATAGGCGAATAGATGTATTTGCGATACCCTTGGCTCCTATTTCCCCTGCACTACCCATAGTCTGCAGGTAATATATCGCAACACTATCACCGACACTTAACTGTTTTCCATTGATATTATTGCCGAATTTTATTTCATATCGCTTATTCTCATTAAACCTAATTTCATATGACCTATTTGATCCATTCTCTAGATATAGAGTGGGGACACGGTTCCATTTATACCACGTCGAAAACGCGACTTCATACACATACACATCTATGTTAAAATGATCCACCAGCAAGTTATCGCCAGGTGCGAAAAACACTATCTCATTAGCGTTTCCTACTGCCTGATAAATCGGATACTCTGCATAAAGTCCTTGGTATAGCAGCTTTTCAGATACCGCGGAATCAAATGACTCTAAGGCGTCGCTCATTTTTGATATTGTAATGTCTTCATTGGTTGAGTAATTGATGTTGCCGTTTGTTACGTGTGAGTAACGTGGTATCGTATAGAGGCCGGCTGGTATGGCATCTGAACCAGATAGACCAAACGTAGTCGATGGCGTCTGCCTTCCTATAGGACTATAATCTAATGACTTTACAATACGATTCATATTCTCATATATCTGAGCTTCAGAGAACATGGCTTCCGTTGATGTACGATTCAAGTAATACAGTAGAACGTGAAACGTATATGCAATAATTTCATTTACCGTGGATATGTATGAGCCATTATAGTTTTGATCCGTAAAAACTTTATTATCATTTAGGCGATCTTTAATAAACTGCTGCATCGTAAGTGCGTCAAACGATAGATACCCATCTGCGGGAATAACGAAATTTGTATTATTTGCCATAACTTATACCTTAAATCCCTGACGGTTTAGTGTGCCCGCCAAATTGAGCGTTTGACCTATCGGAAGGAATGGAACCTGCAACACTAGAGTGATCACATACTGCTGCAAACGTTCATATGAATCTACATTGATACTTACTATAGTGACCCGCGGTTCCCACTGCTCTATTGCGGTTTTTATCGCACGGCCTAACAACCTAGACGTTGAATCACACATTTGTTCAAATACAAAACTTTTTAGATTACATCCATAGTCAGGCAATAAGAGGCGGTCTCCTGGTGAAGTGTTGAATAGATTAACAATGGAATTCCGTATCGCATTTAGATCATATGCTGCCTTTATATCGTTCACTGCACCACTTATGATCCGTTTCCCTATGCGCGATTCGAACGGTTCTTGAGTGAAATCAAGAAAAAGATCAGTATAAGTATAACTCTTTTGACTGTAATTAGTGTTTTTTAGGTTATTAAAAGTGATAGAACTCATTTTTTATATCGCTCCTGGCATAAATATTTATACGATTATCATATTTTAAAGGAGTATCGCATGAACAAATTCACCGGCAAATTCGAGAAGCTACATGAAGAAACCCTCTATCGCCACCAACAGGGCGGATTTCTGAGAGGTGATTATGCAAAGATTAAGAAGGGTGCGCTTAAAGACGAGAGGGTTGCACATTTCTCGGAACAACTGAAAAGCATCATACAAGACGCAATTAAAAACGAAACGACACTACGAGTTAGCTATATCAAGTCTGGTAGATCGGAAGCATTTAGTGGTCCGGTTGATGCTGCTAATATTCCTTCATGTGAACTTTGGGCGGATTGCTACGAAGAATATGCACCGGGTATGTGGAACAATATTATGACACTTCCTCTGTCTATTCTTGAAAAGATAGAAATGGAAGGCGCCGAAGGATATGCCCCATATAATAAGAAGTTGGTTCGTCCGAATGCGGAAGCGCCTGGGAAAGAGGACAATGTATTGAAGGATCAGACAAAAGGTGACGATGAGAATCGTAAGATGTCAAAGAAGAATACTAAACTCGCCCATACCAAAGAGCCCAAGGATGGACGCAAGCAGACCCCATTTAAAGAAGGAGCCGGATTCAGTAAAGAAAACGACTTCATATTTGAAAGTTATCTGAAGGCGCAGATGATGCTCGTCGAAGAAGAGGATCCACAAGCTGAGGAAGGATCCAATGGTAATGGTGGTTCAGTTAACAATCCGCCATCAGAGGAACCATACACACAAGAACCTGGCGAGGATATTACGGTCGACGATATGATCGCGAAACTCAAGGAATTAAAGGCACAAGGTAATGAAGAAGAAGCAACCCACATTCTTCAAAATATCGCGAAAACCAATCCATCTCTATATAAGCAATTGCGCTTGAAGATAATAAAGAATGTTCACGCGAACATGAAAACTCGATAGCATTCAGAAGGCTAAATACTATTCTTTAATTGAAGAATGCAGCAGTATGCATTAATCTCGGGATCCATTACAAATTGATGCTTATACATAGCTTCGCCTATTAATACCAGTGCCGAAGCCTTTTTACTTTCTTCGATATCAGATGCATATACTTCCTCGAACATTCCTTTCAAAAGAGTCAAGTAGTCCGAATTAAAGTCGGTTTCGTTTTGGATGATATACTCGCGAACGCCTGTCATATTCTTCTGTGTGCGAATTTGTTTCAGTACGTCCTTTGCAAAGAGACTCGCATCGAGATCCTTCGTAATGTTCAACACACCATCTTTGGTGTACTTCTGTACCAATCCAATTATTTTACGAACGTCTGGATAGTTAAATTCGATCAATTCCCTTAGCAGTGGTTTTTGTTCTTCACCGACCGTAATATTTTCACTGGTGATAATATATACGGTACGTGCAATTACTTCTTTTAGCGGCGGCATCAATTCGAATGCAATTGTACGCGAACGCAGTGGAGATGAAATTCTATTCTTGTAGTTTGCCGTCAGGACAAATCGAATATTATCACTGTACTCTTCGATGATATTGCGAAGCGCGCGCTGTGCATCGCTCGTGAGTCCATCTACTTCATCAAGAATGATTATCTTTAGATGCCCATCAAACGACTTAGTTTGTGCGAACGGTACTACCTTTTCCCGAATAGCATCAATACCGCGCTCATCACTCGCATTGATATATCGATATACGGAATCCATCTCTTTGACAAGTATCTTGGCGAGAGTGGTTTTACCGGTACCCGCCGGCCCACAAAATAGAAGGTGTGGTATAGTTCCTTCTTTGATTGCGTTCTCGAAGTAAGAACGCACCTCCGAACTTAATACAAGATCCTTCAAATTTTGTGGGCGATATTTCTCAACGAGCAAGCTATCGAATATGTTCATATTTCCTTACTTTCCAGACGAACCAAATCCACTTTCATTGCGTACCGTTTCAATCTTCTCATCGCTCCATGTGATAGTCGGTTCGATGATAGGATAGAATACAATCTGGGCAATGCGATCGCCCTTCTTAATCTCATAATTTTCATTGGAGAAATTATATAGTTTGATCCCCAAATTGCCCCTGTATGTATTATCAATAGTGCCTAGATGGGGTTGAATCCCATGCTTAAATCCAAGACCACTACGAGGCGCAACTGCAAACCAATAACCAGGTGAAATATATGCCACTTCGATGCCAGTGTCAGCGATGCACGAACGGCCCATAGGAATGGTTTGATCTACTACACTAAAGAGATCATAGCCAGTATCACCCGTGCCGATTATCTTACTATTGGGGATGCCATTACTATCCAGTTCATATGGGTAACCGATGCGATAACCAGCGGCATATTGCTCGGGTTTTGCCTGCAGAAACTTTTCATTTTCTGTTATCAGCATATCACACTCATAATTATTGAGTTCGCGATTGCCGTGCTTGCGTACGGGTAGTTGCGCGTCCGGATGTATCTTCTTAAACTTAACTTCTAGTGTCATCATTACTTTTGCTCCGTGATTAATTGACGAGGATCCACAGGGCCGTTACCGCGCACCTCTCGAATTTCCTGTCGCTGACTTCCCAACTCTACTGCATTTGAATTCAACCACCCGATTAAACCATGCACTGCATTAGATGGAACGATCCATGTTTTACCCATTACTGTTATTCTTGTTTCCATTTTTACCTCCCTTGGCGATTTTACCCTTGGACTTCAGTCCATCTACAAATTTTTGTGATGCCATCTTATCGACCGTCTCAGACAAAATAGACAGAACAGCATATTCCATTTGTGCGTGTTCGTCTTTGGCAAAGCGTTCAATCGCTATCTTTCTCAAGAGAGCCGCCTCTTGGTCAGTGCAATCTATGTCATATTTGTATACAGTTTCTTTCTTCTCATTTTGAAGTTTCATAATATCTCCTCTCCTAAGAATAACATAAAACGACATATTTTCAAGCGAGCATTTTTAAAACCAATGATAATTATTTGCATGGATAATGATAAACAATTGGATGATTTGAGTGATCTTGTATCTGAATTAAAGAATACTAAAGGGCTTACCGGTATAATGATTCCGCCTCAAGCGGTCAATGCAGATACAATACCAGAGGTCATCGACGAGACAAATGTAGACGATTACATATTTCGCAAATCGGCTATGCTTATCCAACAGGGCATGGACACCATCGAACGTCTCAAATCCACCGCTATGAGTGGCGCGGACTCCAGTACAATAGAGGCGTACTCTAAACTGATGTCATCTACTGCTGGTGCTATTGAAATTCTAAACAAGGTCAATCTTCAGAGGCGTAAAGAGAAGGCGGCTAAAGATCTCAAACAGATGGATATGGATGCATCTAATAAGTTACTGGACAAATACGATAACGGTGCGCGCATCACAAATCAGACCAATAATATAATTGTAGCCTCGCGCGAAGAGATAATAAAGGCATTAGTAGACAAGGCGGGTGTCCTCTCCGTGCAACCCTCCTCTAATAAAGACAAAGAATTCATTGATGTCACGCCATCAAAATAATACGTGTATCTCTGTCGGAACGCGCGTATACTACAATATCATATCATCACATGCCTTTGGGTATACCCACTTAGATACCTAAACGGAATCGTTATTCCAATACAAAAAGACACCCAATTACGAGTGTCTTTTTGTTGCTCCTGTGGTCAAATCTTAGATATAACCCAAAAGACGCATACGCAGGAATTCTTTAATGGTCGGCCATATACGGGTTCCATCGCCACGCCACCCTGCAGATCCACTTACGATAGCCACTGTAGTGTTCGAGGATTGCGTAGGCGCTTGTACAGTACCGGCAAAGCCTGCCGATAGCGCTGCGATACCGCAGTTTGCGTTTGCGGAAATTGGATATGCAAGCATTACTAGTGAATCCGGCGTACTGTTCGCAAATACAATATTAAACGGTAGTGAGCCCACACCGGCTCGGTTGACCACCATCAATGGTAGTGGCGCGGTAGTCGAAATGCTGTAATTGACGGTATTTCCCAAAAGGGTTATAGCTGAAACGCTCACCGAGGAGATACCACTCGTGGGTGAGAACGCTAGACCGGCAGAACACGGATATGTACCGGTTTCAAATGCGCCAACCGTCTGTCCGTTTACCGCATGGATGTCTACTGCAACTGTGTAATTATTGTCTGCCATATAAATTTCTCCTTAGATAAAAATATCCTTGTAAATATTTATGCTTTAGTAGCAAAAAAAAATCCGCATACCCTTTCGAATATGCGGATTTCCGTTCTCGCAAGAAAATTACTTCAATGCGAGTGAGCAAAGTACACCATTCAATGTGCAATAGAGGCCAATGCTACCGGCGCCATTACCAGACGCGAAAATACTGACCGTATTAGTCGTACCGGTATTAGCGGAAGACTGTGCCAATGTAATCGTTCCATTGATCCATGCCGCTTCTGTTCCCGTCTGTGTGCTATGTGCAGCGGAGCCGCGCGAATACTCTGTGCGAGTAACTGCGATTCCAGTCACGACGTCCGTCCAGGTGAAAACGCCCGACCCGATATCTCTCTGAATGTTCATTTTTAAATCTCCTTGATTGTTGAAAAGGGGCTGGTTAGATCCCAGCCCCTTCGAAGTTACTTACAGGTACACTACGCTGTTACCAGGCGTAAAGGCTTGGCCCATACCCTTGATGATAATCACGTGGTAGTACAACTCGGCACCAAACAGGTGATCAACAACACCATAACGGGTCATCAAACCTACGCGAGGTGTGAAGTCGTTAGGACCGATCGTGCGCTGTACCATTACAGGGATGTAAGGACAGTATACGATACCGGTATCATAGTACTCGGAACCCTTGTAGCCCAATAGAGCGTATTCCAAGCGGGTCGAGCGAGCGCCGGGACGAATCCAAGGCTGCTGACTTTCAGTACGTGTATCACGATAAATCGTGAACCTGCCTGCCAACGTTCCTACCTTCGAGACACCGACCTGCTGAGTCGAAACGGTGCTGTTAACTGGCATGAACTTGAACTCAGGCATGACTTCGAGGATCGAGCACACCGTAGGTGTGGCGATGATGAAGTTAGCGGCGCCGCGGCGGTTACGAACTGCGATGCGGTTTGCTTCAACCAATACCTTCTGGTAGAAGTCACGATTACGCTCACCCAACCAACGACCATCAGCCGAAGCAGGAGACCATGTCGTCCAACCCGGTCCGAAACCAGCGTTAAGGGCGATCTGAATCATACGCATAACCATCTCACGATCGATTTCTGCCTGGACCTCATAAGACATTGCATTTGTGAGCTCATTGTCAATGTCGATACCGTTCATGTTCTTGAGATCTTGCTCAAGCTCAACGGACCACTTAGCTGCCAACCGACGAGTACCAGCCTCAACTGCTGTCTTCTCAAATTCGATTGTCATCTGAGGAATCTGACCAGTCATTTCATAATTGGCCAGCCACTCTGCAACACCAGAGTCCTCGGCGAGGAACGGGAAGTCTGTCGAACCGGAAAGAGAAGCCGACGACGTTCCTGTGTAACCAGTCTGCAGATAGTTGTAACCAACTTCCTGTCCATTAGCAGCAGCCTGCACGCCACCACGATACTGAGGCGATGAAGCAGCCGAATCATATGAACGGTGGGACGGATCCTGCCAGTCAAGATTCTGACCCTCGTAGCGATAACGAAGGGCGAAAGCCAAACCAACCGGGCCGCTCATTGGCTGTACGCCAACGATCTCATTCGTGATAAGTTCTGGGAACGTACGACGAATCATAGGAATCAGGACCTTAGGCAAACGAGCATCACCCGTTGCATAGAAGTCTTGATTTCCAACGCTGCCACCCTGTGTGCCGAAGCTTGCGCCGGCGCCACCATAACCAAACATATTGCCAGGACCACCGGCAACATTAGCTTCACGCAAGCACCACTTCTCCTGGTTTTCCAGAAGGATCGAGGTGTTCAAACGTGTGTGTTCATCTTCAATCGGTGCAACTGTCTTCGAGGTATACTCGAGAACAGGGCGCCACTTATTAATAAGCTGATCGGCCTTACTCTGGTCGATATAGGCTGTTCCTGCTGGGATTTTGCCACTCATATTATATTCTCCTAACGCTTAAAAGAGACGTACTCTTTAATTTTTTGTTGTGAAACGATCTTGCTGTTTCATTGCACTCAGATATCCGCCAACGCCCTCGCCTTCGGGGGCAGATGCAGCAGACTCAGTCAACACTCCACTAGACTTGGCTGGGGTATCCAGTTTCGCCTTCATGGTCTTTGTTTCCTTAGTCGCGGCTTCTGTGACGAGCTCAATTTGCTCATCTTCGCTCTTGTCGAACATCTTAACTACATAGTCAAAATTTTCTGCGATATACTCAGGATCTTTGTTTTTAAGCATCCTCATTACATATTGTTTCTTCTCTTTGGCCAACCCTACTGTGTTCTTTTCTAACATTAGTTCAGCGGATTTAGTCTTCAGAGATTGGGAGATTTCAATATTCTTCTTGATGGCCTCGTTCAATTCCTGTTTGAGGCTACCAATCGTTGCGCGTCCGTCTGCAACGGCTTCCTTGATCGTATCATTAATAAAACTGTCATCCAACGCCATGACTTGCTTCATCTGATGGATCATCTTCTGTGCGCGCTTGTTCTCGACGGCCTCACGGAGCTCATCACGTGGGATCGCCTTATCAATATACAGATCGATGTAATTAGAAAGTTGGGTGATCAGACTTTCCTTGAACATCTTGGCGTCCTCTTTTAAAACCTTGTCATGCTTCTTAACCAAGAATTCAAGTTTCTCGGTATGATCGACGTCGATCTTTTCAAGCACAGCAACGAGCTTCTGAGTGTGGTCGGCATCAATTGCCTCGAGTAGTTGCTCGAGCTTAACTGAGTGATCCTCATCCAACTTCTGCAGTGCGCCACTAATCTCAAGGTCCAATTTCTCTGCAACGGCGCCCTTGACTGCGTCTTCAAAGGCCTCCGCTAACATTTTCTTGGAGTCTTCTGTCAGGACGTCATCGCCTACTTGACTAAGCATATCTTCGATTTTGTTCTTCATTATGGATTCTCCTCTAAAACTTTAACTACCTTAACTTTAATAGTTTCACGCACAGCTGCTGAAAGATTTGCATTAGCCTTTGCGTAATCTTTGTTAATGATACTATTAACAAATTCACTCAAATATTTACGTGATTCTGGTGTACGCGCGTTTATAACTTTAGACATAGTGCTCCTCTGTTTTAAATATTTATACCTTTAAACGTTATTTTTTTGAAGGGTTTTTGAGACTTGTAATGAATTTCAAAATCTGCTCTTTCAGAACATCTTCTCGAGCGGCAGACTTCTTAGGTAACGTCCGGGTTTCATTTTCGAAGATGTCATATGCTTCTGCAATAGTGCCATCTATATTCAAAATCCAATTCTTTGCTTCCATGATACCATTGACAAATGCGGTAGAAACGGAAGGGTCATGTACAACATCACAACAGATTAAATGGAATCCCTGAACGGCGTGGGCGTCACCCTGTGGCATCAACTTACCAAGTGCACGCGAAGATATGCCCAATTTGACATTATCCATTATCAGCGAGCGTACTAACTGTCCCATTGGTGACGAAAGGATCTTTGACTTGCCATAGAACATATTGCCCTCTTGGCGAAGTTCGGTTACCATATGACAAGCTCTCTCTGGATTTACTTCGACTGACGCTGGATGATTCAACTCACCAAGAGCCCGGTTCGCTTTAATCATTTCGGAGGTATATCGACCAACCTCTTGTACCATTTCGTTCAGATTATATATTCGCCCATTCTTATTCTTCTGTTCACTCATTAGAAACGGACCCTGTATATATAGTGTACTAGGTTCGTTCTTGTTCTTCTCTTCGACGATATATTGTAAGTCGAAAGTGGGTTCCTCGACTAAAAGCTTACGTGATACTAGATTAGACATGGTTAATCCTCTGATAATATTTATGTAATGCCAATGAATTTTTGATTACTTTAAATCCTTTTCCGTAATGATTGCGAATTCGAATCCGTTTTTTACACACCAGGCCTTTGCCGCTTCCCATTTACAGGAATTAACCGCCCAGTTTATCTGTTCGTACAGTAAATTCTTTTTGCTCTTGTTACCATTCGTGGATGGCTGTCTTGTTTGTTTATCCGGTTTCACTTCAACTAGAAACTTTTTAGGACCCCTTTCGGTTTCCATTAAAACTACAAAATCCACAAAGTATCGATGCATCCTTCCGTCTTTAGGACTTATGTATGGTATGACGATGCTTTCCGATCCCCATTGCAAAACCTTACTGTTTCTATCCAACCAACGCATTAACATGCATTCAAGATTGGAACGAAAAACAATAGGCCGCGAGCCGCGATACTTTTGATCATTTTGAGGATTGAATAACCCCTTATGACTTTGACTGTATCCACTCACTTTATTTCTTATAAATCGAAGTATACGCCTCGGTCAACGAAACCAAATCGCCACGACGGTGATTGTTTATGCTCTTATTTCGTTTAATGGATTCTTCGAGGTCTTCATCGTCTTCATCGTCTTCATCTTTCTCCGATTTATCATCCTTGTGCTCTTCTGCTTCTTCTTCAGAAGTTTCTCCGGCCTCATGCTCCTTGTGCTCTTCTTCGGTTTCATCTTCAGAATGTGGCTCGGCTTCGTCGCCCATCATAATGCCCGCGCCGTCTGCTAGATCAATACCACCAATAGCAATACCAACTTCTGTGTTATCTTTAACACCAAGTTCATTCATAACCTTACACTTCAGGCAGTCAAGAGCACACTGGACGATGGATTGAATGTTCTCGCCAAACGATCCTTCGTTCTTCTCTAGAGCTTCTTCAATACTCTCTGCGGCAAACTGGTCAAACAGATCGACCAATATCTTGTTGTACTGGCGATGTAGTTTGCGAATCTTGTTCGTTGTGGAACCCTTTGGTCCTTTGTCTTTCTCTTCGTTCATAGTATTCTCTCCTTAAATGATGGGTATGTCCTTAAAGTACTTATGCTTAAACGCACCAAAATCATTATCTAAAATCTCAACGGAGATATATCTCTTTATACAAAAGAATTCGTGACATTCAAGATATTAGACGCAATAATAGAAGCAGGTAAAATCCACCACAACAAACTTCCAAGAAAAAATCTAGCAGGTGTTACTTCGCCGTAGCCGGTTTGAATTTCCTTTTCAAGTTCGTCTTTTTCTTTCAATCCCTGACTTAAAAGATCGTTAAAATTCAAAACTCCACCCCCAAACATCTGCATGCCTTGGAATTTTCCTCTGACATTACCTATGGCTATTTTTGTTAGTGCCATAGCATATGCTTCAACCCAACGCTCCATAATTAAATCGGCTACTTGCTTCTCCACGAAGCAGCCGATACAACCCACATATACTTGCCCTCGCCGTGGTGCGGGTATAATTCGTAATAACTGCGAACGGTTATCGAAATCGACATATGGAATCTGTGCTAATACCTTTTCACGTATTTTGAGCCAATCCTTCATTACTTCCCATGTGACTAGATCAAAGCCAACATTACCTAACATATATGAGAAATATGTCTGTTGGGCCATCGCTTGTTCCAGTGTAAATAATGTATTGATGCCCGTAGACTGTCCTTGGTCAAAAGAGAACACACCAACTACTTTTCTATAATCACCCAGGTCATAGTCCCATCCGTTTAAATTGTTGTATGACAAGGTATTAAACGCGACGGTACCTGTAGAATTTTGACTGTATAACGGAGCTGCATTACCATCTGGGGTGGTTGGTGGTGCAGCAGGAAACGGCTTATTCATTGCAACTGCGCGACGCATATTCGGTGTTATCGTAAACAATACATCAAGTGGAATACCCGGCTCCTGGTAGTATGTTGAATTGAATACCAAAAACTCCTCTGTGTATCCGGCGTACTTAGTATACCATTCCAGCGACTTATCTATAAACTCCACCATCTGTGCATCTTCACAAACTTCGAGATTAATAAAGGGGGCGCCAAGCTGCGCGGTGATACGTGTGATTAGATGTTTATATGTCTTGATCTTGCTGTTTAGGTTTGTACTCGGTTTTGAGGTATTTCCGATATCCTTTGTATTCTTTGCTATCTTAGTAGTAACCGATATAGCTGACATCGCACCGGAAGAGGTAAACGGAAACACCGAACTATAATCGTACAAAGGAAGAGCATATGCTTTATTGTTTACCTGCACACACACAAATTGCCCCCACGACGATAAATCCGCCACGATAGTAGGAAAGTGCACTAATGTGTCAGTCGATATACTTGTCTGATCCACCTTAAAGATAGGGAATGCGCATGCGCTACCATTAACAACAAACGCAAGACCGGCGCCATAACTTGTGGCCATTGGCATTAGTGTTGCGTCGTCTACAGTGAAATCCAGCTTTAATAAATCTACGAAATCCAGTGGGGAAGGATCTTCGAGTGTGAATAACGGAATACCCACATTCTTATCATTGACATTGACAACAAGAAAGCTTATCGTAGATGTAGCTCCTACCACGATTGTGCTGTTTTTAATCTCGATTAAATTGTTAGCCATTGATCTCCTATTCTGCCGCAACCGCGCGCTTTTAAATATTTATCAATCTACGAAGAGATTTAAGTAGAAATGTGTTGGACAGCATTTATGACCCAAAAGTCACAAGCTAGTGTTGTATTTGTAATATAATCATATGGTAGATATCCATATCCCTTATCTCCCCACATACCCCAACTATTACGAAACTTAAACATTTGCGTCTTATCATCATATCCGACGAGCACAATTGCATGTCCACCGAGACTTGGGGTTAGGTTGCGTATAAGCCACCCTGGTGTATCGATAATACCTGTTTTTGCTGCTTCTGGTGATTCGAATTGTGGATATATAATTACTCCACATATAATATTATGACCTTCCGCAAGAGCAGCTTTAATACTAAGCAAATTCTGTTCAATTCTCTCATATGATGTTATAAGATGCTTACTAGCTTCTTTAAAGCAGTCATCAGCTGGTTTAACGTTTAAGTTGGCATCTACATAGGACCAAGGCGCTGGCGCGGAACTTTCATCAGTAAAACCGATACCCTTTATCGGATCAATAGTATTTCTCAGAGATGCTATTCCATCTTCGGCTCTTGTACGACCTTCAGCAGCACATGCATTCCATGCAATAAATAGGCGACTAGGCAAATAAACATCAGACGCTTTATCCGCTAACATTAAACCGTGTAGTATACCTGCTGCAGCATTAGCGTAACAGGTTCCCCATTGTCCTTGAGTATATGGTGGTGGTAGTTGTGGAGTGTGATCTACGAATGATGGTAGCGCCTCAGCTCGAATCATACATGGAGCACTCCAACGGTGATCGCGATTATCGTGCTTATCGCGCTGCAGATTATAGATATGCCCTCTCTTACTCTTACGCTTAAAAATTTTCTTTATTTTCACATTACTCTCCAGCTCTAATATAATTTATGTACGATCCTTGCCGGGAATAGGCTGTATCTCTGGTTGTGCTAGATTGTAGATCATTTACTCCTTTATCTAACAAACCTGACAATCACGTTGCCGCCGTTGCCACCGTTGCCGCCGAGATCATCTGTCGCAGACCTAGCCCCGCCGCCGATTATAAGTGCTCGTTTTCATGCCGTCCCCTTTGTTGCTATTCTTTCTCTGTCCCTGAACCGCCATTGTAAATCGCGCTGATTTCTGATGCTGTCAATGCGCGGTTGTAAATCCGAACGTCGTCCAGCGAGCCTTTATAGTATCTGTTGTTTCCATTAGTGGCCTTGTACCCACCTAAATAAATGGTTGCAGAACCCGGTGAGGTAATTGAGGTTGATGTTGCATCATAAACGGAGACTCCATTAACATAAACAATGTTTCTTGTGTTAGGCGTGTTAGGCTGAAAGACCCAACCAATATGAAACCATCCTGTAGATGGGAATGTGTACCCCGTTGGAATCCATACAACATATTCATGCAGGAGGGTAATAGAAGAATCTGCCGAATCATTATTGCCCATCAAGATAGTATTACCAGTAGTCGTACTGCCTATTTTTACCATTGCCCCTCGGTTTGGCAAAGATGGGATATACATCCAAAACACGACGGAAAATGAATTATACTTTGTAATCCCATATGCGGTAGATATAGTTGTCCTGTCACTATCCACTAATCCATTATAGGCCAGAGCCTTGTTCACGACACCATTGGTGGATACAAGTGCCGTGTTTCTAACATTTGCACCATTATTACTCCCAATGTTGTCCACAACCACTGTATTAGCATTGCTGTCGTTCATCGTCCAATGTCCGACTAATCCGCTGATTGGATTCCACGATACTGTTGGAGCAGGCATTGACATTGCACATAGTTCATCCATCTCCTGCCACACTGAATCCGCACGACAAACAAAAGGAATCAATAAAGCTAACAAGAAACTATAGACGGTCAAGCGCATCATCACCATCCTCCTTTTCCAAAATGCGAGTCAAGAACTCAAGCTGAATGAGAAACCCTAATATCTTCGTGTTTCGCTTATTCTTTGCTGTTGTGTCACCATTGTCAAGTAGGGGTAGTACAAGACTCTCAATACTAGCGGCTTCAAGTACATTCGTTTCCGCTACACCAACCTCTCTACATAGTGCCTTCGTAGTCGCACGGTATTTGCCACGAACCGCTTCAATGCGCTGGGTCTTGATATTAGCTGCCACCTGTGCTGCCTGTGCTGCCTGCGCTGCTGATGCTGCTGCAGCCTGATCTGCTGCCACTTGTGCATCAATCTCCGCATCAACTTCTGCTTTAGGGCGATTGGCTTTCAGTTCATACCCTGCTGTACGACACATAGCAGCCCATTCGGACATGTTTGTGGTAGTGGGCTTAAACGCCACACCGTCCACCACAACAAGACGATCCGGCCAATTGGCCACATAGATGGGACCACAAAGGACCGGTAACGCAAACAGGATCAAAGCAAAAATGAGTCTCATAATAATCTCCTTACTTCACAGATAACTGGAATAACACGACGTTCGTTTCACAAATCTGGGCGATAATGTGGTTGGTAACAGTCGAGATAATGTTGATCGGAGTTGCCCATGTCACGC